>Ga0114969_10003771_pt1 | contig 12138 bp, 10 predicted proteins | sample M_130807_MF_Meta_FD_87316 | JGI IMG/M metagenome (GOLD analysis project Ga0114969, IMG submission 87316) | Freshwater microbial communities from Lake Montjoie, Canada to study carbon cycling - M_130807_MF_MetaG | ecosystem: Environmental > Aquatic > Freshwater > Lake | place: Lake Montjoie...
ACATTAATATATTATTTAAAAAAATCAAATGTTTTTTACATATAATACTAAAATTAAACAAATTGGCGGTATTGGTGATTACATTTGCATACCTAATGTTCATGGTAAATTTGAATCTTTTGACCAGTGTCAAGCCACTCAAAATTTAATAGACTCTACTGATCGAGCCGTGCTAGGACCAACAACATTTTATTTACCAGATATCCAACAGAATATGCAACTAATAATACAAAAGTTAGGTCAAGCTAAGCCAAATCCAACAACCTCTTATGTCACACAACCACAATTCAGACTTTGGCCTCCTGGTGATCCAGGTCATAGATTGATAATAGACCACTTTGGTCGCTCACTAAAAGATAATCCTGCAAAACGCTCTGAAGTGCTAAAAAAACCAGATGGTCCGCAAAGAATTAAGCGACGAGAAATATTGATTGAAACACTATGCAAATTCCAAGCACCGTCAGATGGATTGTACTATCATAAGATTGCTCGAGATAATCTTATGAAATGGGCTATAAACCCCCCTTTTAAATCAACCAGCACATGTGTTGTTAATGTTAAAGAGCTTGATTGGGGTGTAGCAACACAAATGTATACCAAGCAATATGGCAAATGCTTTGCCGTGCTTAACATGGCAAACGGGACTATTCCAGGTGGCGCATATACAAGTGGTTCTGCCGCACAGGAGGAAAACATGTTCAGGCGCACAGATTGCCATTTTTCGCTAAGCCGAAGACGTAGGTATACACAAGATGAATCAGAAGAAATAAATGGTGTACATGGCCGGGTGTACCTTGACACAAATAAGGCACGAGTCTGTATCCGCGGACCTGAAGATGTTAATAGGAGCGATCTTGGATATACATTCCTTAAGGATGAAGAGATCTTTCCTTTCTATGAGCTGCGCGCAGCTGCCGTCGACCTCCATGGGGGGAAAGAATACTCTGATACAGAGACCCGTAAGCGTATAGCAGCACAGCTTGACACACTAATTACTGCAAAAATCCGATATGCTGTGTTATCTGCGTTTGGATGCGGTGCATTTAAAAACCCTGCTGATAAGGTTGCTCGTGTATATTATGATGCCCTAAAGGAGAGGCGTGCTCATTTTGACGTTGTTGTTTTTGCAATCTTCTACGCCGGTTATGGACCTAATAACTATGATGTGTTTGCCGATGTATTTAAAAAATGGTAAATTAAAAAATTATAAATTTATAGTGTTTAGTGTTTATTAGAATATTTATTAGAATATAAATTTTTTATATTATAATTTATATATGAATAATAATTCAATTGAATTTAAAAAAAAGTATATAAAATATAAAAATAAATATATTATTTTAAAAGATCAATTATTTTTTACATATGATACTAAAATTAAACAAATAGGTGGTATGGGTGATCATATATGCGTACCTAATGTTCATGGTACATTTGAATCTTTTGAACATTGTCAAGCCTCATCAGAAGTTGTACACAAAAAATCAATATACCCGAGAAATATTCCACAAATGAATGAAAGTGAAACTTATACAGAATATGTAACACATTTCCTAGATTATTTAGATTCTAAAAGTTATCAATTAAATGACCTATGGATGATTATTGGAGCAAATAATAATAAACCGGATGATTTATCTAGATTTAAAGATGAATATGATATTAGTATAACCGCAGATACCATAAATATGAAGGAACCGACATTATTATCATTATATCCAGATGATGATAGTATCAATAAAACGGTGCACAAAACAGGTATTACACAATATACATCAAATAAGCATATATATGAATTACTCGTCGATAAGTTAAAACCATCAAATATATTTTCAAAAATAATATACGATTGGTCTACTACTAAGTTTATATTAGATGATGGTAAAATATTTAAGGAATTATCATCAATAAAGGAATTAATTGCATTAAAAGGTAAGTTATATATTAATACTTTTACACATAGTGACTACGGATTGTTATGGCTTAAAGACCTGGGAGAGGGTTATTATTTTGAAATTCCAATTAAGGATTCAAACACTGGTAATACTACACAAACCGTTTTGAAGCCAGGCATGTTTATCCATAATGAAACAGATGAAACATATAAAACCTTTTTTGGATATAATACACACATACAAATACGTGTGCTTAATAAAGAAAAGGTCCGTATTTATAATCACAAGGCCATATTAAAATATATGCAGCCTGATGGTTATATACCTAAAAAAAAAATACAAGACCATATTAGCAATACAGAACAACATGAGCTTACAGAAAAAATAGACCACCATAATGAAACAATGAATAGATTAAGTCTTATATTTAATTTTCCAGAATATACAATAGAATATATAATAAATGGGAAATATCCAAATAATTCTTCTGAAGAGAAAACATCTATTACTCAATTTTATTTAATTACAAAAAAATTAAACGAACCTAAACCACCATTGAAGGCAACAAATTTCGGTCGCATACTTCCACAAAAGCAGGCGCCTTCTCCTTCTATGAGTATAGAAAATAAACGGAAAAATATATTGCTTGAAACGCTGGTTGCGTTTGAAATAGATAGTATTAATGGTTTCAAATACCATAAGTTTGCACAAGAGAATCTTGCAAGATGGGCCGTAGCTGCACGTGAAAAACAAAAGACTGCGTGTGTTGTGCGTGTGTTACCTGGCGACTGGGGTGATGTTACATATGCACTAACCAAGGAATTCGGTGCGTGCTTTGCAGCGCTTAACATGGCAAATGCAAAAACGCCTGGTGGTGGATATATAGAGGGTAGTGTCGCACAAGAAGAAAATATGTTTAGGCGCACTGATTGCCATTTTGCGCTTGTGCGCGATACTTTTATGCAACCGGATAATACTAATAAATACACAAAAGAACATACAGATCTACTGAATGGTGTAAATGACCAGGTGTACCTCGACACAGAGAATCGCCGAGTATGTATCCGCGGACCTGAAGAGAAGGGCGCAGACAATCTCGGGTATAGATTCCTTGAGAATGAAGAGATCTTTCCTTTCTATGAGCTGCGAGCGGCTGCCGTCGACCTTAGACCTGACGGCCCTCAACTACCCTACGACGATACGGAGATGTCCAAGCGTATAGCCGCACAGTTTAACACGCTTATTGATAAGGGTGTACGACATGTGGTGCTATCCGCATTTGGATGTGGTGCATTCAAGAATCCTGCAATAGATGTTGCTAAGATATATTATAAAGAGCTACAAGAAAAATATATGCATTTTGATGTCGTCGCATTTGCAATCTTTAATGCCGGCTATGGACCAGATAATTTTAAACCATTTGAAAGCCAGTTTGCAACGTGGAAAGTTCCATAATAGTAAAGATAATTGTTATCAAAAATTTTAGCGGTATACCATCAACACTACTTATTTATCTAGATACCTAATTCTTAAAAATAAAAGTAAAAATATGCTAGTTTCTTTACCAATATTAATTATCTTTAATAAATATATCTATATTTGTATATTAGAACCAATTACTAAATTATGCTTTATCATTTTCTTTTATATATGGATTTATTGAAATATTCTTTAAGAATGATGTAATTTTTATATTATTTATTACATCTTTTTTACTAAAAAATTATAAATTTATAGTGTTTATTAGAATATTTATTAGAATATAAATTTTTTATATTCTAATTTATATATGAATAATAATTCAATTAAATTAAAAAATAAATATTTGAAATATAAACATAAATATATTATTTTAAAAGATCAATTATTTTTTACATATGATACTAAAATTAAACAAATAGGCGGTATGGGTGATTATATATGTGTACCTAATATTTATGGAATATTTGAATCTTTTGAACATTGTCAAGCCTCATCAGAAGTTGTACATAAAAAATCAATATACCCGGGAAATATTCCACAAATGAATGAAAGTAAAACTTATACAGAATATGTAACACATTTCCTAGATTATTTAGATTCTAAAAGTTATCAATTAAATGATCTATGGATGATTATTGGAGCAAATAATGAAACTAACCCAACATATAAAGAATTGGGTGCTTATGATTTGACTAGATTTGGTGATGAATATGATATTGCTATAACACAGGGTTCGCCTATAGATTTTAAACAACCTAAATTATTAGCATTATATTCGTATGTTCCTGCAAAAACACCTAATTTATATCGTGGAAAAACTACAATATATAAACTACTTGCCGAAAAATTACCAGAAAAATTTTCAAAAATAATATATGATGAAGGCACAACTAAATTTATATTAGAAAATAATGAAATATTTAATCAATTAAAAGAAATAGAAAAATTAATTGCATTAAATGGCGAATTATACATTAATACTTTTAAAAAGGCATTCAAAAATTTATATCTTGAAATTGATGAAACTAAACAATATTATCTTACAGATTTTACTACTTGGCACATAGACCCTAAACAACAAGTGAAAACTATTGTAACTCCACAAATGGAAAAAACATATCTGGAATATAATAAAATACAAGTAATACAAGTAATTGATAATTCTCAAGGGAAGTATCGTATTATTTATAATCTTAAAGCTTTATTTAAATATATGGATTCTGATGGTTTTATTTCTAAAGAAAAAATAGTTCAGCATTTGAAGGAAATAAACCGACATTTTCAAATTGAAAATGATGATCATAATAAGGAAACTGTAGAAAAATTACAATCAATATTTAGTCCAGAAAAATATAGCATAAAATATAGTAACAATATTAGATATCCAAATAATCAAATAGAAGCAAATACCAAAGATTTTCGTAAAATTTTTAATTTTTATGTAATTAAAAGAGAAAAGTAAAACTCTCTATATATCCAATATTAATTATCTTTAATAAATATACCTATATCTGTATTTGCATGTATATTAGGATCAATTACTAAATTAGGTATTCCTCTTGATATTGCTTTCTCATCTTCTTTTATATATGGATTTATTGGAATATTCTTAATATATTCTATATTATTTGTTGGATTATTAAAATATTTAAGATTTAATAAGTATTCAAAAACAGCTTTACCTTTTAATGGTTGTATTAATTCTGTATCTATAATAGAAGGCACGCTATCAATACCAGGGGGGGCAGGTGTATCATCAATATTAATTAATTTAAATAATGATTTAATATTATATTTTTCTAAATATAATAATAATTTATTACAGTATTCACAGTGATTAGAATAAAACACAATTTTCATTATTAAAATATATTATATAATTCTTTAATTATAAAAAAAATTGCATTTTATATTAAAAGAGTTTATAATATATATATAATAATACCATGAATCCAGCTAAGAAATTCAACATTACAATTATAAATGAAATAAAAGAACAAGGTGACTCGCGTTTAGAAGTTAAAATAAAAGGTCTTGACATTAATTATATTATTATAAATACTATACGCCGAGCATGTTTATCATATGTTCCAATTTATGCATTTGCAGAATTTACATTTGATAAAAATACTTCTATATTTCATAATAATTATTTAAAAGCACGTATAAAACAATTACCAGTATGGGGTAAATTTAATTCAATTACTAAAAGAACGGAGGATAAGTCAGAAGGTTTTGAAAATAAAATAGATTTTGTTGAATATAATAAAAAATCTGCAGAATCATACATGACTGATGTTATAGATGAAGAAAATGATGACGATGAAGCAAATCCAAATGTTGAAAAAATTTTAGATACTACACAATTAAAACAATTAACAATGTATGTTAGTGCTAAAAATACAACACCTGATATTATATGGGTAACAACTGAACATGCCAAGTTTTATTATAATGAAAAGCAAATTAAAACACCATATAACATACCAATTCCTATTGTTAAATTACAACCAGATCAAGAAATTATTTTTAGTGCAGTAACCAAAGTAAGTATTGCAGATGAACATGCAATGTATTGTGCTCCATCGATTGCATGTTATAAACAAATAACTGAATCAGAATTTGATTTTATTATTGAATCACGCGGACAGATTAGTGAAAAAAGAATTATATATGTTGCATTATTTAATATTGAAAAAAAATTAAATAATTTCTTAAACCTATTTATTGAAGAAGTTAATAAAAATAAAACAGAATCAGAAGTAGCTGAAAGAAAAGGAGTTATTATTATTACAAATGAAGACCATACACTTGGTAATATTATTACTCGCGGATTACAACTTCATCCAAAAATTAAATTTGCAGGATATAATTTACCCCATCCATTAGATATGAAAGTTCATTTTCATTATAAAACAACAAAAGATGGGAATATTAAAAATATTATTAAAGATGTTATAACATATTATCAAAAATTATTTAGCGATATGAGAATACAATTCAAAGATTAATTTATCAATACAACTATCTTATCCTGTATCTGATAGAATAACATTATCAATTCCGTTATTACTATGTGTATCATCTTCAATTGAAATCTGAAATCTTTTAGGCACTTCAATAAAATTTACAAATTTTTTAAATAATGTATTATTATTAGAATCAGTAAATTTATAATTTACATTAATAAATAATTTCTTATCTCCTTTAATAGGCACCATAAAATTAGGTATAATACCTTCATATGATGTAATAGTTCCTTTATAGTGATAACCATCATCCCCAAAAATTTCAATATCAAAACCCATTGGTTTTTCAATTGTTTCACCATTTTCGGTTATAGTTGTATTCATAGTTGGAATATTTAATGCTAAAAAATTATGAGACACTTTGACTTTTTTTGTTTTTCTATTCATATTTTTATCAATGTATTCACGATCTTCATTTAATGTTCTCTGTGTAAAAAAATAATCAATTGTTTGAAATGGTTTTTTATAAAATTTTAAAGAATTAAATGCTTCACCTAAATCAGCCATAATTATATAAATTATAAATTAATAAATCCTTAAATGCTTAAAATTATTGAATAAATATTATTATAATATTAAATAATTTAATATTATAATAATGGCAGAAACTATTTTTGTTTCATTTAGTCAGAATGCTAGTAAAATATCAGGTGATACATTATACAAATATATTCGATTAGATACAATTGATAAATATAAACATCAAATATTTGGAGTAAATTGTTCAAATAGTGGTTTATATTCAATACCTAAATTAGACCTTCCGCAATTAAAAATATTTAAATGTTCTAATAATCAATTAACATCATTACATGATTTACATTTTAAACATTTAGAAATATTAGAATGTTATTATAATAATTTAACAAGATTACCAAAAATGGATTTACCATGTTTAAAATATTTTAATTGTTCTAATAATCAATTAACATTATTACATCCTATATTTTTACCTGAATTGAAATTTTTTGATTGTTCATATAATCAATTAGAATATTTACCATTAATGGAATGTCCTAAATTAGAAGTATTTTATTGTTATATTAATAAATTACAAGTATTACCACAATTAATATTTCCTCAATTACATACATTTGATTGTTCATGTAATCAATTAGAATATTTACCAAATACAAATTATGTAGATTTAAAATATTTTAATTGTTATGGCAATATGATTAAAAAATTACCTACATTAAATTTTCCTCAATTAGAAAAATTAAATTGTGCAAATAATGAAATAACTGTTTTACCTATTATGGACTTACCAAAATTAAAGTATCTTAATTGCTATGGTAATCTAATTACTAAATTACCTAAATTAAAATTTCCTAATTTAAAAAAACTTAATTGTTCGCATAATCTAATAGAATGTTTATCTGATATAGATTTACCTAATTTAAAATTTTTCTTGTGTTGGGGTAATAAAATAAACAGAATATGTAAAATAAACTTGCCTAAATTATTAGAATGGAACTGCAGTAATAATGAATTATTATCAATACCTAATGATATGATTTGCCCTATGTTAGAAATATTAAATCTTGATTATAATTTATTACAAATGCTACCGCATAATATAAGTTTTCCTAATTTAATACATTTTTCGTGTTCTCATAATCTATTGAAAGAATTACCTAATATGAATTTACCTAAATTAAAAGAATTATTTTGCCCATATAATCGATTAATATCATTATCAGAAAACATGAATTATCCTTTTTTAGAAGAATTATATTGTAATAATAATTGGTTGGTATCATTACCTAATATAAATTTTCCCGTATTAAAAATATTTTATTGTTTTGATAATAGATTAACATCATTACCTGAACAAATGATTTTGCCAAAATTAGAAAGTTTATATTGTTCTCATAATCAATTAACTACATTACCTATTTGTATTTTACAATTCAGTGAACTATTTATAATTAATTATGATAATAATAATATTATAGATTTACCATTACAAATTACACGTTTTATTAACCGTATTAATAATAATTCTATACAAAAATTATATATTTATAATGATGAAGAAAATGTGCATAATACAACTATTCAAAAATCATTTGTAGATAGTATTAATAATATTACTACTAGACAAGATGTTGAAAAATATGATAAAATAAAACTAGTTAATTATATTATAGAAAATAAACAATTAACAGAAAAAACAAAATCAATTTTATTTGAATTTTTAGATGATGACACTGTTCATGTTAAACTTTTATTAACTTTTAGTGAAGTATTGTGGTATGTTTTACAAACTATTATTAATGATTTTAATGATTTTAATATTTTTAATGAAATTTTTAAAATATTAAATCAAGAAATATTAGATGCAGAATGTAAATGTTTTACAGGGCGTATTTGTCGTGCTATAAATTGTTTGAATGGTTTTAGTTCATTAGTGAATATTATTATTAATGATGCAGAACAAATAGGCAATATTATCATTTTAATAAAACACAAATTAGAATTGAATAATATATATACTATTGAACTTCATGGAAAAGAAGTTGAAAAAGAATTATTAGAAAGAGGTTATGAACAAGAAATAATTACATTATGGGTTGATCAAATTGAAGACTAAAATATTACTCTATTTTTAATATCTAAATAATTATAAAACTCTATATCATGAGCAATATTGAAATTAATATTATTAAAAATCTTCAATTAATCCCAGATAGTAATAATATAATGATACATATATCAGAACTAATTAATTTTAAATTAATAGGTATAATCATTTTATTATTATTTTTATTTAAAAAAATTAAATTATATCATATATTCATTATATTTATTGGTCATGTAGTATTAATAACACTTAAACATATTATTAAAAGAAATAGACCATTTGTTGCATCTAATGAAGTTAAATTATTAGATACAAATTCTTTTGATGAATATTCATTTCCATCAGGTCATGCATTTACTGCATTCTTACTAACATATATATTAAAAAAATATTCGAATATTGATATAAGTATAATACCTTATTTAGTGGGATTCAGCCGTATTTATTTAGGTGTACATTATCCAACAGATATAATAGGAGGATTTTTATTATCTAAAATAATTATCAAATTATTTTTGACAGATTAATTTTTTTATTTAAAATTAATCATGCATTTTTTGTGGATCATAAAATATTCTATACATATCACCATAAAATTTACTACATATTGTTATTTTAGGTGGTGTAATATTTTTGTTGAGTCCGTATATAATATATAAATTAAATTCTTAAAAGATTAATTTTATATATATCTATATCTATATATATGGACTTTAAAAATAAATATTTAAAATATAAAATAAAATATTTAGAACTTAAAAATCAAATAGGTGGACAATTGCGAGTAGAGTCTATAAGACCAAATAGCAATTCTATACAAATAAGTAATTTACCTATTGGAACGACTTTAACACATTTAGAAGATTTCTTAAGAATGCAAGGTATTCCTATAGGTAAGCCCGGTCTTTCATTATCTAATGGTAATGATTTCTTAATTAATTTTAAGGATAATCTAACAGCAGTACAACAGCACCATAATGTGACAATTGCATTAACTCATTATGATCCAAACACACAGATCCCGGGTGCCATGGGAGCAGTAGGCAAAGCACCGTCCCCGGTTGCTCCCATGCCACTGGGAGCAGTAGCCAAAGCACAGCCCCCGGTTGCTCCCATGCCACCATCTGCCAGGGTAGCAGTACCCAAAGCACAACCTGATTTTACAAGACCATGGGATAGTGAATCCAAATTATTCTATGTAGCATTACCTATTGCACAATCGTCTGAACTAGGTAAAGAAATAGATTACCGTTTTAGTGCGATTGGAGAGAGTTCGCCATTTAATTTTAATACGCTTCAACGATTAAGAAGTCCTCATATTAGTTTATTTTCATTATATATACGTACTGGAAGTGATTTAGATGCCAAATTATCTAATAAATTATCTTTTGATTATATTGCAGAAACTATAAGAAACCTTTTTATAGATACTTTTGGGATTAACACACCGGACCCTGTTCAACTACATTCAGAATTTGGCGTGTATGAAACACTTGGTCAGTGGATTACAAGAGCGTATACAGATGATATGTATTTACCAAACGTATTTAAGGAAAATTATACACCGTTTAGAGAGCAGTTAGAATACACATTATTAGGAAATATACGGAGCTTTCCTCCGGAACAATTTACAGCTAACGTAAAAAGGGAAGTTAAACAAGCAGTTCATTATGCACGTGATTCTCCACATGTTGATTTTACTCATTATTCAATGAGTCCAAATATATATCCAGCATCTGAAATGGCTGTTTCTTCTTGGTATACAGATGACTGGAAACCTCATTTATCTTTAATAAAAGACCAGAATGATCCTCAAGATTTTATTAAACAAATACAACAAGCAGCGGACAAACCAATGAGTTTTATAAATTTATGGTCAGTAGCTAAAACAAAAATGATTCCAATGATTCCACCAAATGGGGCAGAGAAAAATGGAAGTTTAGAGTATATTTATTGTGCATACGGTCAACAACACTTTACTTATAAACAAATATAGTCATATTTTTAATTTTTGATAAACCAATCTTTTAGATAACACATATGAGTTGCATTAGCTTTTAACTAATTAAAATATTATATTATTGCTGTTTATCCTACTATTTGTTGCTTTATTGTATCTTAATTTATACTATACAATTTTATTAAATTATAATATGATTTAGATCACCAGCAAAAATAGATTTTGATATAATTACGTGTGTTAATTATGTTATTCTTAACTATATAATTCTGTCTAATTCTTAAATACATTATCAACTATACTTTTTACATTTGTATCAAAGTATTATCTACAATAATAATAAAATTAAAAGATTAATTTTATTATTCAAAATTATCACTTAAAAATAATATATCTATAATGGCTATATAATGTCAAAACAAAAGACTAATGCTAGTGATATTTTTAAAAAATTGATTAATATTAATTCTATCAATAAAGAATATGATATTTATAATAAAAAAATAATCGATCCATCTAAACTCAAGACGAAATGGCATAACAAATTTTATAACTTTCATTACATCTAACAGTGATGTTGATAATAAATATATATCAATTTTTTATTATGAATCACTATCACTAGAAATATCATTTATATTTGTAATAAATTTTCTATTTAATTTTTTATTATTTTCTTCTGCTATAACTTTTTGTGTTTCTGGATCATCCAATAACATTGTCATAAATTCTTCATCACTTTCATAATCATATTTCCTATTTTTAGGATTTGCCCATGTAGTTTGTATTAAATCTCTATTGTTATATGATATCAAATTCAATTTGCGGATCATTTCCCCCATAATTTTACTAGAGAAACTATTTTCTTTTATCTTTTTTAAACTACTAATATTATCTTCAATTTGTTTCTGTTTAACAAAATTAAATTTATTTTTAAAGGAACTATATAATATTTCATGATTTTGAATACTTTTACATATTACTTCTTCAAAAAAATACCGTTTTCTTTCCTTGTTAATAGAATTAGTGTCAGTATTATAAAAAGATAAATATGGACTATCCAAATTAGTGCTACAAAAAGAATGATTTTCTGGTGTATTCTCACTAAAATTAACAAGTTCAATTAATTTAATAACACTAGATATTTCATTATCAAATATAATACTTACATCTTCATAATTTAAT
>Ga0114969_10003773_pt1 | contig 12136 bp, 18 predicted proteins | sample M_130807_MF_Meta_FD_87316 | JGI IMG/M metagenome (GOLD analysis project Ga0114969, IMG submission 87316) | Freshwater microbial communities from Lake Montjoie, Canada to study carbon cycling - M_130807_MF_MetaG | ecosystem: Environmental > Aquatic > Freshwater > Lake | place: Lake Montjoie...
ATTTCCATCATCTGAAAAAGATTTTGATAATTGTATATCTTCCATATTATTTGTTTATGTGAGTGATTAATTTTTTGGCAATCATTTTGCAATCCATAGATAACTCAGATTTATTGGCAATCCAATCAAGATATCCTGGATCTACTTTGTTAATTTCCATTACGGATTTTCCATTGTATTTACCAAATCCATAGAATACATTATTATCTTTCTTAACGAATTTACCGGTCAAATCTATTCGATTGTCTTTTTTAGATTTTTCAATAACGTCATCGAAATCCGATTCAGTAAATTTGTAAGTTTCCATTTGTTTAAAGAATACTCGTTTAGTTGCATCCACGTCCCATTTTGCAGATTTAGCATTTTCAAGGCGCCCACCGAGAAAACGTTCAACTGCACCAGTCAAAGTTCGAGGTTCGAAATAAGTCCAAAGTGCATATGAATCTAGAAGACGATGTTTCTTCCAATCGAATAAAGTATTAGCTCTACAAAATTCTTCGAATAACATAGGAATGTCAAAATTCTGAATGTTATATCCAGCTAAATCACAACCTTCAATAAAGGCTAAAATATCTTTTGCTCGTTCTTCGAATTTAGGAGCATCCATAACATCTTCATTTGAGATACCATGAACGGATGAAGCTTCGTCAGAAATTACTACAGGATATGGATTGAATTTAGAATACCATTCTTCTTCTCCATTGGCAGTAACTTTAATCATTTGTAATTCTACAATACGATCACGAGTAGTATTAATTCCCGTTGATTCAATATCAAAGAATATGATAGGTTTTGTTATTTTCATATTTCGTTATTTACTAATTGTCTGTGTATTTCTCTTCTTCCTTTTTCGTCGGCTTCACCAAATTTCTCGTATATCTTTTCGGCAAAAGTTCCGTTAGATGTATCAATGATATATGCATCGGCATAAACCATGTATCTTTCAAACCAATGAAAGGAATCGGAATTTGATTTCGCTGAAGATCTAATAGAATCTTCACTTAAATATCTTTTATTAAAACTCATTATTTTTTGGTTTATATTTATTATAAGCTTTTGATGGAATAATAATTTTGCCAGTATTCTATCATTTCATCTAACATGGTTTCAAAGGTATATTCCTTTTCCCATTCAATTATGCTTTGAATTTTCGTTGGATCGCCTTTGAGGTGATGTAACTCTTCTGGACGAAGGAATTTTTCATCGACTTCAACGTATTGATTCCAATCCAAATCAAGGTTTCCAAATACATATTCCACAAGATCTCGAACTGAATGTGATATTCCGGTAGCAAAAACGAAATCGTCTGCTTTGTTATTTTGAAGAATCGCCCACATTGCTTTAACATAATCTTTTGCGTGGCCCCAATCTCGTGTTGCATCTAAATTTCCTAATTTTAATTTGTTTGATAATCCTAATTTAATTTTAACCGCTTCTTTACATACTTTATTGGTTACAAAGTTAGTTCCTCTAAATGGAGATTCATGATTAAATAGAATTCCATTTGAAATAAACATTCCATATGAGTTTCTGTAATTTCTTGCAATGTTATATGCAAATACTTTAGCACAACCATAAGGAGATACTGGATTTAGAGGCGTTGTTTCTCGTTGAAATCCATCTAGATCGATTGAATTACCAAACATTTCTGAAGACGATGCTTGATAGATTTTGATTTTTGGATCGATTAATCTAACCGCTTCAAAAACATTTAGCGATGCAATACCAGTTGCATTTGCCGTATAGATGGGTTGATCGAAAGAGATACGGACATGGGATTGTGCAGCTAAATGATAGATTTCGTCTGGTCGAACTTTAGAAACTACTCTTATAATTGAAGCTAAATCCGTAACATCACAATACTCTAGATTTAATCTATCGAATATATGTTCAATGCGAACTGTTTGATTTTCTGCAACAGAATTCCGTTTAAGAGTACCCCAAACCTCGTATCCTTTATCGAGTAGAAAAGATGCAAGATAAGATCCATCTTGACCATTGATTCCCGTGATAAGAGCCTTTTTCATATGATTACGATTTAATAATTATATGAAAATTTAATTACTTTAGAAAGCCATAATCTACATTAGCATTCTGTATATCTGAGAAGCCAGTAGTTTGCCAAGCTAAATGAGGATGAATTCCATAGCAAGGGTATTTGGTTTGTATCTCATATGCTAGAAATTCATCAATAACAAATCGATCGTAACAGAGAGAAAATTTCTCTATTATTTCTGCTATGATTTTAGGATTGATTGCAAAGCAATGAGTGGTAAAGGTTTTCTTTAGACGATGTAGATTAGAATCAATCATATCTAATTCTTGTTCATTGTGATTTCCTCCAAAATAAAGAAGAGACCAATCTTCAGGAATTTGAATGTCTTTTATTTTATCGATAACATCCGAAGAAAATTCAACGTCATCTTCTAAAATAAGTACAGGCTTATCGGATCCTATAATCTGTTTGTAGATTTTTAGATGAGATAAATTACAACCTATAGCTCCTTTAGGTATTGGAAATTCTCCTTCAATATCTCGTGAATCAACGGCATCTACAAATTCAAATTCAATTCCTAGAGAATTTAGATGATTTTTAATGAAAGATCTACGATCTTCTCTACGCTTAAGTGATATGCAATAAATATTAAAGTCCTTGAAGTTCATTCACCTTAGATTTTAATTTAAAGAGAAGTTTCTTGGCAGCGGCAAAGTATTTACCTCTAGATTCCAGCTTTCTAAAAGACTCTACTGGAATCATGTGATCTTGATTATTATGAGATCTTTCTGCTTCATGCCAAATATGCACTAGATCATTTTCATTCATTGAAGGGATTTCTACGATTGATGATAATTTATCCCAGAAGAATTGATCTTCTACGGAATATCCATCGAATAAATGCGAATCAAAACCACCAATCAATTCAAACAAAGATCTTCCAACAATTATCGATCCTCCAGGAGCTTTTCTTTGATATTCTTCTGGCATAGGAGGATTTGTTTCACTAATAACATCTTTGATTTGTGCTCCATCGACCATAATTCTATGAGCATCTCCTTCGCTCATAGATCTAACGCATCTTTCTCGTAAACAATGAACTGCACTAATAGAATCAATTTTACGATTTTTGATATTTGAATATAATGAATCATTAACTAATATATCTGAATCATGAAAATGTAAAAGCGTTGAATCAGTAAAACAATAGCCTATATTATGAGCTAAGCATTTATTGAATCTTGGAGAATTTTCCTTTATCCAAATATATGAACATGATTTTTCTCTACAAATATTAAGATGTTCCATATTAACAGATATCTCAACTACAATAATAGACACCTTATAATCAGAAGTAATTGCAACTGAATCTCTTAACGAATCGATCGTTGCTCTTAATTGTCCATGTCTACCTTTTGATGGTATTATGGTTGTTATATCAGCATCTTTCAAGTCACTTCTCAATGACAGATATATTCCATCTATTGGATTGATTGGATTTTCACCGGTTTTTTCTGTTATTTGTATTAAGTCAAAATCCATTGCTATGATTTTTTATAAAATATGTAATCCTCAGTAACGACGCAATCCATTTGTGTAGTATCGAGTACATGGAATGCATCGGCATATGTGGTTAAGATTGGATTTCCTCTAATGTTAAAAGATGTATTTAGGATTACCGGTATTTTTGATCTTGAATTTATTTCTGTTAAGATATCGTAAAATCTTTCATGACTTTCTGAAGTTACCGTTTGCAATCTAGCAGTATTATCAACATGAACAATTGCATAAAGATCTTTGATGTATTCGGTTTTGACTATTGGTGCATAACTCATATATGGAGATTCGATAGCATCATCAAAAAATGTATGCATATCTTCCATTTTACATACAGGTGCAAAAGGTCGATACCATTCTCGAAATTTAACCTTTGCGTTTAGAGTATCTTTCATTCCTTCGAATGCGGGATAACAAACAATACTTCGATTGCCTAAAGCTCTAGGACCAATTTCTGAATTGTTTGTAATGAATCCCAAAATCTTACCTTCAAGAAGAAGATCAGTTAGCCTTTCAGCAGTTGCTTCTTCATGGATATATTCGTTTAAATATTTTTCTAATTCCGGCTCATCTAAAATATGCATGCCAGAATAAACCGATCCTCGATTTTTATATTCAGGAAATAAATGAAGGAACCATCCATGAGTTAAACCACAGTCATTGGGATTTGGTGGAACGAAAACAGAGTGATTTCTTGCAGCGATATCCATTGATATTTTTTGATTGAATAAAACATTTAGAGCACATCCACCAGTCAAAACAATATCTAATGGATAAACGTTATAATAGGTCTTTACTAAATCCATCATTACAAGTTCAAAAGCTTTCTGATGAGTTGCGGCTAAATCCCATGCATCATTTCCAGATAGATCTCCTTGAGGAAGACCGAGATTGCTGATATATGATTCTAATCCAGCACCGGCACCGCTCGTAAAATACTCTATCGAATGAGATAACCATTCTTCTCTAATCTTTCCATATGCACAAAGACCCATGATTTTACCGGCATAGGTCATATGAGTAGGATCTTTCCTTATATCAGATAACACCTCACCAATAGATTGATAGGCTTTTCCATAATCAATAGATGTTTTATGTATGCCGGATATCTCTCCATGATTTGCCAGATAAACATTGATTGTACTTACTCCTTCATAATCTATTCCACCTCCGTCAACTGAAAAAATTAGAGCATTATCGAATTTAGATAGATGATATGCGCCATTTGCATGTGCCAAATGATGAGGGAATGTAGAGAATTGTGCTAATGGAAAAAATCCTCGAATAAAATCTAGATCTTTTCCATCTAATTCTAAATAGAAAATATTTGTTATTTCTGGATCTGCTAAATTCTCTTTTATTAAAGTAAAGAATTGTTTACGCTCATCTTCATTAGATCCTAGAACTTCTCGAGAATCGAAAGATGAAGAAAGCATGGAGTATCTTCGTTTAACAAATCTCTCATATTCAAAAACTCTAAGTTCATTATTTTTATCTATGAATGTAACTGATGCATCATGAGATCCATATACGACTAATGTCTTTTGAGCGGTAATTTCTGGCATATCCGTGGTTTATTAAATTATTGTCCAGGTATAATTACTCCGTAGAATAATTTACCATTGAAATTTATATTAATCAAGTTTATTAATCCTCCTGGATCTTGATTAGGATTGTATACATGAATTTCTGCACCAATCCATTTAAAGAAATTCAGCTTGTCTAGGATTGTTGGAATGATATCATATTCACCTCCTTCACAATCCATTTTTAAATAAACACAAGTAGAATCGATATATTTACTTAAAGTTTCAGTAACACACTCAGATGTATACCCTATAGGAAAAGGACTTGAATCGGATTGAATGAACGAAGAAGATGCTCCACTATTATTTGTTGGAGTTCCTATGTTTATAATATCTCCATCTTTACCTGTTATTGCTACTTGATGTATTTCGAAATCTTCTAAAGAAAATCCGTTTAAAATAATATTCTTTTTGAAATTCTCGAAATTTGCAGGAACTGGTTCGAATGCAATTATTTTGCAGCCATATAGTTTTTTTGCATATATTGAAAAGATTCCAGTGTTTGCACCTACATCAATTATAGTATCTTCTGGTTTAATATCCAAATTAGATATTCCATAGAATAAATCTTCTTTTAACTCTCGGAATACACAAACAGGAGTTTCTGAATTTTCCTCATCGATTATAGACAAATCAATACCATTTATAGTATCAGTAAAAATCTTAGTGTTTTTCATGTTTAATGTTGTGTTCGGTTATGGAAAATTACTTGAGGAAATTTTCTATTATCTGTATTATCTATCATTGGATGACCACCTTCATCAAACGAAGCAAGATCAGGTATTGCTTCAACTTCATTTAATTTACAAACTAAACTAAGAATAGATTGATCGTGTCGATGTTCTATAAATTCAGGGTAACATGGTTTCTTTGATGGTGCAACGAATTCATCAGCTACTAAATTAATATGAGACATCCAACGATACCATTCACTAGCAATATGATGAGCGAATTCGGTCTTTCTACAAAAGAAAAAAGAAGAGGATCTTTGAGTGGTGTCCGTAAATTTCGGTTCATCACAATTCATCTGGATAAAACTATCTCTTTTGGTCCAGTACTTTTCTATATGAGGCATTTCACAGACAGCAACACCATATTTTGTAGAATTTACTAGATCTATTACTGGATCTATTTTATTTATGAAATAACATCCGGAATCAGAATACATTAAGAAATCATTAGGTCCCATTTTAGATAATGTATCTAAAATTATATAAGGTTTCCATATCCAATATCCGGCTCCTCTGGTATATTGAAAATGTTCTTTGTGTCTACTAAAAAAATCTTCTGGTAAAGAATGAGATCCATAATTAATACATCGATCAAATCCACCAACATCTAATCCAGTTTGAGTGTTCCTTCTTTGAGATTCGAAATATCCTCCATTAGGTTGGTTTCTTGCATAGTTACTTCCTAATGCAGCATAGTTAATTAGTATATTCATAATTCAAAAAAGTCGAGTTTATTTAGATGATACCACCATTAAGAAAACTCGACAAAAAAAACTTTGCTGGCTTACGATCCAGACGAGGTAGTGTGCTTCGGGCGATAGGCATCTCGTGTTTACGATTCCTGGCCAGGGACATATTAAGGTAGCCAAAGATATGAGGAATTAATGACGAGGAACTACTATTTCTACCTTTTGTCTAGGATGCAATGTATGTATGAATTTAATTAGCTCATCGGTCTTAACATCAAAACGCAATTGCGTTATGGATAATTCCTGAATCGGTTTAGCATACTTACCGTGACTCGGATTCAATTCATATTCTGAATGGTCATAGTAAGCAACTGGATTAGTATTATAAAAGATGGTATCATTTTTTGTTGACCATTTTACAAATTCCACTTTACTGATAATTTCTTTATCGACTGAACAGCTTCCTAGAGCTAGTATAAGTCCGGCAATCATTAATTGTTTTTTCATAACTTATTATTTATTTGTACCCTTAATAGGACTCGAACCTACACGCCTAAGCACCAGATCCTAAGTCTGGCATGTCTACCAATTCCACCATAAGGGCATATGAGTAGGATCGAATGCATTTCGCCTACTGAGACCTCGTCGTTAACTTTCGTCAGAGCGGTCCGAGACACTAGTTTTTTGTTTATCCATTTCTTTTATGGATTCTTCCATCTCTTGAAATATCATTGCAACAACAACATGTTTTTCTTGACCATGCATATTTTGCAGCAAATCTAAATCCGCGTCAGATAATGCTGCCGATACTACACATTGATTATCTTTCTGAAATTCGATTATTATTCGATCGTATCTTTTTTCCATTTGAGTTAATTAGTTTAATATTATATGATGTTCATCTATCAAGATTCATTATTACTAAACGGTCTTTCATATTTAGGTTTGATGATAGTCCAAATCCCATTTGAATAATCTTTACCATCTAGCATATTGAACAAAATTCCAGGATACTTGAAGTTTCTAGCTAATTGAGCAAATAGCTTTCGAGTTCCTAAACGTTTGATGGAATCAAAATGATCTAGATACTCGGCTTCTAATTTAGAATATTCTAAACGAAGATCCGCTTCTGTTTTACGAACCCATGAATAAAATTCATCAGGAACTTCGGTTAAAACCTTTTCAGACATTTCACCAGTATTCATTAGGTTTTCCCAAACATCATATGATGAGATACCGGTAATTATTCGATGAAGTCTAACATAATCTTCAAATTTGATTTTCATTCGGTAATTAGAAGGATGGAATCGAAGAATGAAACCCTCAGAATTTCGTTGATTCATTTCTTTCAGAGCTTTATAAAGAGAAGTTCCAAACACGAAATGCTGTTCGGTGTGAACGATGTACTTGTAAGGAATTCCATTTACATTGAAGAATGCTTTTGCAGTAGTCCAATGTAATTCTGAATCTTTTGTATTGTTATTATAAAATGCACGGTTATAAAAGGCACTAAGAAAAATGAGTTTCTCATCAATTCCATAATCAACTACAATTCGATTTTCTGGATAAATGATTTCACATGCATAAGCAATGGATTTTTCCCAAGCCTCTAAATTAAATAGACGATTTGCAATTTCTAATCCTCGGATTGCTTGATCAGAAGTGAAAGATCCTCGAGTAGCCATTATCCATTCAGATTCATACCAAAATAAAATACCAAGAGAACCATCCATTTTATCTTGAACATAGACATAATCACCAGACAAAGGAATTTCTCCTTTGTTTTCAATTTCTTCGTAATTAAAGAATTTACCGAATGGCTGAACGATTACCTTATATTCTGAATCGATGATAAGTCCTCGACAATTGAGAGTTACTTCATCCCAATGAGATTCATACTGAGTTTTCTGAGTATAATTAAGAATTCTCAATGGGAGAGTGGGATGTGATTGTGAACGAATCCATCCTTCTTCTTCATATTGGATTAGTATTTCTTTTGTCAATTCCATTATCCTAATTTAACTGCAATTATGCCAATTAAAGTAAACCAAATTACTATAGCTACTATTGGCCAGTTGTGTTTTAACTTTTTCATTTTTTTCGAGTTTAGATTATTAATTTGAGTATGAATCGAATTTACCATCGCAAAATAAGATGAAGATGGTTTCATTTTTTAAATATTTTTTACCATCTTTTACTTCGATAGAAACATTAGTAAATCCTTCATTTACATCGAGTAAATTATCAATATCTTCAAATGTTAATAGACTACTAAATTCGTTGATAAAATCATTAGCAGACATTTCTTCGGCGATTGATAAAATTTCGGATTTGATTACGGTTTTGGTTTGGTTTTTGGTTTTCATATGTTTATTATTAAATGGTATATACAAATATAATAAATCTTTTGGGAATAAAAAAATCTTTTTGAAAAAAGTTATTAACAATTTAATTATTACCGAGATCTAACTTAAAATAGACTTAACTTGAGAATTCAACTCATCAAATTTATTTTGAAGATCTTCTGAATAATGATTTGCTAATTCTGACTTAATATTTACGTCACTCAATCTAGTAGAATATGCCCCATGCCTTTCAGCAACATAATCAATACCTAAGAATTTGCAATGTAGTAATTTAAGAGGATGGTCAAAGAATCGATCAAGAACCTCGAATTGTTTTTTGTATCTAGGCCACATATGTCCTTGATAAGGTTTTTCTGAAGGTATCTCATGTTCTTCGACGATGTGATGTATATTGCCAAACGATATTAGAGTATCATTAACTAATTCATGACAGCCTTCAACCCAAGAAAATTCGAAAACTGAATTAGGATCTAGTATAACAGGTTTTGAATACCAAGGATTAGGAACTCCAGATTTAACCTCGTTGAATATGGATCCAGTAGTTGTAGGAAATTTATCAGATACCATATCGAAACCTGCAGGATAGAGTACTGAATATTTACCTTTAGCCTCATTTAAGAATTCTAATATATTTTCATGATAGACGAATTCATCGCAATCCGTGACAATAACGAAATCTGCTTTATTACGAGCTTCATGCACACATTGAGTTTTAATTCCAATGTGTGCAAAATCGTCGAATGTATTATTTGTGCTAAATGTTCGGAATTCTACATTAGGGAATTGCAAACAAATTTCTCTAGAATTATCGGTTGATTCATTATCATATACAATTACTCGCTCACAGAAAGAAGTATAATGTCTCAGATAATAAGCGAGCATCTTCTCCTCATTCCATGCTAAACAATATGCCCAAACTTTAATTCTATTCATTTGATTAATAATCAAAAACTTTCTCGAATGGACGATTAGATCCTCTTTCTAGAGTGTCAACGAATATTAGACTTGCATTAGGAGTTTCAACCTCGATAATATCATCTACTGGAGTATGACCAACAATTTGATTGATTCCTGGCATAGGTTCTCTTTCTAATTCCTTTCGGTCTGTCCATAAAGGTCCACCATAAAGAGATGCACCACCTCGATAAGAAGATACTTGAAATACTTGAGGTTCTTCTTTCATCATCATATCATTAAGTACTTGAGCCCATTCATCGTTGTGCTGGGATCGATTTTCCATATGATCAGAATAAAATCTTTCGTTAATTCCGGCATGTGTCCATAACCAATCTTTGTATTGGAATGCTAAATGAAATAGATCTCGATCTCTTTGAAATAATTCTTGAAAATCCCATTTCATTTCAGGTCTAAATCCAGAACATCCAGAAACCTTAGGTATGAAATATTGAACATCATGATTTCCTAAAAGAAGAACAACTCTGTCTCGTTCAAATCTAGCTAAGTTAATGATATCTTGTAGATTTTCCTTCATATCAATATTTTCTATCGTGAAAGAATCTACATAATCACCGACAAAGATAACTTTATCATAATCATATAAAGGAAGTAAATTCTTTACGATATCTACTTTACCAATATCTGCAGCTCTTCGCCATTCTCGGTATAAATCATTGCTTCCGAATAAGAATTTCTTCCAATCCCGTCTACCATGAATATCTCCTATCGTTAATGTTTTCATATTTATTATATGTAAGTTAAATTATAAAAAGAAGACCTCGATTGATGTGCATATCACATATAATAGATTCCTAATGGTGGAATATACATATCAACAGGCGATCATTTCTGTTATGCAGAAGGTATCTCTTTAATTGTTATATTAAGGTTTTTTCGCCATAAAGCTAAATCAACCTTTTCAGTAGTATGAACTATGATTTCTAATTCTGTCTCTGAATATATCTCTAAATAATCATTGTCGGTATCTACTTTATCTTGAGTAGATTCCTTAATGAATGAATGTAACCAAGTCATTGTCGCAACTTGATCTGCTGTTATTTTTAACATTTTGATTTTCATAATGACCAATCTATTTTGTGGGATGCTACATTTTTTGCATATTGATTTACCATAGGTCTACCGGTATTGTAGCAACCAAATACCTTTTGCCAATCGCCATAACGATCATGTAGATGGCGAAGTAATTTCATCGATAATCTAACATTGAAATCAATATCAGTTAGAAGTCTTTTGCGATTTGCGGATGGATCCATTGATTTTCCAGTTGCAATCATAATTTGCATTGGACCAACGGCACCTACTGGACTAATTCTTTCCGAAATATATTTCCAATGAAACGGTCCTTCATATCTAGTTTCTTCGTAAGCAATTCCATAAGCGTAACTTTTTGGTATCTTATAGAATTCTGACCATTTCTCGATAGATTCAAACATTTGAATGCAATCTGCATTTCGTGGAATTCCTAGAGTTTTAGCAGAATCAAGTAGGGATAGGCTTTCGTTTTTTGGGTACATTTTACTTTCCATTCTTAAATGGATTAGGCCAACGATTAGACCTAGTACAATAACGGTTAAAAATTTTAGCTTCTTCATATTACTTACGTTTTTTTAGAGTTTATGAATTAATTTACTTTAGAGAACCAGCGATTTGGTTTGCATATAACTTGAATATATTTATCCCAACGGTATCTTGGAACATTACGATGTTTCCAGTATTACTGTCAAGAATAATCAATTCACTGTTTTGCGAGATTGCAACTGATACATTTTTTGATTCAGTAATGATTAGCTTTTGTGAATCTGGTTTATCCTTTGATAATACTTCATCATAATACTTTCCGATAAAGAAACCGGAAGTAATTGCAACGATGATTAGTAAGTAATTTCCCAATTGACGAAAGAATTTACGAGTCGGTTCTATTAGATTTTTAAATGCAGATTTTGTTTTTTGTTCAGTGTAGATTTCCATTTTGATTTTATTTAAGGTTTAATTAATATTGAGTTCTTAATAATTGAATTACATCCCATGCGTCTTCGATAGCATTATGAGTTACAATACCATCGAGATTTGCTCGTTGTTTACAGGTATTGAGTGAAGGTATGGCATCATCGTTTTTCCAATCAACGAAAAGTATTGATGGATCGATAATTCGTTGACGGATTCGAATTGCTTGTTTCCAACGAGGTAAACGTTCGAGAAATAACTTGTCGAATGTACCAAAATTCTTACCGGC
>Ga0114969_10003775_pt1 | contig 12123 bp, 9 predicted proteins | sample M_130807_MF_Meta_FD_87316 | JGI IMG/M metagenome (GOLD analysis project Ga0114969, IMG submission 87316) | Freshwater microbial communities from Lake Montjoie, Canada to study carbon cycling - M_130807_MF_MetaG | ecosystem: Environmental > Aquatic > Freshwater > Lake | place: Lake Montjoie...
ACTTGAAGCCGTATTTCCACGGCGTGTGCAGCCGCAAGGGCGCGCCGTTCTGTTTCGGCAGAGGCTTGCCATAGGCGCCGGTCACGATGAACGCGAGTTCGTTGGTGGCTTCCTCGATCGTCAGACCTTCCGTGTACGGCCAAGGCACCCACACTTGTGTTTGGGCTGGCGACACGTCCGTGTTCATCCAGGATTTCATCACCACATATTTGGCGCCCGACTGCGGCTTGGCGTAGTCGACGAGCGCCTTCATGGGAAAGCCGGACCAGGGCGCTGCAAAGGCCCATGTCTCGACGCAACGGTGGCGGTAAACGCGCTCCTCAAGCGGCATGGCTTTGACGAGCGTATCGAAATCGGTCTTGAACGGCTTCTCGACCAAACCCTCGAAGCTGATTTCCCAGGGGCGGATCGGCAGCCGGTGCGCATTCAGCGCCGGATCGCCCTTATCGACGCCGAATTCATAATAGTTGTTGTAGCGGGAAACGATTTCTTCCGGCGTGATCTCCCGCCCCGCCTGATACGCTTCGTTGCGCTTTACAGGATAGAGCGACGCCGTGGGGTCCGCATCGCTTGCCGCGCCTGGCGCCGCAGGCGGCGTCTCGGCCACCTTGCTTTGATCGCATCCGGCCAGGGCGCCCGCGGCGGCCAGCATACCGGCGGTCTTCAGCACGCCCCGGCGGTTCATGACTAGATGTTCGGGCGTGACGATCCGTTCGGGAAGTTCCCAGCTCGGCTTAATCTTGATCAGCATGGCATTCTCCTGGCCGCGCAAAGGCGAGCCTTACGCCGCCCGGGGCTAAAGGCACCTTACAGGGGCGGCAAATCACGTTCCCGTCTGTTGCCGAAATATAGCCCCCGCCTCCGGTAACACCAAGCCCAGGCGAGACCGCGCTTGCTTCATTGTTCGCAATTCGTTACGCGCCGAGTGCCCAAATCGCAGGCAACGCCATGCCGTACAGCCGCAGGAACGGAGTGGATATCTGGTACGAGGTTACCGGCGATGGCCCCGCCCTCGTCCTGATCCACGCCAACCCGTTCGATCACGACCTCTGGCTTTACCAGAACGCCCACTTCTCCACTTGGTTTCGGGTCATCGGCATCGATATCCGGGGCTACGGGCGGTCGGCGAAAGTTACGGCGCCGTTCACGCTTAAGGACATGTGCGATGACGTGATCGGCGTCATGGACGAATTGAGCATCGGCAGCGCAGTGCTGATGGGCTGCAGCGTCGGCTCGGGGACGGCTATCCTTCTGGGCCTTGACCATCCGGACCGGTTTAGGGCGATTGTCCTTGTCGGGGGCAATAGCGGGTCGAGCAACCGCTATGGCAAGCGCGTCGACGGCTATCGCGCCGATCTTAGCGATTATCACATCAAACATATGCGCGAACTGGTCTCGCCGGCTTTCGCGGAGAGCCGCCTCGGCCGGCACCTGCTGAACATCTTTGTGGAACGCGAACCACGGCTTTCAGGCAACGCCATCGCGCAGGTATTCATCGCGGGCAATTCGACCGATAGCACCGCACGCTTGCCGGAGATGAAAGTGCCCACACTTGTGATCAACGGCGAATTGGATCACTCGCTGAAAGCCGGTGAGCGCACCGCGAGCTTAGTCCCGGGCGCCGTCCACAAAGTGCTGCCGGGGACCGGGCACGCCTGCTGCATCGAGGACCCCGCGGGCTTCGACGCGCTGGTGCTGGATTTCTTGCGCGAGAGAAAGCTGCTTCCCGAATTGTTCAGTTAGTCGCTCACCGCTGCACCGCGCATGCGGCTCGATTGCCAATAGCTCACGCCGCCCAGCAGCGTGATCAAAGCCGTCAGCAGAAACGTGGTTCGTCCGCCTAAATTCTGCAGCATAATCCCACCCAACAGGGGACCTGCGGCAAAGCCCAGATTGCTCAGCGTAATCGCGCCGAAATAGCTGCCTTTCAGATGATCGGGCGCCATGCGGTCGGCCTGAAGGTTGAGCGTTGGAAACAGAATCGCTTCGCCCATGCTCAGCACCCACGTCGCTGAGATCCATCCCGCGTATGAATCGATGGGCAGAACGGAATAGGCGAGAAATCCCGCTACAAACAGCGCAACGCCGGCTTGCGTGCGAACGTGCAAATCGTAACGCCGCAGAAAATGGAGCAGCGGAAATTGAAAGACGATGATGGTCAGCCCGTTCGTCGCAAGCACGGTGGTCGCAAGCGCAATTCCATTCCCGCCGCCGTCGAGGTTCAGATATTGCACGAGAGTGGATTCGACTTGCGCATACGCGACGTAGGTCAGGAACGTCGCGAGAATGACCATCAGAAAACGCCGGTCATTGTTCACCGCGCGTAACGCTTGCGAGAGTCCAGCCGCGCCGTCATTGCGGGCACTGGGACGGGCAGGCGCATGGCGGAAGCCCCGCGCCAGTACGAGCCCGAACACCGTGTACGCCACAGCGGTGAGAAAAAATGTTCCCTGCTGCGTGGCCAGTCCGAAGACAAACCCTATCAGCGGCCCGAGCGAAGCGCCGATATTCGCCAGGAAGTACCGCGCATGGAACGCGAGTTCGCGGGTGTCCTGATCGGGGATGGATTCCGACATCAGCGCGCTTCCCGGCGATTCGATAGCGGAACGGCAAAGACCCACAAGGATCGCGGCGAACGCATACAGCGCGACGGTGTTGGCGCTCGCCAGGAGCAGAAATGCCGCGATGCTTCCGGCGCATCCGGCGAGCATGAGATTTTGCCGTCCGAACCGGTCAGACAGATTGCCCAGATAGAAGCCGGTGACGCTGGCCGACAGCGCGGCGCTGCCGAGAATGACGCCGACTTGCGAGGGCGTGAGCTGAAACCGGCGCTGCAAAATGATCGCGACAAACGGCCAAACGATGAAGAACGCGACGCGCGTCAACAGCGTGCCGCCGAGCAGCACCCACACAAGCGGAGGAAAGGCTGGAAGATTGAACAAGAAAACCCGGACGCCGGAAGCAAGAAGCCCGGCAGGGCTGCCGGGCTTCTCTTAAACATGGCGCCGGCAATCCCGGCAATGGCAAATCACGCGTTCAGGCGGCGACTTTCCGTGCCGCCACGACGTGTTCGGCGAGCTTGCCCGATAGTTCTGCCAGATGGTCGAACGTCATCTCGAACGTCCCCACCCCTTGCGTCAGCGAGCGCAGTTCCACAATGAGATCGTGCAACTCGGCTTGCGGGATTTCCGCTTCGACGGTGTCCCATCCCTGCCAGCCCGAGCGGGCGTCAAATCCCAGAATGCGCCCGCGCCGAGTGGAGATGACGCTGTTTGCATCCGCCGTCGAATGGGACGGCACGTGAATTTTCACATGCATAATCGGCTCGAGCAGCACGGGCGCGCAAGCAGGCATGCCTTCGGTCATGCCGATGCGGGCGGCGGTCTGGAAGGCGGCGTCCGACGAGTCCACCGTGTGATAGGAGCCATCGACAAGAGCGACGGTAAGATCAACCACCGGAAAACCAAGCGGTCCTTCCTTCAAGAACTCGACGATGCCCTTCTCGACCGAGGGGATAAAATTGCGCGGCACCACCCCGCCGGTGATCTGATCGTCGAACACAAATCCCGAGCCACGCGGCAACGGTTTGATTTCCAGCACCACATCGCCGAACTGACCGTGTCCGCCGGTTTGGCGCTTGTGCCGTCCGCGCTGCGTCGCCGATTTGCGGATCGTCTCCTTGTAAGGCACTTGCGGACGGTGCGTGTCGAGTTTTAGACCATATTTGGACGCCAGTTTCTCGACCGCGACTTTCAGGTGAATTTCGCCCTGACCGAGCAACACCATCTGATGCAGCGCCGCATCTTGTTCGAACAGCAGTGAGGGATCTTCTTCGCGAAGCTTAGCGATGGCGCCGGTGAGCTTCACTTCGTCCTTGCGGTCCGCCGCTGTGATGGCGAGGCCATAAACAGGGGTGAGCGTTTCGACGGCGGCTTTGATCTTCGCGCCGCCCTTCGTTGCGCACAGCAGTTCGCCGGTGTGTACGTCTTCCAGGCGTCCAAGGGCGACCGTATCGCCGAGACCGGCATCGGCAAGTTTGATCTGCGTTTCGCCACGCAGTGCGAACAGCCCGCCAACGCGCGTGTCGCTGCCGTCCTGACGATAGAGCACAGCGCCGTCCTTGATATGCCCATTCAGGACGCGCGCGAGGCTGAGCTTGCCGCCATGCGCGGTGTGATAGGTCTTCAGCACCTGCAAAACGGTATCGTCACCGGAAATGCCCAGCCGCTTGCGGATGGCTGTGACCTCCGGCGCTTCGTGGCGCAGCATTTTCAAAAGCCGCCGCACGCCATTGTCGCCGCCCGCCGAACCGATGAGCACCGGCACGATTAAGCCTTCCTGCAAATCGCGTTGCAGATCGTTGAAAATCTCATCGCGCGGCGGAGCAATGTCGGAAAGCAATTCTTCCATCAGGTGCTCGTCGTAATCGGCGAGCTTTTCCAGCATCTGGAAACGCGCTTCGGTTTCCCGCGCCTTGATGTCGTCGCCCATATCGATCAGCTCGGACGCGGCGTGCTCGCGATAGACATAGGCCCGCTCCAGCGCGAGATCGATGAAGCCCGTCGCGATGCCGTTTTCCCAAATCGGTATCTGACGCAGCACGAGCGGTTTCGGCGCGACGTTCTGCAAAATCGTCAGCAACTCGCGCAGCGAGCCCATCGCCTTGTCGATCTTGTTCACGAACAACACATGCGGAATGTTCAGATCGGCAAGCCGCTTGAGGTAGGGCTGCAGCATCGCCACTTTTCCGGCTTCCGGTTCGCAGACGACGATGGCCATATCGACGCCGGGCAGGACGTTCAGCGACTCCTGCAGGAATTCAATCGATCCCGGACAATCCAGGAACGTAAAACTTTCATCCATGAATTTGCTGGTGGCAGCGTTGGTTTCCACGCTCATCTGCCGCGCGCTCGCTTCCGGCGATGCATCGCCGACCGTATTTTTGGCGGGCACCGAACCTTTGCGCTGTGTCGCACCGGTTATCCAAAGAATGCTTTCCAAGAGCGTCGTTTTGCCGGCGCCGTATGGACCTACGAGGGCCACGCAACGTGGCCCGCTTCCTCCATTTTTTCTGGGCATATCTGCCTCCTTCGCGTGCCTTGGCTTTTGTCTGCCGCGCAATCTGGCGGCGAACCGGAAGACCACTTCGCCGGATTGCGCTCTAAGCTCACGCCTGTTTCGCGCCCGATGCAAGGGCGTTCTGATTTTCGCGGAGGTTACGGCTGTGTGAAGGCGCGCGCGTGCAGGGATATTCAACGGCACACTTGGGCTTTGTCTTGCCTAGCAGAGCAAGTTGTAGAGACAAAACGGTCAGCAATCTTGGCGGGATAAACGGTTAAACAACGAGGAACCGATAAAATCGGAGGTCCTCTGCGCTGACGAGCTTCAGCAGGTCAAAAATCAGATCGCCGAATTCGTAGGCGGCCGCCATAAATGTCCGACTTTTTTCTTTGTCTGCAAATGCGGATAATAGGTCAGCTTCGGCTGCGTTTGTTGCCTCTAAAAATTTCTCGTATTGCGCCGTTACCTCCGCAATTTTCGGCCAAGCATCAGACAAGAAACGTTGGTTCAACAACCACTCCAGACGTTCCGTAGGCATCAACTGTATCATTGTACTGGCGTCACCAGGGCTCACAGTGCCGCACTGACGGTGAACGGCGAGCAGATAAAGCAACGCCGAATAACAGGTCAGCAAGCGGCTATGCTTAAGCTTATAATTCTTAAGCTTGCCTTCCGCCTTTTTCTCCTCTGGTACTCGCTCAGTCCCCGCTTCGTAGTTGACACAAAATGTTCGCCACAAGCGGAGTATGTCATTTGCCAGAAAAGCGGGCATAAAATCATTTTTGTGGTCAGTATAATCCTTCCAGTAGGCACCAATGACCTCTTCCGTCAACTCCTTGTAAACAGCCTCACCCATTAGAGGGCGGCTTTCGAGCAAGAGCAGGAGGCGAGCAGTGAACGTATTTGTCGCATCATCCTCCGGCTTGCCCAAAGTTTTTGTAAGGTCGTTGATCGAATAGTGGACGAGGTAACGCCCATCACCGGAAAAATCACGAATACCGAGCTTGCGTGTAGCTTCTATCAGCTCAGCCTTAATACAGATTTCATCTAACCGCCTAAGTAAGTTGCCAGTAATTTCTCCGGAAGCGGTCCTTCCGACTTTGCCCAAAATAAACAAATCCAAATCACTGTGCTTGCTCGCCTCACATCGCCCGAACGAACCGGTCGCATAGACACAAGCCTTGCCGGCCCCCAGCGATTCCGCGGCCTTTAGGTGTTCACGCAGTTGAACAATTCGCGCGCTTGTTTGGTTCCGACGCTCAGAGAGATCGCTCACGAATCCCATCCCACTCGAAAATGTTCGCGAAAATTTCTGCCTGTGCGATAGCGTCATCGAGTGCGTGATGCGTGTGCTGGTGCTTTGGCAGCAACGCATGATCGATGCGAGATCGCCCTGCTTCGGAAATCGGAAGATGAGCCTTCACTGCGAAAGCCGTCTTTATGTCAAAACAACGTGAGTAGTCGAAAGGGGAGCCATACGGCGAAAACCGAATAAAGTACCAATACAACCAAGTCCAATCAAAGCACAAAGGATACGCTACCAAAACGGGCTTCGCAGCGCCAGCACACTGCATCGTCCATTGGAATGCTTCACTCATAGCCTCCGCTGGCGAGCAACCTTCATAAAGGAGGCGCTGTCGGTCCAAGCCATTCACCTGCAAGGCCTCAGGCTGGAAGCTGTCTGAAATTGGCTTCAGTTCCTTGTAAAAGGTACGATTGTAATTTTCAGGCCTTTGAAAGCGCTTTCCGTCAAAGTACCCAGCAAAAACAATGGCAAACGACAGAATGGAATAAGGACCTGGGATGGGCCCATCCGTTTCAACATCTGCCGAGAAATATGCGTCCACTCTACTCTCCAACTCAGAACAACCTCTCGCCTGACCTTAGACGAGGCGATTGCACCAGCTAATTTCGGGAAAAAATATGCTGCACGACGTCGGGGTTACCGCGGCGCCACATCACATTGTCCAGGAAATAATGGTGCACATTGATGAAGATGTAAAACGCAAACAGGAACAGGCTCGGGCCAAAAACGTGTTTGTCATACGGGAACACCGCATCGAGAACGCGCGGGGCGCCCATGAATCCGACAAAACCCAGAAAGGTTCCGATGCCGATGAACATGGCCAAGCTGGGCAGCACGCCGCTTGGCCAGAGCCCGCTCAGGAACGAGCGGGAACCCGTCGCGCTTTTCGCGGCTGCGTTCAACTGGTAACGCCAGACCACCGCCAGATATTGCAGTGAATGAAACGTTGGGATCACCGCCAGGAACAGCGGATTGATCTGCACGAAAATGACCCAAAGATAGATCGTGGTCAGATAGGCAATGACGCCGTTCCACGGCAGTGCGCCTTTGCTCTCTCTGAAGCGCGCAGCCAGCACCCATACCACCGCGGCACTTGTCACCACCGCGAACGCAATCGCGGCGTAATAGACAAAGTTCGGGAACGGGATCGAGAAATAGGTCAACCCAAGATACGGATTGGGTTTTGCGATCTCATGATTGCCTCCCAGCCATGCCATGGCCCAGCAGGCGTAGCCGTTGACGCGCAGAAGCTTTTTCGCGCCGTCGGAAAAGAACAGGCGCTTCTGCACGGAATCCACCATCATGATTCCGTAGCCTTGCTTCACATAGTGCCAGCCGACGGTCAGGAACATGAGATTGGCTCCCATGGCGAGCGCGCGCACATTGCCCGTCACCGCCGTGCCGGTCAGAAATGCGATCAGCAGCACCGGCACGATCAGGCCGGCAAAGATGTAGCGATAGCGCAAGGACGGCGCGTAAGACCCGAACGCCTTGTCACGATAGTTCCGGTAGAACATCTGGTAGGAATGAGCGAAGTGCGGCTGATTGATCAGCGTCATCAGCACCGTTACCAGCACCGCCTGCTGTACGGTCGAAATGCCCTTCGGCAGCAGGAGCAAAATCAACAGGCAGGTCAGAACCGAACCGCCGCCAAGCAGCATGAAATCCAATATCGGTCCAAAGAGGTAGCCCGCGCGCCGTTCGGCCGTTCGCGCAGGCTTCGCCGCCGCATAGGAGGGGACCAAGATTTCGGCCTGGGTGGTATCGGTCATGTCGCGCCGGAATAGGAACTGCCAGAAGAATGCATACTAACGCGGAAGCCTGGCAATAGGAGCCGGGTTTCCGCGCCTTAATGATCCTCTGAAGTTCCCGAGCCGCTTAGCGCAAATTGCCGCAGAAACGCTGGATGCGGCTACAGGCGTCTTCCAGGACTTCGTTCGATGTCGCGTAGGAAATCCGGAAGAACGGCGACAGACCGAACGCCGCGCCGTGCACCACGGCCACCCCTTCGGTTTCCAATAGCGCATTGGCGAAGTCTTCGTCGGTATTGATCACCGTGCCATTGGATGTCTTCAGGCCGATCATCTTCTTGATGGACGGGTAGACGTAGAACGCCCCTTCCGGCACCGGACATTCGATGCAGGAGGTCTGGTTCAGCATCGACACCACCAAGTCGCGGCGGCCTTCGAATATCTTTTGGAATTTCGGGATGAAGTCCTGCGTCCCGTTCAACGCTTCCACGGCCGCCCATTGCGAGATGGAGGTCGCGTTCGTGGCCGACTGGCTTTGCAGCTTCGCCATGGCGGCGATAAGCGGCTGCGGTCCGGCGCAATAGCCAATACGCCACCCGGTCATGGCGTATGCCTTGGACACGCCGTTCATGGTCAGCGTGCGCTCATAAAGGCCCGGTTCGACCTGACAGACCGAATGAAACTTGAAGCCGCCAAAGACGAGATGCTCATACATATCGTCGGTCAGCACCCAGACATGCGGATGGCGCATCAGCACATCGGTGATCGCCTTGAGCTGTTCCTTGGAATAGCAGGCGCCCGTCGGATTGGACGGCTGGTTGAAGATGATCCACTTCGTCTTCGGCGTAATAGCGCGTTCCAGCGCTTCGGGCATCAGGCGGAAGCCATCTTCCAGGCGCGTCTCGACGATGACGGGCGTACCGCCGGCAAGCAGCACGATATCGGGATAGCTGACCCAATACGGCGCAGGGATGATGACCTCATCGCCCTCGTTCAGGGTGGCCATCATGCAATTGTAGATGATGGTCTTACCGCCCGGCGCCACGAAAGTCTGAGCCGGGGTATAGTCGATGTCGTTCTCGCGCTTGAACTTTTTGGCGACGGCCGCCCGCAGTTCGGGAATGCCTTCGATGTTCGTGTATTTGGTTTCGCCCCGGCGGATGGCCGCGATGGCGGCTTCCTTGATGTTGTCAGGCGTGTCGAAGTCCGGCTCGCCTGCGGCAAGGCCGATGACGTCGCGGCCCGCCGCCTTCAGTTCGCGCGACTTCTGGGTCATCGCGAGCGTGGGCGAGGGTTTGATCCGTCCGAGGGCCCGGGCAAGAAAGCCCGGCGGCAGGGCAGCCATGGTTAACTCCGATCAAGAAATGGGCGGGCAGACCTAGCAATGGCCGCACGGCGGCGCAAGCACGAGAGAGCGGTCCCGCGCAGGTTTCCTAAACGCTTCCGAAAGGTTCTGGGCATAAACTTAGGGGTTGTGAGAGTTGCGGAAAATGCGCCCGATCCAGACCATCCCCGCCCTCGTGCTCGCCTCTTTCCTGGCGGCCGGTTGTTTCGATGCAAGCCCGCCTGTCGGCCGGTGGGAAGGCACGTATGAGGACCCGGCACTGGTGATCGTCGCGCGGCTGGAAATCGATTCGGCGGGGAAAATCCGTGTGTCCGCGCCCAATGCGACGTCGGACAATGAGCCCCTGTCCGAAGGCGACCGTGCTGATTTGCGCGATAAACTCGAAAAAGGCCTGGAGACGTCCTGGCCGCATGTGGCGCCCCTGCCGCTGGAATTCGACGGCCATGCCTTCCACAAACACAACGGCGTCGCGCCGCAGCTTGAATGGGACGGCCGCAGACAGCGCATGACGCTGGTGTTCTATTCGGGCAGCCGCCGCTCGGTGCATGTGCCGCTTCAGGCGGTCAAGGATTTCGGCACGTCCTGAGCCTTATTCGGCAAACATCCTGAAAGAGCAAAGGCTTAAGAATCATTCGATCATTCGGAAGCCGACGGCGGGTCGTCTTTGCGGGGGACGGCGGGATACACGCGCGATATGAAAAGTGGTATTGCGTTTACTTAGGAGCATCGGCCGTGGCGGCCGGGTTGGGCGAATTGTGCAGCCGGAGGATAGGTCCGGCTTCAGCAATGGAGGGTTTGCATCCATGCGTATCCTGAATGCGGTTTCGGCATTGGCGTTGTTGGGCGCCGTATGCACGGCGACGTCTGCGAACGCCGTGGTGCTGGTGCTCGGCGGTGGCGCCGGCTCACAATGCTACGCGACGGCGGAATATGGCGATGCGTTCAAGGCGTTCGACATTTGCACGCGGGCGCTTTCGGATATGGAAATGTCCGTGCGCGATCGCGCGGCGACCTACATCAACCGCAGCGTCGTGCGTCTGCGGGTGCACGATTGGAGCGGCGCGCTCGGCGACATCGATCTGGCGATTGTCCGCGTATCCGGTATCGGCGAGGCCTATGTGAATCGCGGCGCGGCGCTGATCAATCTCGGCCGCACGCAAGAAGCGCTGACCGACTTGAACAAGGCAATCAACCTTGGCCTCGATAAGGTGCATCTCGCTTATTACAACCGCGGCCTCGCGAAAGAGAAAATGAACGATACGCGCGGCGCCTATGCCGATTACCGCAAGGCGCTCGATCTCGACCCGACCTTCACGATGGCGGCCGACGAATTGAAGCGATACAGCACCTCAGGCCAAATGATGGTCCCCATGGGCCCGCGCAATTCGTAAAGAGAATCCACCCTCCCCTGGAGGGAGGGTTGGATTAGAATCGCGCGGAAGTCGTTGACGTTGGTGCGGGTCGGGCCGGTTACGACGAGATCGCCGAGCTTTTCAAAAAACGTGTAAGCGTCGTTATTCGACAGCATGACCCGCGCGTTGAGCCCGATCGCGTTGGCCCGCGCCAGCGTATCCGGGCCGATGATGGCGCCCGCATTTGTCTCGGTGCCGTCGATGCCGTCGGTATCGCATGCAATCGCGGATATTCCCGGCGCGCCTGCGAGCGCGACGGCCAGCGCCAGCAGGTATTCGGCATTGCGGCCGCCCCGCCCGTGCCCTTTCACGGTCACGGTGGTTTCACCGCCGGAAATGAGAACGCAGGGCTTTCCTTCCTTCGCATGGTGAAGCGCCAAATGGGCGTGGCTACGTGCCACCTCCCGCGCCTCGCCTTCGATACGATCGCCAAGATTGATCACCTCGAATTGGCCCAGCGCAGCCATGCGCGCCGCTGCATCGAGCGATGCTTGCGCCGTCGCGATAATGCGGTTGTCCACGCGCGCAAAAGCTGGGTCGCCCGGCTTGGGCGTTTCGGATGCGGGATCATCGAGCCAGGCACGGGCCACCCGCGGCATGGCGAAGACGCGTTTTTCCAAAACGGCGAGCGCTTCCTGGCGCGTTGTTGGATCGGGCACGGTTGGTCCCGAACCGATCGTTGCGGGATCGTCCCCCGGCACATCGGAAATAATGAGACTGACGACGCGCGCCGGCGCCGCCGCAAGCGCCAGCCGTCCCCCCTTGATGGCGGAAAGATGCTTACGCACGCAATTGAGCTCTGAAATCGGCGCGCCCGACTTCAACAGCTCTTTTGTGACGATCTGCTTGTCGGAGAGTTTAAGGCCCGGCGCAGGCAGGGCGAGCAGCGAAGACGCCCCGCCCGACATCAGCGCCAGCACCAGATCGTTTTCACCGAGGCCGCGCACCGCCGCTAGCATACGTTCCGCCGCAGCAAGCCCAGCAGCGTCCGGCACCGGATGTCCCGCTTCGATCACCTGAATGGTACGGCACGGAACGCTGTGGCCGTAGCGCGTGATGACCAGACCCGAGAGCGGCTTATCCGCCGGCCAATTGTCTTCCACCGACTTCGCCATCGCCGCAGCAGCTTTCCCGGCCCCGACAACGATTGTGCGTCCCTTCGGCGGAGGCGGCAGATTTGGCGGCACGCAATGCTGCGCGCCCGCCGCATCCACAGCTGCGTCGAACAGCGCCCGCAACAAACCGTTC
>Ga0114969_10003778_pt1 | contig 12117 bp, 15 predicted proteins | sample M_130807_MF_Meta_FD_87316 | JGI IMG/M metagenome (GOLD analysis project Ga0114969, IMG submission 87316) | Freshwater microbial communities from Lake Montjoie, Canada to study carbon cycling - M_130807_MF_MetaG | ecosystem: Environmental > Aquatic > Freshwater > Lake | place: Lake Montjoie...
CGCGGCCGCCGCCGCCGCCGCCTGCCATCGAACTCGACGACACAACAGCCGGCGAGGATGCCGAGCAAGACAATGGCGATGACCTGTGAACAACAACGCCCGCATTCGCACGACAGAGCAGTTTCCCATCGCATCACTCGTGCTGCGCTATCGCGCTGCGCAAGTCTTCGGCAACGCATCGCGCTGTGCGTTTGCCATCGGCATCACACGCCAGGCATTGAACCAACGCCTGCGCTCCGCAACGAAGTGGAGCAACACGCACGAATGGTTTGCGCAGCTGCTCGACATGCCAAGCGAACTGCTCGCCGGCAACGACATCGATGCAGTCATGCCGGCCGTGCGCGTGTTGCCTGTGCCCTCGCCAGACGAACGCTCGCGCATGGCAACAGAGGCTGTCGCGAACTGGTCCGATGTAGTGGCGCGCAGCTACCAGTGGCCTAGCGCGCACAAGGCAGCGCGAGATGCGCGTGTTGCGTCGATCACTGCGGCAATGGCTGCAGCCGCAACGCCCTGCGCATAATCGCGCATTGTGCGCATTCTGCGCGCATAGGGCACAGCAACGCAGGCTAACGACCTCGCGCCGATCACGACGGCATCGTTGCACTACCGCAAGAGAGGAATCATGCACGCCGAAACAGAGGAACTAGATTCACTTGCGCAACGCATCGTGCATGCGCGCCGCTTCGCATGGCGACCTGGTATGCTCGCGCGCGACGCATCTGGATTCTGGATGCGCGGCAAGCCTGGCGATGGCATGTGGCCGGACCTGCTTGATCCGCCGACGATCGGCTGTCTCGCTGCGATGGTGATCGAGAGCTACGCATCGCACGACGAACTCGCGATGCAGCGTGACAGCGCAGGCATGTGGACTGCGCATGCTGCCATCGATGGACGCAACACGATGATGCAGGCCGGCAGCTTCGCCGAACTGCTCGCACTACTGATTGAGGCTGCAGAATGAATCGCCGCAGCGCGCAGATCTTTGTGCGGCACATAAGCCTCGCTGATGCGAACGCCTTTGTTGCGCTGCATCATCGGCACCACAAGCCGGCGCGAGGCCATCGATTCAGTCTTTGCGCCATTGCCGACAGCAAGATTGTCGGCGTCGCGATTGTCGGAAGACCTGTCGCAAGACTCACAGACTTTCGCCGCGTGCTAGAAGTCACTCGCCTCTGCACAGATGGAACTCCTAACGCCTGCTCTGCTTTGTATTCTGCAGCTGCGCGCGCCGGCGTTGCGTTAGGATTCGAGCAGATCCAAACATTCGTGTTGATCTCCGAGACAGGCCACAGCTTGCGCGCAACTGGATGGACCTTCGACGGCACGAGCAGCAGAGGCCAGTGGCAACACACAGACGGCAAGCCTCGCCGCACAGATCAGCCTACAGAAACCAAAGCAAGATGGACTAGACATCTCGCGCATCGATTGGAGTTCCGATGATCTTCGTCGGCGTTGACCCAGGCGCAAGCGGCGCGATCGCGAGCATCACGAAAGACGGCCGCATCATCGCGATCGACCGCTTTGACAAAGCAGAGACAGACGGCCGCATCTCGCTGATCGTTGCGGACCATCTCGCGTCGCTCGTTGCATCCGGCCTCGTGATGGATTCGAGCTTTGTCTCTGTTGCGATCGAGCGCGTGAGCGCGATGCCAGGGCAGGGAGTGTCAACGATGTTTGCATTCGGGCGCGCCTATGGCGAAGCGATCGGAGCACTGCACACTTCGCGCGTGCGTCTGCAGCTCGTGACGCCGGCGACATGGCAACGCGATCTAGGCGCGCCGAAGCGAGAGAATCCGACTGCGCACAAGCGAGCGCTGCGCGAACTCGCAGAGACAACATTCGGGCGCAAGTTCGTGCTGTGCGAAGCGGACGCCGCGCTGCTCGCAGAGTGGGCGCGCAGGCATGGAAACTTCGCCGCCCGTAGCGAGCGCGCCGGCATAGGATAGGATACCGGCGCGCCTCTCTGCAAAGGGAGGGACAGTGCAGAGAATCCCGTCCCCACGGGCCGCTGCTCGCAGCATAGTGTGATCGAACAACAACGCAAGCGATGATGTCCATCGCAGATCGAGAGGAGGGAACATGACGACAGCAACATCATTAGAGAGGCACGAGAAAGGCGACATCGGAGAGGCAGCTTTCGAGAGCGCGCTGCGCAGACTTGGATTCAAGATCGCAGATGTGTTCGAGCATACCGGATACGCAGAGCCGTTCATCTGTGATGAAGGCTACTACGAACGACCTGCGCAGCATGGCTTTCACGACGCCGCCAATCGCGCGATAGAAGACTTCCGAATCCGTCACACTACCATCGAGCGCTACCGTGATGCGCACATCGATGTGAAGTGTCATGACACTTGGCACTGGATGCGCGAGTTGCAAACTTGGCAGGCCGGAGTCGGCAGCATTCTGCTGCGTGAATACCAGTCGCGCGCGCTAGAAGCGTCGCAGGTAAAAGGCATCCCGCCATGCTCTGCGCATGTCGTCATCATCAAGCGAGGATTGATGGCGTTCGGCAACAAAGACGGTTTGCCGTTGCCGCATCATCCGTCGCCGGCCGGAGTGTGGATCGCATCTGTTGACGACATGCTGCAGCATGGTTTCGAGCGCTACATTCCGAACGAAAAGGGAATCGCCAAATGCTCTACACGCGCGATCGATGGCGGCGTGTGGCATCCGTTCGCGCCCTGGTGCGAGACGACGCGCACGATCATCGTGAGGCGCAGCGAAGACCCTATCGCATGGGACGCATTCTTTGCGAGCGAGACACCTGCGCAGCAAGTCGTGCTGCCGTGATGCTATGCGATGGAGTGATCTGGTATCGCGCACTGTTCGCAGTTGCGCCGCATGCGAAGACAGAGCCGGACGCACTGCTGCTCTTTTGCATGACATGTTTCTTTGCTTGGGTAGCTTCGCTGCTATGGCTCGCCGGCCGTAACGATGACGACAAATGAAGCGCGATCAATCGAAGTTCCGAACTCCAACAACGCCAGAGCGCACGGCCGATGCAGCGCCGATGCGACCGGAGGCAATCGCGATGCGACGCATCGTTGCAGATGCCGGCGCCTGGCTATCGCCGATGCTGCATGACTACCCTGTGCCGAAGCTGTCGCACTACGAACAGACAGTCGATCTGCTGCGCCTCGATCACAATCATGCAGGCCGAGCCGAGCAAGAGCGGCGCGCATCGGAGATCAAAGGCACAGGCGGCGCGACCGGCGCGCAACGCACCAGGCCGAGCGCTTATCGTGTCGAGAGCTATGCCGAGCTGCAGGCGCGCACTGCAGAGCAACGCCGCAAGCAGAACACAAAGCGAGGCAAGTCTGCGCACGATGGCACGATGCAGACTGTAGAGGAGATCAACGAGATCGAGCGACAGCGCAGCGCGCAGAGGCGTGAGAAAGCAAAGCAGCAGACAGCTGCAGACAAGGCAGCGCAGCAGCGCGAGGCAGTGGCGCGCATCGCTGCAATAGCGGCCGAGAAAGCCGATGCAGAGGCGAAGCGCAAGGCACATGCAGAGCAGGCCGACGCACGCCGCGAAGCTACCGCCAAACGCGCAGCAGATGCCTACATCGCAAAGCTCAAGTCGGATCCTGTGAAGTATGCCGAGCACCTGGCACAGCGTCGCGCAACAGAGCGTGAGCGCGATGCCAAGCGCAAGGCGAAAGCCGGAGTGCCGCAACGCATTCCTAATCCGCATCGCGACCCTACGCTGCCGACTGCACGACAGCTGCGCGACGAAGCGATCATCGCAGAGGCAATCGAAGCGCAGCAGCGCAAGCGAGATGAGCTAGTGCGACTTTACGAAAGAGCACGGCGCATCAAGGCCGGAGGCTAGGTCACTCGTCCCATCCGTTGACCTGGCGTTCGATCAGCTCGACTCGATGCGTGAGTTCGCGGAACTGCTCGCCAGTGGGCTGCGCTGCGACCTGCTGCTGCAGCGCTCGCACATCGGAGCGCAGCGCGATCCATTCCGACTTCGCGCCGTTGTAGAGCATGCCTAGCAGAGCGAGAATCATCGCAGCTAGAACGCTCGTGACAGACCAGACGATCTTCCACAAAGTCGGAAGTGAGACTGTCGTGCGTTGCACGATGGCCTCGACGGACCCAGTCGCAGGCGAGCTATACGCCATTGGACTTTGTCTCGCTTGCGTCGCGATCAAGCGCGCGCTCTACATCGGACTTGCGCTCGACATTGCCGGCGAACAGCGCAGAGACGGCGCCGCCTAAGCCAAGCCATAGCACCATCGGCACAGCTGCGACGCCGGCCGTTGCGACTGTCGCGATGATCGGAATCGCTGCGCCTAGCAGACCGCCTAGCGCGAGGCCTGCATTGATGTTCCCTTTCGAGTGCGTGAACTTGATCATGCCATTCCTCCGCTGCCTTGTGCGTCGAACCATCCGACTGTGCGACCGATCTGCGCTGCATCGTCCCATCGATGGAACTTGCGATAGACGCCATCGCCCTCGCGCGAGCCGGCCGCATTCGTGTTGCCCTCGACAGTGTGAAATCCTGCAGCGTCAACAGCGATCACGATGCCGCAATGCCCGATGGACCATGTGCCGTTGCGAGCTGCAGCTGCAGACGCCGCATCGACTGCGCGAATCCAAACAAAGCCAGGCTGCACGCGCTTGGCAAATTCGGCGTCGACTGGTGTGCATCTGCGCGCAGGGCCGGCCGCTCTGCTGCCCTTGTGCCACGATGTCACAGCCGAGCCGGAGCACCATGCCGGAGGCTTTGCTGTGCCGCCCGCCTGCATCATGCACCACGCCACGAACGCAGCGCACCACGGATCACCAGGGCCGAGCGCTGCTGCGCGTTGATACTCCTCGACACGCGCGCCGCGATTCTTGCCATCCTCGCGCACATGCGCGTTAGCCTCTGCATGTGCGACAGCGAGCAGCTTGACGACGAACGCAGAGCCAACGAGCACAGGCTGCGCATGCATCGCAGGCATGATCGCAGCAAGCGTGTTCGGGCCGAGCTTGCCGTCTGCGCCGTAGCCTCGCACAGCCTGCATCGCAGCGACAGCATCTGCGAATGCAGCGCTCGCAGGATCAAGCGTGCAAAGAGGCGCAGGCAAGTCGGCGACATGCCACATCACGCCGGACTGCGCAGCGTTGTATCTGGTTCGTGCGTCGCTCACTTGGACCCCTTGCCTTTGCGCCGCTTGACTGCCTTCGGAGGCAGCTGCCAATCGGCATGCAAGATGTCATCGTCTTGCGCAGAAACGGCCGTAGGAATCGAGGCAGCATCGAGCGGCATCTCGTGTGCTGCGAGTTCGTCGCCCTGCGCTTGCTGCGCATGCTGCGCGGCCGTGGCGATAGGCGCAGTCGCATCCTCGAAATCTACTGCAGCGCGAGCTGCATGCAGCGCTGCGAGCCTGGCTTTGATCATGCTCTCGATCGTCATGGCAACTCTCCTGCAACAAGATTCGCATCACAGATCCATGCGCCTTCTAGCACGCCTGCTGCGCTAGTGCGACGCACTTCGATGCCCAAGAAATCCGATGCGCCTGGAGTGCATCCGGCGAGCGTCGTGATGCTCTGCGCTGTGCCAACAATCGGAATCGTGACGATCACGCCGGCCGTGTATGCGAAGACGCGCAGTTCGATGTTTGTGCCGCGCACAGTGATGCGCAGTTTGCCGTTGCTAGTGGGCAACAGATTGAACGGCGCGAGCACAATAGTCACGAACGCCGCGCTAGTCACGCTCGCGATAGGCCACAGCTGCAGGATGGCTCTGCGTGAAGTCGCGAACACAAAGCGATCGCGCAGCAGGTAGCTCGACATCGTGCTCGCGCGAATCCTCGCAGGCGCATTCATCTCGCGCGGCGCAGCAGGCAACACAGATGGCACAACGAACGGCATCAGTTCTCTCCGATGTAGAGGCCGACTAGATGAAAGTCGGAAAAGATGTCGACGCTTATCGTCACTTTGTAGATCGTTCCTGCAACAGCATTGAACGCCGGCAACGCAAACGATGTCGGCTGTGTCTTGATCATGTCACTCAATGACAGCGCATCCGACATGCCCCACTCCGCAGGCCCGATGGCTGCGCCGTTCGCGCAGATGACCTCGAATCCTGTGCTCGTTGCGCGCTGCTGCGGACGCAGCGACGGCAGTGCTGCGTTGTTGACGAACTGCTCTGCAACGAGGCCGGTCGCATCTTCGACAAAGGCGCGGAAGCTGTAGCCTGCTGCAGATGGCGAAAGCGGATAGGCGCGGAAGTTCACATTGATGCCGACCGTGCGATCGTTGTCCACGCTGAAGTATCGCACGATAAAGGCAGGCCCAGTGCGTGACAGGATCGCATGCAGTCCGCCTGTCTGATCTTGCGCCGGACCTGCTGCGATCTGCTTGCGCAAGTTCAGAAGGGCCGAGCCTGTCAAGCGTGAGACGCCCTGCTGACTCGTTGCGAAGTCGTGCGCATAGACGCGCGATGTCTGCGACCCAGTCGCCTGCGTGACCGTCGCGCAAACGCTGTAGAGTTCGATCCATCCGAGCTGGTAGAGATAGCCTGTGACAAACTTCGTGCCGTCAAAGTTCACAGGGAACCAGGGCGGATTCTCCTCGATCGCAGGCCAGACATGCAGGTAGCCATCCGGCGGACTTGGCCCGACTTCCTCTGTGACTCTGCAGACCTGGTAGCGTGTGCGGCCGGCGTTAGGCGTTGCAGGAAACAGAGCTGTTGACGGAACATCGATCACGCCAAAGTAGACGCCGCCATTGCCGCGCGGATTAAACGAGTCTGCGCCTACCGTGATGACAGAATCAACAGCGCTGTAGATCTGCACAGTCTCCGCTTCGTCTAGATACTGCTCGCTTATCCATCCGATAAAGAAAGCCTGCGGACCATCCTGCGGCGACTGCAGCGCGAGCGTCACATCGATCGTCGTTGCGCCTGCTGCGACCGGCATCTGCACTTGTGTCTGCGACGCTTGATGCGCGACTAGGATGGAGCCGCCGACCTGCGGATTGACGCTGCAGGCAAACGAGAAACTTATCGTGCGCGCTCCGATGCCGACATCGAACATCATCACGAATCCGATTGGTATCTCGTAACTCGCCCACTTCGGAGCAGCGTAGAACGGCCATGCGAGCGTGAAGCTGCGCGACAGATCCTGCGCATAGCTGTTCGCATTCGCTGCGAGGCCTGTCGTTAGGAACGCAGAGAGGGGCTGCTCTGCATCGCATGTGTCGTCATCGATCTTGCGCCAGGTCATTAGCTACTCCACTCGCGCGCGTTGCCTGTAGAGCCTGCGACTTCGCCGACATTGTCGGCAAGAAACGCATCCCACATTGTTGCCGGAAAATAGTTCGCAGCTGTGTCGATCACAACGATGTCGCCGACAGATGCAGCGCCTCCGAACGGCGCGCCTGTGAACTGCAGCAGCGAGTTCAGATAGTCGACCGTGCATGTGTCCGTAGCGATCAGAGTGCCATACTGATCGAGCAGCTGCACTGGTAGCGGATCTACGCCGCTTATTGCTTTGACCTGCAGGAATGCATCGGCATCGTTGATAGGCGAGCTAGTCGAGACAGGTAGTGCGCGCGTGAAATCGTTGTCTGCGATCTTCAAGTCTGTGGCGCCGACTACTGTGACACGGCCGGCCGGCGCGATAAGCGCGATGCCCGACACGGCATTGAGATAGCCTGTGAGCATGATGCTGTAGTCTGTCGTTGGCGTTGCCCACGAGCGAGCTGCTTTCATTACGATGCCGGCTGCATTCTCGAGTCCCATTGTGCCGAATGCGTTAGGCACAAAGGCACTAGAGACGATCACGCTTTGTCCGATGTCGAGATCACGCACAGCATCGCGCAGCGACACGGAAAGCATCGGCGCCGGATTGCTAAAGCGGACGATCGCAGCGTTCGCGAATGCGAAGCTAGTCAAGCCGAGCGCTTGCTGCAGTCCGTGCGACATCTGCCGGAATGTTCCGACCTTCATCTGCTTGCCTCGCTGCTGCGGACCGAGCAACACATTGACGACTGGAATCGGCTGCTCGACAATCTCGCCTGTCTTCACCATCGCTTGATCGACTGCGTTGATTCGCAAGATGACATCGCAGTTCACAGACTGCAGACATGCGTTGTTGTCGAACGCCAGGCGCGCAGCCGGAGCTGCGAAATGCGAGTCAATGACCTGCAACGGAAACGATGCAGCAGACGCCCACGATACGAAGCGAATGATGCCGCGATCGTATAGCATGCAGGCGCCGAGCTTCTGCATGATGCGCTCTAGAATCGCGCCGATCGTCTTGTCTGCGCCGGCGTCGTATGGCAGCACATAGTAGGTCGCAGGCTCGACAGTTTCATCTGCATACCAGGGCAGAAACTGCACGCGCGGAAAGACATCTTCGCGCCCTTCTAGCACGGCGAGCAACGAGGCATAGTCGATTAGGTCTTGCGGACCTGCATAGATGCCATCGTAGGGCAACCATGCAGCCTGCTGCGCGGAGCGATAGCCATCGCTAAAGTTTCCGTTGTGCGTGCCGAGCAGCAGATCGATAATCAAGTTCGCAGGCGTATCGGAGAGCAGACAGTTCTCGACTGCGACTGCGCTAGCTGTCTGCGTTCCGTCTGCCCATTCCGGCCGAGTGTTGATGTTCTCGAACTGCGACAGGCCTGCCGATGCAATCGATGCGTTGCCGTAGTGACCATCAACGAAAGTCGTGATGAATGTCCATCCGCCACTCTCTGCGCCGTAAAGACCAGGCACGCCAGGCACGCTCGCTGCGTTCAATGTTTCGCTTGTCGGCGTGACATCGGGCACGATCTCGGCATTGTTAAATCGCATCAAGACGCCGCCGCTGCCCTCTTCGCGCAGCTGCAGCGCATCGAATGCTGTTGCATCCGTGGTGACGCCGTCGACAACGAAACCATCTGTGCGAGGATCAAACTTCGCATAGGCATACATGGCTGTCATGCCGTAGGCGAAACGACCGCCGATGTTGATCTGTCGGCGCAGCAGGTCGATCGTTGTCGACTGCGCAATCGGAGGCCGGAACTGCGCATTCTTTGCGTAGCCAAGCAGCGAGCCTGCCTCGATGCGAATGACATTGCCGTTGCGCGCACTGGTGTCGTTGCTCGCGCGAGTCACGATGCCTCGAAAGATGACTTCCTCCGCAGCTCGATTCGCAGCTGTGATCTCGGCAGTCGAGATCGTGATCGGCATGCTGTCGCAGCCGCCTTGCGGAGCGTTGTCGCGAGCATCGTAGATCGTCGCGCCGATGACTGTCTCTCCCACTTTCGACATCGGAATCGGAGATACGCCACAGCCTCGCGAGCGCAACGCAGTGATCGTGTTGCCGGCGATACCAGTGACAAAGAATGTCGTCATGTGCGCGCGATACTCTTGACCAATCGACATCGCAGTTCCGTCGCTCACATCAAAGGTCATCGATGGCGTGGGCTGGCAATAGCTCTCTATCGTGACGATCTGCTGCGCTGCATTGCGGACCGGCAACTGCGCTCGGCTGTTGAACGCGCGCAGCGTTGTCGCAGTCGTGAGCATCGTGATCGCTGTTGTCGGATCACTTCCCATCGCAGCAAACATGCCGATCTCGCTCGTGAACTGTTGCCCTAGATCGGAAACAACGCCGGCGACTTCATTCGTGAGATACGACAGGCCCGCGCGAGATGTGAACTCGAACTGCCCGCCGCTGCTGTTGCCGCATCCTGCGATGCGAACGATGATGACGCGATCGCTTGCCATCTAGGACGCTCGAAAGAATAGGCCTGTAGAATCCCACAAGCGAGGCTCGTCGACAGCGCTCGCATAGTTCGCAGCTGCGCTGCCATTCTGCACGGCCGGCATCTTCGCGACCTGGTATGTGCCAGGCACGATGCCGCCTGCCGTTGCTGCCTCGCGATAGATGCGGAATGTCACGCCCGTTGCAGCTGCAGCAAGCATGCCCTCGAGTGTGTTGTTCGGATCATCAACTTCGCGCCCTGCGGCGTCCGCATAGATCTGTGTTGCTGCATACCATCTTGTGAGATTCGCAGCCGGAAACGCCGATGCAATCAGCTCGACATCTGCGATCGCGCCCCAGTTCACGACATCTGTAGTGAGTCCTGACATGTCGCTGCTAGACACGGCCGCGCGCTGCGTTGTCGTGCGTCTCACATCGCCTGCAACGCCGTTCGGCATCCATGCTGCGCCGACATTGTAGGGCGATCTCGCAGTGCCTGCAACAAAGGGCACAGATGGTCCTGTCCCTGCCTGCCCGAACAGCGCAGCCTGCGCCGTGCTCGCGAACAGAATGCCGAACGCTGCGCCGGTGATCGTGAGATCGTATGCGAGCGGCGACATCGCAGGCCCGAAGCTGTTGCTGTAAATGTATCTCGCCGACGCTGTGATCGACAGACCAGATGCTGTCATCTGCGCTGCTAGAAAGCCTGCGAGTGATGTTGCTGCAGCTGCGCCTGTGGTCGCGTTCGATGTCTCGAAACCCCACAACGTTGCGGCCGGCGAAGCGTATGTGCTCGCGCCGCGAAAGATCGTGAACGATGGCACTGTGACTTGCCAAGTAACGAGAGGGAAGTTCGCCATGCTACGCTGCTCCGTATGCGCCGACCAGACCGCGCGTCTGCGCAGCAGCCTGCATCTGCGAGAATCGCCGAGCGATAGATTCACCATCTGCGAACGCCGCGTCAACACGCAATGCATAGGTCACATTTTGCGCCTTTGCCGACTCACGCTCTGTTGCCGGCGTGTCTGCTTTCTGTGCTGCAGCCGTTGGCTTGTCTGTTGCGCCGAGTGCCGATGCAGCAGTGTATGCTGCGAGCGATGCCACAGCGTAGCCTGCCGATGCTGTAGGATCCTCAAAAAAGAGCGCGCCTGCTTTGACTGCATACTCGTCGCCCTTCGCCGACAAGATGTTGCCGATGGCCTCGCGAGCTGCATCTGCCATCGACTTCTCGCCAGTGATGACGGATGCTGTCAATCGACCGTATTGCTTTATGTTCTGCTCGACTGCCGACTTTGTGTCGTTGACTTCTTTCTCTTTCTTTTGCTCTTGCGCACGGTCCCATTCGGCGTCGCTTGCTGCGCGTGCATCTCGAAACTCTTTGTCTGCTTTCAGATGCTCGGCATCGGCAGCTCTCGCGATCTCAAGTCTGCGATCCTCTTTTGTTTGATTATGCCTGGCGTCGTCTAGCAGCTCTTGCTCTGTGCCCTCTTTGCCAACCGTGCCATAGCGTGCGATCAGAGATGCATTGTCCATCGCCTCTTGTTGTCTGCGCAGATTGATGCCGAACTCGAGCGTGTTGTCCTGCAGCGCCGTAGTGTTTTCTTTGATCGCTGTTGTTGCAGCCGCAACGCCTTTCGCTTTTCTTTCCGGCGCGAACGCAGCTTTCGTGACTAGGTCTAGCGACTCACGTTCGCTGTCCGTGGCATACTGCATCGCCGTGTCGTAGTCGTCGATTGCCGGAGCAATCTTGTCGTATGCAATTTTGAGAGCCACAATCGCGGTCTCTTTTTGGCTGTTCGTGAGCGCCGAAGATCGCGAAATTTTGATAGCCTGCGTGTCAATGTCACTAAACGCATCAAGGGAAACGCCTGCCTTTGCAATCAGTTCCGCAGCGTTGCCGAAGTAGCTGTTGTTTTCTTGAATCGTCTTGCCGAACTCGCGCTCAATGATGGAGTTCTGCATCGTCTGTCGCGCTTCGATCAGCTTCTCTTGTGTCCGCGCATGCGCAGCTGCTGCAGCTTGCTTTTCCATGCCGAGCATACCCATCGCGATGATTTCGGCATCTGCCATCATCTGCGCTGCAAGCGTGTATGCGTTGCCCTGGTCTTTGATGGCAATAGTCGTTGCTCGATACTGCGCACCGAGTTCTGCCTCGCGCGTCGAGAGGCCTGCGACATTAACAGCCATCTGCGAGAATTGATCGATCAGCGAACCGACCGGCGCCATCAATGCAGACCAGATCGACTTGACGCCTTCGCCCATTGTCTGCAGGCGCGCTGCCTTGTCTGCGAGATCGCCGCTGCCTAGCGACGCCTCTGCGAAAGCGCCGTTGACGCCGCGCAGCGACTGCTCGACTTTATCCCACATCGCCATGCCTTCCGGCCCGTAGGATTGGAACATGCGTTCGCTAGAATCGATGAAAGTC
>Ga0114969_10003783_pt1 | contig 12114 bp, 10 predicted proteins | sample M_130807_MF_Meta_FD_87316 | JGI IMG/M metagenome (GOLD analysis project Ga0114969, IMG submission 87316) | Freshwater microbial communities from Lake Montjoie, Canada to study carbon cycling - M_130807_MF_MetaG | ecosystem: Environmental > Aquatic > Freshwater > Lake | place: Lake Montjoie...
CGCCACCGCCTGCAGCGCCGGCGTCGAGAGTGCGAGCACGACGTCGGGAGCGCTCGCGAGGATGCCGTCGACGATGCCGCTGAGGATCGCGACGTCGCCCTGCGCGCTGTGCACCCGCATCTCCCAGTCGCGCCCATGGACGAGTCCGGCGGCGGCCAGTCCCTCGCGAACGCCTTCGAGCCCCTGCTCCATGGGCGGCGTCTCGATGTACATGACGGCGGCGATCACCCGCGGCTTGCCGCCGAGCGGGCCGCCGAGTGCGGCCGCGGCATTCGGATCCGGGAGTGCGCCCAGCGCTCCGGCGTCCCCGGGCGAGACGCAGGGCGACACCGCGCCGGCGACCGGTGCGGGCGACGGTTCCGGACGGGCGCGCGCCAGGAGGACTCCGTCCATGCCGACGATTCCGTCGGCTCGCGCCCGCGTGGCCTCATCGAAGGCGATCGGGTCGCGCAGGCCGGAGGCTGCCCGCTCGTTCAGCAGGAGGCGCGCGGGCATGAAGTTGCGCACCGGGATGGTCGCGGGATTCGCACCGTCGAGAATCGCGGCGACGATGCGGCCGCTCTCGCCGCCGACCTCGCGGTAGTTCGCGCCGAGATCGAAGGTGGTTCCGTGCTCGACCTGCCCGGCCATGTTCGAGAACACCGGGATACCGGCCTTGTTCGCGATGCCGACGAGCGCATCGAGGGCCGGCACGATGGTCGCGTCGCCGCCGGTCCAGAACGCCTGCGCGCCGCGCGCCACCAGCGAGCCGGCCGCCTCGGGCACATCCTTCGCGCTCTCGATCGGCGCCTCGATCAGCTTCATGCCGAGCGCCTCCGAAACCGCGCGCGCCCGCTTGGTGCAGACCTCCGAGTTCACCTCGGCCGGGTTCCACGCGACGCCCACGGTCTGGAGTGCCGGCTGCAGCCGCTTCGCCTCGCGGAAGATCGCGTCGACCGGCTGCGCGGTGCCGATCCCGGTCATCCAGGCCGGCTTGTCGGTCGAGTCGAGGCTCTTCACGCCGACGCCCGCCTCGATCGGGGCGGTGACGCCGCAGAAGACGTGCTTCGCGCGCCCGTCCCGGTTGGCGTTCGCGAAGGCCTGCAGCATCGGCGTCGAGATGGTCGCCACCACGTCGTAGCCGCCCGAGGCGAGTTTCGAGGCGATCGCGTTACCCGTCGGAAGGTCCGCCTGCGCGTTGTAGACGTCGATCGAGAGGCGCGGGCCGGCCGTCCACCCGTGCGCCGAAAGGCCCTCGAGCATCCCCTCGCGGATATCGTCCATCACCTGGCTCGACGAGTGCTGCAGGATCGCGATCCGCCGGGGCCCGGCGGAGTTCGCAGCGGCGGCGGCGGGGTTCGTTGCGTCCGCCGCCGTTCGACGCGAACGCAGGTCGGAGAACAGCAGCACGGCCGCCGCCGCGGCGATCAGGCCGAGGCCGAGCAACAGGCGACGGAGCGTGTCGAGCGTGGAGTTCATCGACCGGATCGGCCCCCGGCGCGACGGCCGGGCGAGTGCGGTTGTCCCTGATTCGCGGCCGGATCGCAAAGGCGGGCGACCCGACCGGGCCGTTCCACCCGGACCCGGTTCAGGAGCGGCCGCGCCGCAGCAGGTTCGCGAGCCGACCCATGAGGCCGGTCGCCGCCGGCGACGCGGCGGCGACCCCGGGCGACCCAACCTCGGCTTCGTCCCAGGCCACCATCTCGCCGATCTCCATGCGCGAGATGGCGGGCAGCGTGCGGTGGATCGCGCCGATCGTCTCGGGGTGCGAGACCTGCACGTCGGGTTTCAGGTAGACGTCGACCTGCTTCTGCACGAGGCCGGTCGGGCTTTCGGCATTCGGCATGTCGATCACCATGTCGATCATGTGGAGACGGTCCGGCCAATCCGCCCAGCGCACGGAGGCGAGCCAGCGCTCGATCTCCAGCCGCTGTGCATCGTCCTCGGCGTCGATCAGGAAGAGCAGCGCGAGGTAGTGGCCCGACCGGACCTCGTCGCCCGGCCGGTTGATGCGCAGGATGCCGCTCGGCGCGCCCGGCAACGGCAGCCTGACGTCGCAGAAGGCGAGCATCCGCTCGCGCGCGAAGAGTTCCCGCAATTCCCGGATCGGTTCGTAGGCGGCCATGGGAGAGACCTATGTCCCAGAGGTTCCACCAAGTCGAGGCCCCGGTCGGCGCGCATACCGTGGTCGTGGTAAGGAGGGCCCATGCAACACACCGGAAGCGAGAAGCCCCCACCGGCTCGCCACCGGGCTGGGGCCCTGGCGATCGCCGCAACGCTCCTCGGGGCGATCGCCGCCTGTACCCCGCCCAGATCGGCGAGCGACCCCTTCGCGTCGTTTCAAGGCGCACCCGGGTTCGACGCGGCGCGCGAAGCCTGCATCGACGGCGCGGTCGCCCGCTCCGCGAACATGAGCGGACAGGCGACCGCCTCGAAGGCGGCGATCGGGATGTTCCTCGACTGCATGGCGGGCAAGGGATTCGCGCCCGCCGACGGCGCGCGCTGACACAAGCGCCGCCCGCACGGCTCGCCAGCCCACGTCAACCCGCGCGAAGCGGCCCCACCGATCGGGCGGTTCCCCGAAGTTCTGCGGGCTTCTTCACGGCCGCAAGCGCGCTCCGTCACGGTTTCGTAATCTTACCGGCGTAGTCATCATGCGAATCCCCGTCCAAGGGATTCCGGGCTTCGAAGCCCGCACCATCCCCCCGGGGCAACCTTCCGGGCGCACAGCAGGGAGATTGGCATGAGGGATCGATCGAGGGCCTTTGCCCCGAGCCGGATTGTGCGCGCGTGCGCGCTGGCCTTTCTGGCCGTCCTGGCGGCCGCGCCGAACGCATCGGCGCGCGAGTCGGGCTTCCAGTCGGAGGGCGCCTACGCACTGGTCAGCAAGGACATCAACGGCGAGCGCTGGGCCATGACCTACGACACGCAGAGCGAGGTCATCACCGGCAACGTCTTCCCGACGGACGGCGGGCCGCCGAAGTTCGTCGTCTGCGACGTCCTGTCGGTCGATGCTCAGGGCGCGCTGGCGGCCGCCTGCAGCGGGGCGGACGCCTGCATCTCGTGCCCCTGTTCTGCGGGCTGGGCCGGCCTCGGTACGGTGAACCTGCCGGGCTCCTTCTTCGAGATCTGCGGCGGCGGCTCGCAGCCGACCGAGGCAGAAGAGCTTCCGCCCGCGCGGGTCGCGGCCGACCCGACCGGCGCGGCGGTCGCAGCGACGCGCGAGTCGGGCTTCCAGTGGAAGGGCGCCTACGACCTCGTCAGCAAGGACGTGAACGGCGAGCGCTGGGCCATGACCTACGACACCGAGAGCGGCATCATCACCGGCAACGTCTTCCCGACCGATGGCGGGGCACCCCAGTTCGTCGTCTGCGACGTGCTTTCGGTCGGCACACAGGGCGAGTTGACGGCTGACTGCAGCGGGGCGAACGCCTGCACCTCGTGCCCCTGCAACGCGGGCTGGACCGGCCTTGGCACCGTGAGCCTGCCGGGCGACTTCTTCGAGACCTGCGACGGGGGAACACCTCCGGCCATCGACTGCCCCGGCGGCAACGCCGTCGTGAGCGGCATACTGCGGGCGAGCCAGACCTGGCCCGCCTCCTGCAACATCTTCCTCGACGGCACGGTCTTCGTCGATGCCGGGGTCGAGATCGTCGTCCAGCCAGGCACGACGATCCGGGGGCGCAAGAACCCGTCGAACCCACCACCCTCGGCGCTCGTCTTCCGCCGCGGCTCGCGGATCAACGCGAGCGGCAGCCCGAACGCCCCGATCGTCTTCACCAGCGACCAGGCACCCGGATCCCGCGCCCCTGGCGACTGGGGCGGCCTCGTCCTCAACGGTGCTGCACCGACGAACTGCCCGGGCGGCGAGTGCCTCGCCGAGGGACTCTCGGACTCGCCCTTCGGCGGCTCCGACCCGAACGACTCGAGCGGGGTGCTCCGCTACGCCCGGATCGAGTTCGCCGGGCGCATCCTCAGCACCGACAACGAACTCAACGTGCTCTCGCTGAACGCCGTCGGGCGCGGCAGCCAGATCGACCATGTCCAGACGCTGATCGGCCTCGACGACGGCTTCGAGTGGTTCGGCGGCACGGTTGCGGCGAAGTACCTCGTGGCGGCCGGCGCGGCCGACGACCAGTTCGACCTCCAGATCGGGACCACGGCTACGCTCCAGTACGGCTATGCCACCCAGTACGCCGGGACCCTCGACTCCGCCGGAAGCCACGGGATCGAACTCGACAACAACGAGAACGGTTTCGATTTCGAGCCGCGCTCGAACCCGCATTTCTGCAACATCACGGTGATCGGCTGCAAGGACCAGGGCGGCAACTGCTCGGTCGACTCGACCGGCGCCCTGCTTCGGCGCGGCACCGCCGGTCAGTTCTGGAAGTCGATCGTGACGAACATGGGCAACCGCGGCATGCAGCTGCGCGACAAAGCGACCGCGGCCGTCGCCTGCAACCCGGGTCCGAGCCTCACCGGGAACCTGATGTTCCGCGACAGCATCTTCTGGAACAACGGTGCGAGCGGCAGCACGAACTGCGGCAACCACAGCACGACCGGCCCCGATGCGAACTGCAACTCCTGCCAGCTCTACGACCTGTGGAAGGCGAACTCGCCCGCCCCGGTCTTCGAGTCCGACACGGGCCTGAACGGCTCGACATGGCCGGGCAATCCGTTCCCGAACGGGAACGCGAACTCCTCGGCCATCGACTGCAAGGCTCTCGAACCGTCCTTCGATTCCACCGGCTACGTCGGCGCCTTCGCGCCGGGAGGTGCGAACTGGATGGAGGGCTGGACGAGCTTCGCCGTCGACTGATCGCGCAAGCGGCGACCGGGGTGCCCCCCCCCGGTCGCCGCTCCGTCTTGCACCGACGGGAGGCTCGCCTGGAAACCGCAGGCCGCACCGGCCCGATCGTCGATGACGCCTCCCGGTTCGCACCGCCCTCCCGATGCGCGGGGCCGAGGGCCTGCGCACCGGGCAAAGGGTCAGCTCTCGTAGAGCTTCACGACCTTCACGCCGTCGGGCGAGGCCTGCATGCAGAGGTCGCAGAGCGTGCACTCGTCGAGATTGTCCTCGACCACGTCCACGCTGCCATCCTCCTTGCCGGCCTTGAAGATCTTGACCGGGCAGACCTCGGCGAGCTTGGCCGCGAGGCCGGGCGTCCTGCGCAGCACGTCCTGCTCGACGTCGACACGGATGAACATCGCCATGGCTCAGGCTCCTGTCGCTGCGAGGCGTTCCTTGACCAGTCGCGGGATGTCGCCGATGTCGTCGGCGACCGCGATCCCCGCCTCGCGCATGCGCCGGATCTTGTCGGCCGGCGAATCCACCTTCTTGTCGACCACGGTACCGGCGTGGCCGAAGCTCATGCCGGGCATCTCGTCCATGAAGCGCCCCGCGACGAACGCGACGATCGGCAGCCGGCTCCGGTTCTCCTTCGCCCAGCGCGCGAGTTCGGCCTCGGAGGATCCGCCGGGCTCCGAGTAGATCACCACCGCCTTCGTCGCCGGGTCGGCCTCGAAGAGCGGCATGAGTTCCGCGTAGGTCGAGCCGATCACCGGGTCGCCGCCGACCGAGATCGCGGTGCTCTCGCCGAGTCCCGCCGCCGAGAGCGCGTTGCAGATCTCGGTGGTCATGCCGCCGGAGCGGGACATGACGCCGACGATGCCCGGCTTGAAGGCCTTGCGGCAGTCCACCGCGGGTCCGCCGAGGCTGCCGAAGCGACAGACGTCCGGGATGATGACGCCGAGGCAGTTCGGACCGATGACGCGGGCGCCGTGGAGCGCCGCGTACTCGATGAGAGCGCTCGCATCGCGCCGCGGAATGCCCTCGGTGATGATGACCAGGAGCTTGATCCCGGCGTCGATCGCCTCGAAGGCGGCGTCGGCTGCGAACGCGGCCGGTACGGTGATGACCGTGCCGTCGACCTTGCGCTTCGCCGTGATCTCGCGAACCGTGTCGAAGACCGGTACGCCGTAGACCTCGCGGCCGCCGCGGCCCGGGGTCACGCCTCCCACGATCTTCGACCCGTACTGCAGGCACTCGCGCGTGAAGTTCAGCGCCTCGCGCCCGGTGATCCCCTGGACGATGAACTCGAAATTCTCGTGCAACAGAACGCCCATGACAGCCCTCAGCCACCGATCTTCTCGACCGCGCGCTTGGCGGCCTCGCTGATCGACACGGTCCGGTCGCAATACTCCACGCCGTACTTCTCGAGGATCTTCGCCGCGTCGGCCTCCCATGCACCCGGCACGCGGAAGATCGCGATCGTCTGCGCCGGATCGAGGCCCGCCTCGATGACTCCCTTGATCACGCCGCGCGCGACCAGGTCGGCGCGGGTGTTGGAGACCACGTTCGACATGACGGCGATCCGCTTCACGCCCGGCTTCGACAGGATGAGCCTGGTCAGCCGCTGCGCCTTCTTCACGCTCGGGTTGCCGCCGAGCGCCGCGTAATTGGCGGGCTTGCCGCCCACCCGGCGTACCGCGTCGGTGAGCGTCAGCGATCCGCCGCCGGCGCCGATCACCAGGCCGATGTTGCCGTCGAACTCGACGACCGGACCGGCGACGCCTCGCGGATCCTCCGCGTCGATCTTGGCCGCCTCGATCTCGAAGGCGGTGGGCTCGCGCACCAGCCGGCGGTCGCTTTCGGCGATGCCGATCTCCTCGAGAATCGCCTTCTGGCGCGGGCGACCCTCGACTTCCATGTCGGAGCGCGCGTCGAGGGCGACGAAGGATCCGTCCTCCAGCCGTCCGAGTACGACGTCGAGCTGGGTCAGGTCGTAGCGCAGGAAGAGTTGGGCGAGGCGCGAGACCGCCGCGGTCATCTTCGGCACATCGGCGCTCTTCACGCCGATCCCGGCGACGAGTTCCTTGGCGAGGTAGTCGGAGAAGCCCGAGAGCGCCGAGAAGTGGCGCCGGGCGACCGCGTTGGGGTCCTTCTCGGCGACTTCCTCGACGTTGCCGGTGCCGCGCGCGCCGATCATGACCGGGCGCTTGGCGGTGCCGTCGTAGGTGAAGGCGAGCGTGTACTCGTCGACGGCGGCGGGTCGCTTCTCGACGAGCAGGCCGGCCGGCTTGCGGCCGCCATCGTCGAGCGCGAGCAGCGACGCCGCGGTCTGCTTCGCCGCCGCCGACGAGTCCGCGGTCTTCACCGTGTCGTGGCGCGCCTTGCCGTGGGCGAGCATCTGGGCCTTCAGCACGACCGGCGCACCGAGCTCGGACGCGAGCCGCTCGGCCTCCTCGGCCGTCTTCGCCACGCCGCTCTTCGGCACCGCGATGCCATGCTTGGCGAGGATCCGCTTGGTCTCGGATTCGTAAAACCGCATCGGCAAGCCTCTCGGTTGGGACGTTTTCGGATTCGATCAAGGGGGGCCGTCGCGCTCGGTCGGCCGGACGGACGGAGGTGGCATATCCGAGAGGAGGGTCCGTTGGAAGCGAAGCCGGAGGTTTGGCCGCGGGACCGGGGTGCGACCGCCCCGGAGATCCGGGTGGTACCGCGCTTGGTACCCCGGGGCGGCGCGTGGCACTCCAGGGCGGCGACGGCGGCGCCTCTGGGGCCCTTCGGTCAGCGGCTCGGGACCGAGCCGCGCGCCCGCGACCGCGCAGGCGCGGGCCATTTGCCCGGCGCCGAGCGACGTCGTCGGCACGGTCGGCACGGACTGTGCCGTCAGTCGAATTGTGATTGCCCCCGGCCGCCGCACCGCGCTACGCTTCCTCGCGAACAGCTTTTTCCACGGAGGTTCAAGGTGACGACACGAATCGGTTTCCTTTCCCGGAAGTTCAAGGTGGCGACACGAATCCTCGTCACGTCCATCATCGCCCTGTCGCTGCGGCCCGGCTCGGTGCATGCCCAGTCAAAGATTTCGGCCGCAAAGCTCTCCCGCTGCGACCTCCTAAAGCTGCAGGCGCAGGTGAAGTACGTCGCCTGCCTGGCAAAGGCCCAGGACAAGGCGATTCGCGAAAAGGCCTTCGTGCCGACCTACGGTCTCACCACGAACTTTTTTCCCGCCGACGACGCAGACGGGGATCCTCAAATCGCCCGACAGCCCGAGGCCATCCTGGTGGTCGCAACCGGAGCCGACGGGGCGAAGTGCGCGACCGACCTGCGCAAGCAAATCGGGACCGCCGAGCAGCGCCAGAAGGATTGCTCCCTGCAGAGTGGCGCCGAAGGCTTTCTCGAGAATGTGGGCGAGAGCCTCGGAGTCGCCTACCAGCGCGCGACAATCGGATCCCTCGAACCCTGGGTCGAACAGGAACTCGACCGCTTCGCCGCGACACTCGAGCCCGTATTGCCGCCGCCGTCCGAGCTGCCGGCACGGATCCGGGCCTACCTCGAGGCGCACCCCGAATTCTTCGGCAGCACCGTGGCGGTGCTCGCAGCCGATGGCCGGGTTGCGACGAGCCCCTACCTGTACCGGGTCGCTGGCGGACTCGAAGCAAAGGACCTGGTGACTCCCGACTACGCGATCGACCAGCAGGCCTGGTTGCGCGAGCCCATCGAACAGCGACGCTCCATCTGGACGGCGCCCTATTTCGACGCGGGCGGCGGGGAGATCTGGATGGAGACGCGGTCGGTGCCGCTCTTCGCCAACGGCCTCGTGATCGGCGTCGTCACGACCGACTTGCCGACCGATGCGCCGCTGCCAGCGCTGCCACCGCCGGGCCCGTGAACGCGACGGCGAGGCGCCAAACGGCCCTTGCCCCACCGCATCGCCGCGACGGCGCGTCAGTCGAACCGAGGCGGCCCTTTGGAGCGGTCTGGTCGGTTGTTATCCTGCGCTCCTGCCCACCCGGGCCGCCACCCGGAAACTCGATCCCAGGAGCCGAACCCATGCGCAGTCCCAAGGATTTCTTCAAGCCGCTCGCGATCGGCGCGCCGGAGCCGTTGCGCGAAATCCCTTTCCGCCCGTCGCGGATGATCCACTTCTTCGACCCGAGTAACGCGAAGATGGCCGCCAAGGTCGGCGATCTCGCAAAGAAGTGCGACGTCCTGCTCGGGAACCTCGAGGACGCGATCGCAGCCGATCGCAAGATCGACGCCCGCGAGGGCCTGGTCCGGATCGCGAAGGAGACCGACTTCGGCTCCTGCCAGCTCTGGACCCGCGTCAACAGCCTCGACTCGCCCTGGGTCCTCGACGACCTCGTCCGGCTCGTGACCGAGATCGGCGACAAGCTCGATGTCATCATGATCCCCAAGGTCGAGGGCGCGCAGGACATCCACTACGTCGACCGGCTGGTCGCTCAGCTCGAGGCCCGCACGCGCCTCGCGAAGCCCATTCTCCTGCACGCGATCCTGGAGACCGCGACCGGCGTCGCCAACGTCGAGGAGATCTGCGCCGCCTCGCCGCGCATGCAGGGCCTTTCGCTCGGGCCCGCGGACCTCGCCGCCTCGCGCCGCATGAAGACGACCCGGGTCGGCGGCGGGCACCCGGGCTACATCGTCCGCGCCGATCCCGATCCGACCGACGAGAAGGCGCCGCGCGCGACCGCCCAGCAGGACCTCTGGCACTACACGCTCGCGCGCATGGTCGACGCCTGTAACGCCAACGGCATCCTTCCCTTTTACGGCCCCTTCGGCGACATCGCCGACACGACCGCCTGCGAGGACCAGTTCCGCAACGCCTTCCTGCTCGGCTGCGTCGGCGCATGGAGCCTGCACCCGGTGCAGGTGGACATCGCACGCAAGGTGTTCAGCCCGCCGGCCCACGAGGTCCTCTGGGCGAAGAAGGTCATCGCAGCGATGGGTGACGGCACCGGCGCGGTCATGATCGACGGCAAGATGCAGGACGACGCGACGTTCAAGCAGTGCCAGGTCATGGTCGACCTGGCTCGGCGGCTCGCCGCGGGTGACGCGGAACTGACCAAGGCCTATGAGCTCTAATCGGGCCAGGTCGGGGGAAACCCCCCGACCGACCGACCGAATCGGGAGGCCGCGCCCCTGACCCGGGCGGCCGGGGGCCCGGCTGCGCTGGCCGGGAGATTCGATTCGGCGTAGGGGGTGGCGGCATCGGGGAGGCGGCGGACGATGGCGGAGCGGCGCAACGAGTTGGGGTGGAGCCGGTCGCGAGCCGGCGCCTTCGACGCGTGTCCGCGCCGCTACTGGTTCATCTACTACGGCGCCCGGGACTGGTGGCTCTCGCCGCCCGACTCGCGCACGCGCGAGATCCACATCCTGAAGAACCTCGCGACGCGCTTTATGTGGATCGGTTCGGTCGTCCACGAATCGATCGAGAACGTCCTGCGGCGCATGCAGTCCGGCGAACGGCCCGATGCGACCGCGGTCGCCGAGGCCGCCCTCGAACGCATGCGCACCGACTTCCGCGACTCGCGCGCAGGCAAGCACCGCGAGCGCCCGGGAAAGGCCTGCGGGCTCTTCGAGCATGAGTACGCGATCCCCGTCTCCGACCAGCGCTGGCGTGAAGGCGCCGAGCACGCGAAGGCGTGCCTCGCGAACTTCTTCAGGTCGCCCTACCCCGAGACGTTCGCCGGGCTGGGACCGGAATCGTGGCTGCCGATCGAGACGCTCGACTCGTTCGACCTCGGCGGCGACCGCATCCACGTGAAGCTCGACGCCGCCTTCCGACGCCCCGACGGTCGCGTCGAGATCGTCGACTGGAAGACCGGCCGGCGCGACCGCGGCGGCGAAGGGGGCGACCGGGTACAGCTCGCCTGCTACGCGCTCTACGCGCTCGAGAAAGGCTGGGTCGACCGCCCCGAGGAGATCGTCACCGTCGAATACGGACTCGCGGGAATGACTTCACACGTTCGCGAGGTCGACCCGCGCGCGATCGCCGAGGTGCGGGAATACATCGGGGTGAGCATCGGCGGGATGAAGGCCCTGCTCGACGACGTAGAGCAGAACGTCGCAACCGAGGGGCGCTTCCCGACCCAGGCCTCGGCCGACAACTGCCGGCAGTGCAACTTTCGGCGCGTGTGCCCGGACGCGCCGCGTACACGCGGGCACTGAGCGCGCTGCGAGGCGCCCAAGGCCCCCGGTTCGCCCGGGCCTACGGCTGACGGCCCCGGGTGGAGGCGAGGCCCGGCGCGCGCGATCGCGCCAGCGTCAGACCGCCAGCACGTGGCGGACGACGTCGGTGAGCTTGCCCCGCTCGTGCGGATGGAACCGGAATCCCAGGCCCTCGTACCAACTGCGGGTCGCCTCGTTCTCCGGACAATCGAGGATCACCGCGTCCAGCCGGGAACGCTCGGTCGTCTCGGTTCGGCGGATGACCTCTCCGATCGTCCGCTCGAAGGGCAATCGCATCCGGCTGGGCCGGTTGCCGGCTGCATAACCCAGTACCAGCAGGTCGGCCGGCGGAGCGGCCTCCGTCGACGGGAAGGGCGCCATGCCGGAAAGGAGCGAACGCATGAGACCGTATCCGAACTTCGCCAACTCGAGATGGCCGTCGAGCGCCTCGACGCCGCGCGCCAGTCCGAGCGAGATCGTGGGCTGCCACGGCCCGCCGTCGCCGAGGGAATTCGGCGAGCCATAGAAGGTGCGCAAGGCACCGGTCGAGCCGGAGACGAGCAGTGCCGCTTCGCCGTTCACCGGCAGGTGGACCAACCCCGCCCCCAATGAGATACGGGCGGCAATGCCCGCCGCGACATCTTCGAGGAGCGTGGGTTCCCCGAGCGGTGGCCAGTAGGCCCCGTGTTCACCCGCCGCGACGGCGGAGGTCAGCCCATCGACGTTCGCGGTCAGGTGCACGACGACCCGATCGACCGCGATCTCCGCGAGCGCCTCGAAGAGCGCCTGGTGCGAGACCTTGCGGGCCGTCGAGCGACGCTCCTTCCGACAGACCTGGCGCAACTCCTCGAGCATCCGCCGCAGGCTCTCCTCGCCATGCGATGCACACGCCTGAACCATGGCGTCGAGGTCCTGCCGGCTACGCCACTCGACGCCGGAAAGCGCGGGCTCGAGGCTCTCGATCGCCTTGAGGCGCCGTGGAAGGTTGACGCCATCGGCTCGGGCTAGGCCCTGCCCGGAAAAGACGACGAGCGGCCGCTTCATCGCCGGGTCGCTCGTCCGTGCCGCTCCGCTGGATGCACCATTGGAAGCCTTGGAACCACCGCAAGACTTCACGACCGTGAGGGAAAGGTTGAGGATTCGTGAAATCGCGCGGCGAGTCC
>Ga0114969_10003786_pt1 | contig 12113 bp, 9 predicted proteins | sample M_130807_MF_Meta_FD_87316 | JGI IMG/M metagenome (GOLD analysis project Ga0114969, IMG submission 87316) | Freshwater microbial communities from Lake Montjoie, Canada to study carbon cycling - M_130807_MF_MetaG | ecosystem: Environmental > Aquatic > Freshwater > Lake | place: Lake Montjoie...
GTTGCGAATGACCTGCGGTCCGAACTTGTCGAGACCAATCTTGCGGACCTGGATCTCGACCTTGAGCTGGTCGACGAGGTTCGCGCCGTTGTCCCACACGGACGCATACTGCGCCGGCGCGCCGATGAAGTTGTTGTTCGTGTAGCCCACATACCGGAGCCCGCGCTTGTAGCCGTCCTCGACAATCTTGTTCAGCGCAGCCTTTTCATCGGTCCCGGCCGGAAAGTCCTGGTAGAGCCAGGTGATCGCCAGCTTGTCGTAGTCGCCAATCATTTGCGGATACGCATCCGAGAGGTCGAGCGTGCCCTGCGGCGTGATCCTCACGAGCGGCGCCGGGTAATCCATCACCGTGTTGCGGCCGAGCGCGCTGCCGATGTAGTTGTGCGGGAAGCCGAGCGTGTGGCCCACCTCGTGCGCACCCAACTGCCGTACGCGATCGAGCGCCATCTTGAGCGCGTAGCCGTTGTCGGCAACGGCGGCGAGGTATTCGAAGTTCGGCGCGTCGGCGAGGCCGTCGAATCCATTGCCGCTGCCGAATGGAGGCACCATCGCTTCGCCAAGCAGGTAGTCCTGCTGGAGGCGGAGACTACCGAGGTTCACGTTGCCGCGGATGATTTCGCCGGTGCGCGGATCAACAACGCTGGCGCCGTACGAGTAGCCACGCGTTCGGTTGTGCGTCCAGTGAACCATGTTGTAGCGGATGTCCTCGGGATCCACGCTGTCGGGCAGAATCGCGACGCGGAACGCGTTGATGTAGCCGGCGGCTTCAAACGCCTGGTTCCACCAGCTGACGCCGAGTGCGAGCGCCGAACGCACCGGCTCCGGCGTGCCGGGGTCGATGTAATAGATGATCGGCTTGACGGGCTCGGAGCGCGCGGCCGCCGGGTCCTTCTTCTTGAGACGATGGCGCGCGACGAAACGCACGTAGATGTCGCGGTCGATCGGCTGTCCGAAGTCCATCACGTTCGGGCCACTGACGCCAAGGCGGGGATCCGCAAATCGCGGAGAATAGCCCGCATCCGGGAGCTTCACGATCGAATGGTGTTCCCGCAACGTGAAGGTCTCGCCTGAAGCGGCGACGCCGTTCACGAGTGGACCGGGCTGCGCGCTCGTGAAGGTGAGCATCGCCTCGATCTCGTTGTTCTCCGGGAACGACTTGATGTGCTCGGGATATAGCGAACTGCGCGACAAGTCCACCTGGTAGCGTCCCTGCTGACGGCCCGCGACCTGTTCCACGACACCACGCGCATCGCGCATGAAGAATCCGGTCGCGTCGACGAGGACGCTCTTGCCGGTCTGGGCGACGACGTCGAAGCCCCAGTGCACCGACGGCGCGAAGGCATCGCGTACGGCTTCCTTCTCTTTGACGTTGCTCACCCCGCGGGCCTGAAACCGATAGTTCGGTTCCATCAGGAGCACGCGAGGTCCGGTGCGTTTGGCGACGAGGACGGCGGTGCCGCCGAGTTGGCCGCGGTCGAGGCCGATGGGGTTACTGCCGAGTCCGCTGGCCATCGAGACCTGATAGAGGAACTCGACGTCGAGCTTGTCGATTTCCCAGAAGAGTTTCCCGGTGGCGTCGTCCCAGTACAGGGTGAAGTAGCCTGGCATCGCCCTCATGCCGGCGGTTCGCTCCGCGATGGATGGTATGGGGCGGGTCTGCGCGGCGGCAGGCGAGGTGTGACCGGCGATGAGTGCGCAAGCGCAGAGCGCAAGCAGCGCGATTCGGCGAATGACGGATGCCATTACGGTTCCTTTTGGGGGGGGACTTGGACAGACATACAATACGACACGGCGCGGTCAACGACCACGCCCGCGTTGCTACCTACCGTGCGTCAGCGCGAGTACAGCGTAACCGGTTGCCGCGTCAGTGAAGAATTTGCCGATGTCGGTGGCGGGATCGCGCTGTTTATTCACCGACGAGGTACTCCACATCCCGGTCGCGGCGTCCTGATGCTGCGTGAGCCAGGCGATACCGGAACGCACGTGCGTCTCGCTCTTGGCTACGCCAGCCGACTGCAACGCAACGAGCATCAGTCCCGTCGCATATCCGTCGCTCCGGCTCTCCACGGCGGTGCTGTCGATGCGCTTGAACGGCCCGAGTGACGCCACACTCCAGCCGCCGTCGGTGTGCTGCGCCGCGAACGATGCATCGATGATCGCCTGTCGCTGGTCGGGCTTGAGGAACGGGACAAGCGACGACGCCCACAATCCCATTGCCCGGTTGAGCAGGTGCACGGTATCGGCGCCGCGCTGGAGGTAGTCGCGAAGCATTGTGAGCTGCGGCTGAATCTCCGGTGCCGCCGCATAACCGCCCGGTGCGCGTGCAACGGCAATGGCTGCGAGCGATGCGCCGAAATACGGCGAACCATTCGCCTCCCACGGCTCGAGATGGAAGTTGAGCCAGGCCCACGCGCCCTTCTGATCGCCGGCGCGGAACTGCAGGGCCCACAGGTTGGCGAATGCCCGTCGTCCGTCGTCGCTCAGCGCTCCGGCTTCAGCATCATGCGTCGCAACGATCAGCGCGTTGAGCACCGATTCCGTGCCACGCGACTCACTGGTTTTTGGAAGGCCGCGCGTCTGATCGGGATAAAAGGGCTCGACTTCATGCCACAACCGAACGCGCTTGACCACGTTCGCGAGCATTCGCGATTCCGCTGAGGGCGCCTCGTGTTCCACCAGCATCGTGCGCAGCGCCGGGCGCGCGAGGGCGTAGGGCAATGCGGTGTGGCAGGACACGCATGACGTTTCGTGGTCGCGCTGTGATCCCTGCCAGGTCAGCCACCAGGCCATGCGACCGTCGAGATAGCCTGCGGCCGACTTGGCGTTCCAGCCGGCGGTCTGCGCACCGGCCCGGGTCGCGAGCGCGATGCACCCGAGGAAACCTACGGTGAACAGGCGACGCCATTGCATGCATCCAAGTTGCTCGCCAGTTCGACTCAGAGTCAAGAACACTCGGCGTCGGCATTTCGCCGCGCGCATGCCGAACCAGCCTACGGCTTCGCCGGTCGTCGCCGGCTCGGCACATCCACGATGTGCTCCCACTCCGTGGAGTCCGAGCGGGCAACGACCGCGACCACCGGCTCGGTGTCGCTGAGATTGATCACCTCATGCGGCACGCCGGGCTCGATGAAGATGAAATCGCCGGCCGCGTTGTCGAGCGAATGCTCAAGGTTCGGACCGAACTCGTGCCGCACGCGACCGGCGAGGATGTAGAGCATCACCTCGAAGTCCACATGGATGTGCGCATAGGCCACGGCGCCCGGCGGCACGGTGGCCACATTCATCGAGAGCTTCTTCGCGTTTGTATTCTTGGCGGAGAGGCCCGTGCGATACCGAATCCCGTTCCAGCCGCGCGTGATGTCGCCGGCGCGCAGCGTGGTGATGCCGTCGTGGTCTTCGATGCCGGCAAGCAGGTCGATACGGTCTTGTTCACTCATTTTCCACCTTTTAGAAGCGGGAACTGGGCGCCGACTCGCGTGGCGTCGTCGGGCGGTACCTGTGTGCGGGCCGCGAACTCCATCCACCGCGATCGTGCTTCCAGCACGCGATCGAGTTCGTCCGCGCCCCCTTTTCGAAGCCCCGCGAACCGGCCGAGCGCGATGAGGTCCTCCCGGGTCACGGCACTCACGTGGCCGACGACGGACAGCTGGTGGTGCCGCGTGTAGCCGGCGCCCTTGCTGAACGTGAGGTCATAAGCGGGGGCAAGACGCCAGCCCGATTCGCGATCCATCAGGAAGCTGATGTTCTTCACATGGTCGTCCTGGTTCACCGTCGCCACGTTGAACGCGGCGCGCCGAAATGCCTCGGTGACCGTGCGATGGTCGAGCTTCAGCCGGAGCACGGTGCGAATGAGTCCTTCATATGAATAGGCGCCAGGTGCATTGTAGTCGGCGTGTTGCAATCCACCGAGGCTGTGCAGGTGCATGCGCCGGCCCTCGATGCGGTCGAAGCGCCGGCTCATCAGGTGCGCGTAGCCGGCCTCCTCCAAGAGAGTGGTTTCGGCGACTTCGAGCCCGGCTTCACGCGCCATGGCCATGTACGCTGCCTCAATTCGATTGTACGGCTTCGGGGCGTCTGGTTTTCCGCTTCCCTCACCAGTGCCGTCGAACTTGATGATCCACCGCTCGTCGCCGGAGCCGGGCGCCGCAAAATCAGACTTGAGCGTCTCCGCATCGCGATTCCAGAGCACGACGGCCTTGGCGCGCGCGCCCCCCGCCGATGCGCCGACGCGCATGATTTCCGGCAACGCAATGCCAACGTCGCCTCCGATCACCGCGCGAGCCTGCATGACGAGGTCGGACAACTGCAATGGCAGCTGCTCGGTCTTGCTCACGCGGCGTCTCAGTGCCGGCCGAAACTCCAGCGCGCCGAGCGCGCGTGAGCCGACGTAGAGCAGACGCTGCACCGGACTCAACGCGGCGTCCGGCGTGCCTCGGTCGGTGAAGTACTTCCTGATGATCGCGTTGCCGAACCGGTCCGGAAGCGAATCGGCCAGGACGCCCGGGAGACCGGCGAACGCTTCGATGCGCGCGAGCTCTGCAAACACCACCGGAGCCTCGCCGATGGCCGCTCGGGCAAGATGTACCGGGGAGATCTCCCATCCATCGCGCACGAACGCCGGGTCGAACTGAAAGGCGACTCTGCCCGACTCGTCTTCGGCGACGGCGCCAACGAACCGGTCCCACATCCAGACCTCGGCGACGACCGGTTCACCCATGATCTGTTACCCCTGGCCACGCGGCGATCCTGATGCGCGTTGCCGCGGACGTCCGCGACGCTTCAGCAGGTCGAGCGGGGCCATGGTTGGTGCTGGGATAAACGCGTCGAGCGCGTCGAGCCGGCCCAGTTCGCGGAGCAGCTTGACGACAGTTTCGAGGCGCGGATTTCGCCCCGCCTCGGCGTTGATGACGGTGGTCGCACTCAGGCCGGCGCGGGCTGCGATGTCGTGCGCGGTGATGTTGCGCGCGATGCGGAGGGCGCGAGTGCTCGCGCCGAGTTCGCGCATGATTTCGATGTCGTTCGCGGCATCCAGCATATTGGCTATGATCTCTGATGTAGAGGCATTGTAGCAAATATACTGGCGATTGTCGAACTTAGTCAATAGACAGTATATTATACATTATAGGCAATTTATCCAATTTTAGCCAGAATAATGGTAGCATTGCACCAGATCATTCCGCGGCCACCTTTTGCCGCTTGAACCCCGTCCAGAAGGCAAGCAGCGTCGCGAGCAGGAGCACGGGCCAAATGAGCAGCATGTCAATGCGGAGATTGCAATCACCCGAGCAGAGCAACCGCGCCTTCATCAGGTATTCGTAAACGCAGTACACGCCCCACGCGATTGCCGCCTTTTGTGCCGCCCGATTTCGCTTTTGCGCGTAGAGCACGCCGAGTGCCACCGCGACCACGCCGGCAATCCAGGGATAGCCGATGACGATCGCCGTCGGCCCGAAGATCAGTTCCACTGGAGTCCGCGTAGCTGGTCGAGGTTCACGTTGCCGCCTGAAATCACCGCGACCACCTTCGATCCCTTGGGCATCTTGATGAGACCGTGCAGCATCGCACCGACCGGCGCGGCCGCGGCGCCTTCGACCACGAGCTTGCATCGCTCCATGGTCCAGAGCATCGCCTCGAAGATGTCCTTGTCCGAGAGCGTGACGATGTCGTCCACGTAGCGCTGCACGACGGAGAAGTTCAGCACCCCCGCGCGGCGTACCCGCAGCCCGTCGATGATCGTGTTGCACTCGATGGTCTGCAACGAGCCCGCCTTCACGCTCGCCTGCATGGCGGGACCGTCGCTCGACTCGACGCCGATCACTTTGCACTTGGGATTGTGGCTCTTGATGGCCATCGACACGCCGGCAATGAGTCCGCCGCCGCCGATGGGGACGACGATTGCATCGAGTTCGGGCCAGTCCTTCACGACTTCGAGACCGAGCGTCCCCTGCCCCGCGATGAGCTGCTCGTCGTCGAAGGGATGGATATAGATGAGGCCTTCCTTTTCGACGAGCTCCTTGGCCTTTTCGTTTGCTTCATCCCAGATGGTGCCGTGCAGCACGACTTCGCCGCCGTAGCTCTTGGTCGCCGCGATCTTGGCGGGAGTAGCGTTCGTCGCCATGCAGATCACCGCGCGCATGCCATGGATCCGCGCGGCGAGAGCGACACCCTGGGCATGGTTTCCCGCGCTTGAACAGACGACGCCGCGCTTTTTGTCGGCCTCGCTCATCTGCGCGAACTTGTTGAGCGGTCCACGAATCTTGTAGCTCGCGACCTTCTGGAAGCACTCGGCCTTGAGGCGAGCTTCGAATCCGGTGCGCTCGCTCAGGGTCTGCGAGCTGAGCAGCGGGGTCCAGTGGATGTGCTTCGCGATGCGCGCGCGAGCGGCTTCGTAGTCGTTCAGAGTCAGTGAGAACATGGCCTGAAATTAGCCTTAACGGCGGAACCGCGGAGATCCGCGGGGAACGGCATGGCAGAGATTCACGGAGACTGCAACTACAAAGACTTGGGGGAACTACCACGACAGTCCGCCATTTACGGTGTCGTTGCAGTTCCCCCAGTCAGTTGTAGTCTCCGCGTTTTCTCCGCCCTTTTCTTCGCGGATCTCCGCGGTTACACAGTCACAACCTACGGCGTAATCACCGGCTTCCCATCCACATCCAGAATCACGATCGGCGCGATTCCCGTCTTGCGCAGGCCCGCCTCGACCACGGCACGGTCACCCACGATGATGATGTTCAGGTTGTCCACGTCGATGTACTTCTTGGCCACACGCACGAGATCCTCTCGCGTCACGGCGTTCACCTTGGCCGCGTACTCCGTGTAGTAGTTCTCCGACAAGTCCTGCAGGTAGATGCCCGAGATGGCGCCGCGCACGCCGTTCACCGACGAGAAGGTGCGTGGCAGCGACTGCACCAGCGCATCCTTGCCCTGCGTGATCTCGTCATCCGTGAACGGAATCTCGCCCTGCACGCCCTTGATCTCCTTCATGAACTCGATGAGTGCGCTGTCGGTCTTGGCCGTGACGATACCGCCGCCGGCCTGGAATTGCCCCGGCCCGCGACCATACGCGAACCCCGAGTTCACACCGTAGCTGTAGCCCTTCACTTCGCGGATGTTGTGATTGATGCGCGACTGGAAGAGCCCGCCGAACAACGTGTTCATCACCTGAATGGCGTAGTAGTCCGGCGTGGCGCGATCCGGACCCGGATGGCCGAGCATGAACACCGACTGCGCCGCCTTCGGTTTGTCGATGAGGTAGATCGTGCGCGCCTTCGGGGCCGGAGGCGCCGCGTACGTGAACTTCGGACGCTCGCCGCCCGGAGCCCATGCCGCGAACGCCTTTTCGATGCTCGCCTTCATCTTCGCTGGATCCACATCGCCCACGACGCTGATCACGGCGTGACCCGGCGTGTAATACGACTTGTGAAACGCCACGATGTCATCGCGCGTGATGGCCTTCACGCTCGCTTCAGTTGGCACACGACCGTAGGGATGCGCATCGCCGTAGTTGATCTTGGCAAAAACGTTCGCCGCGATGGCGTTGGGCTGGTCGCGTTGCTGCTGCAGTCCGACGAGCGCGCGGCCGCGGAGGCGCTCGAGCGCGTCGGCCGGCAACTTCGGGTTGAGCATCATGTCAGCCGCGAGCGCGAGCGCCGCGTCCACCCGGTCCTTGAGCGCGGTGAATCCGATCGTGCCGGTCTCGTTCGCAATGCCGGCATTGATCGACGTGCCCAGCATCTGCTGCGCGTTGGACAGGTCATCGGCGCTCTTCGTGGCCGTGCCCTCGCTCAGCATCTGCGCGGTGAACCCGGCCATGCCAACTTTGCCGGCCGGTTCATACGTCGTCGCGCCGCCAATGAAACCAATCGTGACGGACACGAGGGGCAGGTCCTTCTTGACGCTTACCACGAGCTCAGCGCCATTGGCGAGCTTGCTCTTGGTCCACGTGGGAATCTTCGTGGTGGGCGCAGGGCCGGCTGCCGGTTGCTTCGTGCGGTCGAGCTTGCCCTGGGCCGACAGGAACGCTGGTACGATGAGGACAGTTGCCGTGAGCCGTCGGCCGTAAGCCGTCAACCGTGAGCCGTACGCGCGCGTTTGCACTTGTAGTTGCATTTACTTGCCCTCCACGAGGTAGTGACCACCGTCGGCAGCGACGGTGACTTTCTTGCTCTGTTCCGGCTTCGATGCCTGCTCGGGTTTACCGAGCGGAACGACGGAGAGCACCACGCGCCCTCCGGTGAGATACTTGTTCGCCACGCGCTTCACGTCGGCCGCGGTCACCGCCTTGATGCCCGCATACTCCTTCTTGTAGTAGCCGGCGTCGCCATGGTACACCGACCCCTTGTTCAGGATCTCAGCTTTGGCGAGGCTGTTCTCGAGCGCCGACACAAATCCAAACTCGGCGCCCGCCGTGGCCTTCGTCATCTCCTCGGCCGTCGGACCTTCGCGCTTGAAGCGCTCGATGATCGAGTCCACCGTCGCTTCGATTTCGGTGAGCGTATGGCCCGGGCGCGGCGTGATCTGCGCGATGAACATGCCGTGGTTTTCACTCGTCGCCTGCTGTGCGGCGACACTCGCGGCGAACTGCTTGTCGTAGACGAGTTCCTTGGTGAGGCGCGCGGTGCGCGGGCCCGAGAGAACGGCCGAGACGATGTCGAGCACCTTGTCGTCCTCGGAATCCTCACCGACCGTCGGCCACGCAATTGTGAGGCGCGGCACCTGCACGCGGTCTTCGAACGTGACTCGCTTCTCGGCAGCCAGGACCGTGGGCGGCACGGTCGGCCGGACGATGGGAGCGCCCTTCTTGAGGTCGCCGAAATATTTTGTCACCCACTGCTTCGTCTTGACCGGGTCGATGTCGCCGACAATCGCGATGGTGGCGTTGTTCGGCGCATAGTAGAGCCGGAAGAACTCCTTCACATCATCGACGGTCGCTTTCTGCAATTCGGAGAGGTACCCGACCACCGGCCATGAATACGGGTGCGAGTCCGGCAGCATCTGACTCGTCAGGATCTCGAACGAACGCCCGTACGGCTGATTGTCGATGCCCTGGCGACGCTCGTTCTGCACGATATCGCGCTGCGCGTTGAACTTGGCCTCGTCGAGCTTGTCGAGGAGGAAGCCCATGCGGTCGGCCTCCATCCAGAGTGCCGTCTCGAGGTAGTTGGGCGGGATGTTCTCGTAATAGTTGGTGCGATCGTTGTTCGTCGATCCGTTGTTGTCACCGCCTACGCCTTCGGTGTACCGGTCGTGCAGTCCATAGGCCACGTTGAGCGAACCCGTGAACATCACGTGCTCGAACATGTGAGCGAACCCGGTGCGGCCGCGCTTCTCGTTCTTGGAGCCCACGTGGTACCAGACGTCCACGTTGACGCGCGGCACGGAATGGTCCGGCGAGAGGATCACCGTGAGGCCGTTCGGGAGCACCATTTTCTCGAACGGAATGTTGATGGAAGCGCCGGAGGCAGGTGCCTTGGCTTGTGCGATCGCAACCGCGGGAGCGGCGACGGCGAGGCACACCACGGCGGCGAGGCGGAGTCGATTCATAGTGATGAAATGGGGGATGAGGGCATCAATTCTGACAGTGATACTACCCGAAAGGTTGCCGTGCGGTTTCGACTGCGCCATCCGCGGTATTCGCGTCGGCCGCCTTTGGAACCGCGGAGATTCGCGAAGACCGGCACTACAGAGATTCGCGGAGACTACAAGAGCAAAAGCCTTGGGGGAACTGCCACGACAGTTCGCCTTTCGCGCTGTCGTTACAGTTCCCCCAGCCAGTTGTAGTCTCCGCGTTTTCTCCGCCCTGTTCTCAGCGGATCTCCGCGGTTCCGCTCTCGGAACTACGGCTTGATCGTCGCCGCCTTCTTTCGGTCCGTGACCTTCTTGTCGAAGTCGTCCTGCTCGAGATACGTCACGTCCACCCAGACGTGCGCCATCTCGTCGACCGTTCGGTCGCCCCAGCCAATCCACTGTTCCGGATCGGGATTATTCGGGTTGTCCTTCGTGTTGTCGTGCCAGGCCGTGAACACCAGCATGGTGCCCTTCGGCAGGAGCGGCGCCACGTTGTCGGCGTAGATGTAGTTGACGTGCCAGTTCCACTGAAAATTGTTGACGTGGCTCAGCACTTCGCGCCGGCCGTCGGGATACACGGCTTCCATCATCATCGCCTTGCCCCGCATGTGCATGTGCGGCTGGAAATTCTCGATGCGCGCCGGGCCACGCAGCGTAATGAAATTCTGCGTGACGGTCTTCTGGCCCGGCGGAATGTCGAGTTCCGAACCAGCGGCCACGTTGAACATGTTGAGGATTGTGCGGTTCTTCGGCTTGTAGCCCTTGGGATAGTACCAGACGCCGATTTCGACCTGGTCGTTGGGCACTTCCTTGCCGATGGCGTAGTAGTGCACTTCCCAGCGGATCTTGGCGCCGGGCATGAGCAGCTTGCCGGCGTCTTCATTATAGATCTCGCCCTGCTTGCCGAGTGCCCACTCCATGAAGAGACCACCGCTCATCGGACGCGCACCGGGCGAATGGTCCATCGCCGTGCTCGCGAGGCCCTGCAGCATTGGCCCCTCATCCTGCTCGAGCGTCGTGAGCACATGGTGCACCACGCGCTTGCCGAGCGGAACGGACGGCTTGATCTCGATAGCGCGGACCCAGCGCTCTTCCTTGATCCCCATATCGGTCTCGGGCCGCCACCACTTGTCCTGTCCCGTCGGCGCCACCGTGTACGGCGCGGACTTCACAACGAGGTCGGGCTGGCCGAATCGGTCACCGAACTGCCACTTGGCCGGATCCGGTAGCGTCACCGGCGGCGGCGCATCCTTCATGTCGCCCTGCGGCGCGCCCGCATCAACCCAATTCACGATCGTCGCGATCTCGGCGTCCGAAAGTGAACGATCATTCTTGTACTCCTGAATGCCGACGGTCTTGTCGAGGTGCCAGGGCGGCATGCGCCTCGTGGCCACGCGCGACTTGATCTTGTCGGCGAATTTCTTCGCCTCTTCGTAGGTGGTCAGCACCATCGGCGCGATGGAGCCAGGGGTGTGACAGACCTGGCACTTGTTCTGCATGATGCGCGCGACGTCGTGCGCCCACGTTGGCGGGTCGCCTGGCCCGGAACGAGAGGCAATGTTCGCCGCGACCGTCGCGACAGGAACATTGTTCTGCGCCGAGAGAGAAACAACAGGCGCCGCAACGGCGGCAGCAACGAGGAGTGCGACGGTCGACGTCGTCATGAGAGTTCCCGCGTAGTGGGTCACGAAATTATTCTCTGATCTCTTATTTCGTATTTCTTCCGCATTACGGTGCCACCGTAACGCGGACAAATCCATTCGACCAGCAACACTGCGCATGCCCAGCGCCAGCGATGCCCGAGGCATCGTTGGCCCGTACTCGTAGGACGTATTGACCCGGCACGCTGAAACGCGCCGAAGTCGTAGCGAGGCCACCCGGCCCGCTGGCGCGCGGAGCAGGTTCAGTAAAGGTGACTTCACCAGGACCGGTGTGCTTGAACCAGCGGAGGGTGACGGGAATAGCGCCGCCGCGAGCCGTGCCCGCGATCGTCGAGCGGCCTTTGCCATCGTCGGTTGCCCAGACTTTCACCTCGACGGCCGCGCCAACCTTCGCCGTGAGTGCTGCGTCGGACATGACACCGCCGGGACCGCCGCCACTCTTGCCGTCGGCCGCAAATTTGAGGACCGGTGGCGTGTTGCCGCTGCCGGCCTCGCCCTGCAGCGCATCAATCTCCCAGTTGGGACGGAGATGCCCGGGCACGCGAAGCGTGTCGCCCTTGATCACCAGCGTCCAGATGACTTTGTCGCGCTGCGCCCAATCGGCCGGAACGACCACGGCGAACACGCCCCAGTTTCGGCGTGGCTGAAAGCTCGCGGGCTGGCCGCGATTGGCTGGGCCAGGCGAGAAAAAGTTGTTCGGTCCGATGGGGACTTCGACCACTTCCTTGGCATTCCGGTTGAAATAGCCAAAGGACATTGAAATCGTCCCGTCAGGATTCTTGTACCAGCCTTCATAGGCCGGACTCACGTTCTGACCGGACTCGCGGACGGGCGCGAGCGGCTGCGATTGGGCGGCAAGGGAATGCGTCGCGGCAGCCACGA
>Ga0114969_10003788_pt1 | contig 12108 bp, 15 predicted proteins | sample M_130807_MF_Meta_FD_87316 | JGI IMG/M metagenome (GOLD analysis project Ga0114969, IMG submission 87316) | Freshwater microbial communities from Lake Montjoie, Canada to study carbon cycling - M_130807_MF_MetaG | ecosystem: Environmental > Aquatic > Freshwater > Lake | place: Lake Montjoie...
ACAACTAACTAAATTATATTTATCTAATAATCAATTAACACATTTACCAGATGAAATAGGGCAACTCACACAACTGACTACATTATATTTAGATAATAATAAATTAACCCATTTACCAGTAGAAATAGGGCAACTCACACAATTGACTACATTATATTTAGATTATAATAACTTAACCCATTTACCAGTAGAAATAGGGCAACTCACACAATTGACTACATTATATTTAGATTATAATAACTTAACCCATTTACCAGTTGAAATAGGGCAACTCACACAACTAACTAAATTATATTTATCTAATAATAAATTAACACATTTACCAGTTGAAATAGGGCAACTCACACAACTGACTACATTATATTTATCTAATAATAAATTTACCCATTTACCAGATGAAATAGGGCAACTCACACAACTGACTACATTATATTTAGATAATAATAAATTAACCCATTTACCAGTTGAAATAGGGCAACTCACACAACTGACTATATTAGATTTATCTACTAATAAATTAACCCATTTACCGGTTGAAATAGGGCAACTTATACAACTGATTGAATTAGATTTAACTTACAATCCAATAGAAAACTTATTAAATCCCATTATTCGGCGAGTAATACGACGCATACAAAATATAGCAAATAGAAATAATTGAAATACTATCTATAATGATACACAAAACGTTCATAGTTCATCTATTCAAAAATCTATAAAAAATAGCATTAATAATTTAATGAATGCTTATATAGTAGATTATCCTTTAACATATATTTTTTTAGTCAATACCTTGCATATTCTTGTGCAATCTATCATTATTAAATGATATTATAGGTTTTATTATTATAAAATATATATTAAAATAGTATAAAAATAAAGTCTTTAAACGTTATTAATAACCGTCAAATAAAGACAAGCCCTTAAATGGGTCATTTATAAACATGTTAAGATAAAATGATAAAATAATAAAATAATAAAATTCATATTGCATCAAGTCAATTCACTGGTTTTTTATCTAAATAATTTGTGATCTTGTAATATATATATTATCATCTTTCAAATTATTTTCTCTTAATAATCTTAAATAAGTATTATAATCATTGTAGTTCATATTATCAAAAATATAATTACGATATCTTATAGTTTTATTATGTTCTACATCTATCTTTAATTGTATATCTTCATCTATTTTATGAAATATTTTACTATATAATAATCCCATTATATTGATTAATTTATTTTTTTATTATTATTATTATATTATTTAATAATAATCAATTTTTTGCGTAAATACAATTTGAATTTAATATTATTATATATTATTATATTATTTAATATTTTGAAAATTAGGAATGTTTTTACGTTTAGGAATGTTATCAAAATATGTTGAAAAAGAAACTAATAAAATATATTTAACAGATAAACATGAAATTATTTCATTACATTATGAAAAAGATTTACAAAAAGTATTACAAGATGGATTTGAATTAAGAAATATCAAAGAACAAACACCTGAAATTTGTTTAGCAGCAGTTAATAATTTAGGGTGGTGTTTAATGTATGTTAAACAACAAACAGATAACATTTGTTTAGCAGCAGTAAAAAATTATGGACGAGCAATACAATATGTTAATAAACAAACACCTAAACTATGTATGGAATCTGTAAAACAAGATGGATTGGCTTTATATTATGTTAAAGAACAAACATATGAATTATGTTTAGAAGCAATTAAATGTAATTATAAAGCCTTTCAATATATTAAAGATCAAACACCTGACCTATGTTTATTAGCAGTAAAACAAGATGGAAGTCTTTTACAATATGTTAAAGAACAAACGCCTGACCTATGTTTATTAGCAGTAAAACAAGATGGAAGTCTTTTACAATATGTTAAAGAACAAACATTTAAATTATGTTTGATTGCTATTAAACAGAATTATTATAACATTAAATTCGTGGAAGATAAAACATTTAAACAATATTTAAAATCAGTTATAAAAAAACCAAAATATACTGATATAGATTTCATTGATTTAATTTTACGTAGCATATTAATTAAACATTAAACTAGTTAAATATTAATTTAATTATTTAATTCAATTTTTGTAATTTAAAAAAAATATATTTAAATAATATTATATATATCTTATAAAACGCGCTACAAAAAATGTTTATAGTTTATGCACCTTATAAAAATAAAATTAATAGAGGTGTATATGGTTGTAATCATGATGGTTTTGATGAATATTTACCAGTAATTATATGTATTTGTAAATCAATAGAAGAAGCAGAATATGAAAAAAACAAGGCTATTTTTTCGATATATGAATGTTCGATACACAAAGAAAATACAGAAAATTGTAATATTAATACTTGTTTTATAATTGGAGAAGGCAGTTATGAAACTCATAAATATCAAAGAATTATAGATGGTATAAATATAATTGAAATTAAAGAAAATTTTAATTACATATATGAAAAAAAATTTGAAGATTGTAAATTAAAATAGTGAATAAAGTTTATTTTTATTTCCATACTTGTCTGGTTTTATGTATTGCTTTTTTATATCCATCACTACACCATTCATAATCCCAGTACCATTCAGTTTCTAATTGTTTTGAACGAGTATTTTTTATATAATAATCCAAAGAAGTAGTATTATTATTATTATAATTTTCTATTTTAGGTATTGGACCGATATATATCATGACATTAATTATTTTATTCATAATTACTTCATTATAATAACACATATTGTAATATAACTTATTTTTATAATAATTCCAATAACTTTGATTTTCACCAATATTTACAGATAGTTTTTCAAGTATTTTATCTTTTTGTTTATCAAAATAATATTTATGAAATTGTATTTTTTCATTTGTAGACATTTTATCATAATCAAAAAGCCCATCATTATCAATAATATCCATTTTTATTATGCTATTATTATATTATTCTTTAAGATAATAAATCTTTAAAAATAATAATTTCAAGTTTTTATTCATATTTTGATGTCCACTTATATTCAAACTCACGTGTTCTATTATTTTTTATCAGTCTCATACTATAATTTGATGTATTGCATCGCAAAACAATGTGATCAGGATCTAGCCAATTCATAAAATCACATAGTTTATCCACTATAGAACTAGTTATATAATTCCAATAATTAGTTTCATATAATTCATCACGTAGTTTTTTTTTAAATTCTTTAATTTCATCATATGTATATATATGCTCCTGCAACGGTATATATTCATTTTTTTCCATTTTTTATTATACAATTATTATATTATTATTAATATATTATTCTTTAAGATAATAAATCTTTAAAAATAATAATTTCAATTTTATAAAAACGAACTTATTTAGTTGTTATTTTAATAATTAATTTTAAATATAAAATTGATTAATTTTATATTTACACCTTCGCACATTTAACACCTTCATAATTAAATACAGGAAGTTTATCACACGTATAAAATATACACCTTCTAGATTTAACATTAATCATGTCATCTGTTTTATGCGCCAAACAAAATCTGGATTTTTTAAGACCTTTTATATTATAATTTGGTATTTTTGTACAATCTTTATAGTCGCATCTTCTATCTTTAACATTTACCATACCTTCTAATTTATGGGATGAACAAAACCTACCTTTATTATCACCTTTATAGTTATTAATGGGTTGAGTAAAACAACCTATATATTCACAATGATTTATATATACATTTACCATACCATCTAATTTATGCTTACTACAATATAGTCCTGATTTAATAGAGTGAAAATTAAACGATGGTTGTTTCGTACACTCTGGAAAGTTACAACTTTTATTTCTTGACATTTATAAAATTAATTATTTTATAAACTTTTTATTTCAATTTTTTATAAAAAATATAAAATTATGTATTTTTCAAATATTTAAAAATATATATGTTCCAAAAAATATTTAAAGATTTGATTTTATATGATGATATAAGATGTCATCATCAGTAGTGGTCGGGATAGATTTAGGAACTTGTAATAGTTGTGTTTCGGTATTTCGTCATGGACAAACCGAAGTAATTGCTAATTCACAAGGCAATAGAGTCACTCCTTCGTGGGTTGCTTTTTCAAACAATGAAAAATTAGTCGGCGATGCTGCAAAAGCACAAATAGCACAAAATACCCCGAATACTATATATGATATTAAAAGACTAATGGGACATAAGTTTTCGGATCAGGTTGTCCAAAATGAGTTGCAACATTTGTCGTATAAGGTTATTTCAGATGAAAATGATAAACCTATGGTTCAGTTGGAAAATGGAACTAAGTATTACCCTGAACAAATTTCTGCGATGGTATTATCAGAAATGAAAAGTGTTGCAGAGGCTTATCTAGGTCATCCGGTAACAAAGGCAGTGATTACAGTGCCTGCGTACTTTTCGGACGCTTCGCGATCAGCAACGCGTGATTCGGCAACTATTGCTGGACTCGATGCTCTTCGAATTATTAATGAACCTACTGCTTCTTGTTTGTGTTACGGATTGGAAAAAGACTTTAAAGGAGAGCGTAATATCTTAGTGGCAGATGCCGGGGGAGGGACCTACGATGTCAGTATCATTACCATAGATGATGGTCTTTTTGAAGTTAAATCTACCGCCGGTGACACGCATCTAGGCGGAGAGGATTTCGACAATCGAATGGTCACTCATTTTGTTGAAGAGTTTAAACGTAAATTTAAATCCGATGTCAGCACCAATCAGCGTGCTCTACGCCGTTTGAAAACCGCATGCGAACGCGCTAAGCGGACACTCAGTACCTCTACCACCGCCAATATTGAAATAGATGCCTTTTACGACGGCAAAGATTTTTATTCTTCCATCACGCGTGCCAGGTTTGAAGAATTGTGCGCGGATCTTTTTCGCAAGTGTCTCGACCCCGTGGAAAAAGTCTTGCGTGACGCCAAGATGGATAAATCCGACATTCACGATGTGGTCTTGGTTGGCGGCAGCACACGTATTCCCAAAATTCAGAAGCTTCTCTCTGATTTTTTCAATGGCAAAGAGTTGTGCAAGTCGGTAAATCCGGACGAGGCGGTCAGCATAGGTGCTGCTATTCAAGGCGCGATTCTCTCCGGTGACAAGTCCGAATCACTCAATCAAATTCTGCTCGTTGACGTCGCACCGCTATCCATTGGTATTGAAACCGCAGGCAATGTCATGACGGTAATGATTCCGCGCAACAGCGCCATTCCCATTAAGAAATCGCAAACGTTCAGCACGTATTCGGACAATCAACCCGCCGCCACCGTACGGGTCTTTGAAGGCGAGCGTTCGTTCACCAAGGATTGCAATCTGCTGGGTCAGTTTGAATTGACGGGCATTCCGCCCGCACCCCGCGGCGTACCACAACTAGAAGTCACCTATGATATTGATGCGAATGGTATGCTCAATGTGTCCGCCTGCGATAAATCGTCGGGAAAGACCGAGAAAATCACCATTAAAAACGACAAGGGACGCCTCACCAAGGAACAGATTGAAGAGATGGTGAAGGAAGCAGAACGCCTGAAAAAGGAAGACGAATCCAGCATGAAGCGTGTAGAGGCGAAAAACAAGTTGGAATCCTACATTTACAATTGGCGCAACCAGATGGACAACAAGGAACTAACGGCAAAAATTGGTCCATCCAATGTGGAACTGGTCACTACATGTGTCAAAGACGCTCAAACATGGTTGGATGCTAATACTACTGCTACTACCGAAGAGTTTGAAGCGAAATACAAAGAGGTTGAAGATAAGTTGAAGAGTGTCGTTACACAAATGTATGGCGCTGTGCCTACGGCACCTACACCCCCTCAGTCCGAAGACGTCGACTAAAACATACGCAAAACTATACAACCGCCTGGAAAATTTCTTTTTAACTTTTTATTATTTTTTATTACTATTATAAATGATAAATTCAAAAACTTATAATTAAATAAGAATTCTCTAGACAATAAAATATTTATAAAAATTTGAAGTTTTGGGTCTGTGATTTAAAAACGCGATTTGGACATTTATAAATGTCCATTTTGCCAAAATGGATTGGCAACCTAAACTCGAAAAAATGAAAAAAACGTGTTGTGAGCATAATGCTCTCATTTCCGTTTTTTCTTAAAAAGTTTGTGAGCATATTATTTTTTTATAAATTTAGGTTTCATTTAGGCGATTTATTATGTAACTCAAATATATAGCTACTTTGAATGACGCAAAACTCGCCAAAACTCGCCGATAAATTTACTTGTGAAAAATGTGACTATAAATGCTGTAAACAAAGCGATTTTGATAAACATAATTCCACACGGAAACATAAAATGAGTTACGCTGAGTTACATACAACTCGCCAAAAAAAATATACGTGTGAATGTGGAAAAGAATATGTTTATAGACAAGGGTTGTACAATCACAAAAAAAAATGTAAAACTTTTGAAGAAGAAATATATGAAACTCCTACTGAAAATATGATTGTTCAAATAAATAGCACAGATAATCAACCCATTCATCATAACAATTCCCCCAACGACATACACCAACTCACCAGTTTAGTAATTGAAGTAGTGAAAAACAACAGCGAGTTTCAAAAACAGATGCTTGATATGTGTAAGAACATGCAGTCCACTATAATATCGAACAATTGTAACAATACGACCAACAACAACAATACATTTAATCTACAAGTCTTTCTCAACGAGTACTGCAAAGATGCGATGAACATAAGCGAATTTATTGATTCCTTTGACTTGCAGATATCCGACCTGGAAAGTGTCGGAAAACTGGGTTACATCGAAGGAATGTCAAATATAATTATAAATAAAATAAAAGAACTCGATGTAAGTAAACGCCCCATTCATTGCAGCGATCTAAAAAGAGAAATCATCTACATTAAAGACGATGATATATGGGAACGCGAAGATGCGAGTAATTCCAAGTTTAGAAAGGTCATTCGTAAGGTGACGGGAAAAAACATTGGCATGCTGACCGATTGGCGGGACAAGTACCCCGAATGTATGGATAGTGAGTCGGAATACAATGACATCTACATGAAACTAATGCTGTCGGCAATGGGCGGCAGCGACACTGAAGGCAATGAAAATAAAATAATGAAGAAAATTGCGAAACATGTAGTGATTGATAAGAAAATGTTGACGGAGGGTCTTTAAGTTGTTTTCGTTAAGTATTTAACTTCGGCGCCCCGAAAGTTCTTTAAGTTGTTTTCGTTAAGTATTTAACGAGCAATTACAATAGCTGCATTTGCCAATTCATCCGCACGTTTATTATCGTTCCTATACACATGCTGATATACTATTGATGTAAATAGTTTTTCTAACATTTTAACCTTTATATATAATTGTAATAAAGTATTGGATTTTACTTGATATTTACCAGTCATTTGTTGAATCACTAATAAACTATCTCCTTTCACTACTAAATTTTTTATATTATATTTGATTGCCAGTTCTAAACCAATAATAAGACCATTATATTCGGCACTATTATTGGTTTCTTTATCACCTATAAATAATGAATTAGTTGCCAACTCATTATTATTTTTATAAAGTACTGCCCCGGCGCCTGACCTACCCGGATTACCTTTACTACATCAATCGAAGTACAATTCATACATATCATTTTCCATTTTAATATATATATATGTATAATTAAGTATCTACTATCAATTTTTTCTCTACTACATTATCCAACACCACTTTTTTAATCGTATTTCTCTTGACATTTTGACTTTGTAGAATCCGCATAGAAAGTTGCGGCAGTATTGCCACGTTATTCATATATGTTTTATATTTAAAACTACAGATGCTGGTCGCCTCTTGTTGAAATTCAATACTATACCACCAAAACGCCGGTAAATAGACAATTTGCCCTTTAAGGACGTTGATTTCCAGACATTTAATCTTACTGAAATCCGCCTTGTATTGTTTTTGCACATTCCACGGGTCAATTGGCGATCTAAATTCTAAATTCTCATAATCCTTTATTTCATACAAATATTTCGCACTTTTAGGCGGTGCTAATTTCAGACGAATCGCCCCCTGTGTTACCAATAGATAATTACGATAGTTTAGTTCATACCGAAAAGGGGTCTGAAGACCCAGTGACCCCATCATAAAATCATAACTACAATTGGAAACCATATATGGTCTTAGAAATATATCATTATATCGGAACGTTTTAATGAGTCCAGTTTCTTCTAAGAAATCTCCATTATTTTCTACTAAATATTTGGATTCTTTATCATCTTTAACGGCAGATAAGGCACTACTAAAGGGTAGAGGAATATAGAGTTCCGATTCATCGGTGGGTAAGACCTTTACATTTCGTATTTTAATATCAAAAGCACCATAAACATCTAGTATATTTTCTCTACAACATGCCTCTAAAAGTCCTTCATTAGAATAGGTAAATAAAACGGGTTGACGTAAATCGCATATTTCTTCTAGTTTATCCTTCGAGGGTTGGTCGATTTCATATACTTCTAAATCATTGCTTGTTTTCAGATGAAAATAAATGTGTAGATAAAAAAATAAAACGAGACAAAATATTAAAACAATGAGGATGATATTCATTTTTTCTTACTAATTTCTTATCATACTAATTTTTCTGGGTTTTTACCCACACTTTTGAAAAAGTGTCGCAAAACCACCTTACGCTTTTTTTGTAGAAAAATGTAAGGAGGGGAACTTAGTTCCCTTTGAAAAAAGATATAAATATATTATATTAGTATAATTATATAAAATATGACTTATTATGCTTATACTATGTATATAAGTAGAAATAAGGATAAAATATTACATCATGCTAAGAACACATATGCTGATCTATTAGAGATTTCAATCTATTTATCTTATACATATAACTATTTAACCTATCATGAAAAAAAAATAATAAATATCATTCATGATGAGTTATGGAGTAAGTTGGATACAAATATGAAAGAGTATTATTTGATTTAATGTTTGATCTATTTTTGCCATAGCTTTTTCTAAAAGCTAGCGCTATTTTTGCCATAGCTTTTTCTAAAAGCTAGCGCTATTTTTGCCATAGCTTTTTCTAAAAGCTAGCGCTATTTTTGCCATAGCTTTTTCTAAAAGCTATCATCCATAATTTTCGGTGCTAAATGAAACATCACATGACTCTCTTCACCTAAATCATACTTCATCGTCATGGGCATTGCATCACTAAAACCCATTTTCACGTCACTCGATAATTTATTAAATTGGCACATCAATTGAATATACTTTAAACTATAGGATTGGTTCAATGTCGTCTCTTCAGCAATAGCATATTCTTTCACATCATCCATTTTAATATCCACCTTCATGGATCCTTCACTGCTCATAGATATCAAATAAATGATTTCTTCTTTAAATGACAGCGTAACCACATCATTAAATATCATTAATTGATTGACCAATTCACTCAATGTTTTTCCATCCATGGTCAAATCTACGATTGTTTCGATGGGTGTCGGTGCCATGGGTTCATAATTAATATCGATCAGTGATAATTGAAAGTGTTTATCAAACTTACCATCTTCGCTGTCAACAAAATGTAGCAAAATATGATCTGGAATAGCATCATTTAATTCCAACTCCAATCTTTGTGATTCGTGGCGTACATTTATGACCTTGTAAAAGAGTGGCATGGTTATACCAATCGTTGCTAAATCCGTTGCTTCATCAAAGGAATATTCATCAAACCAAGCAGAAGCAATCGTACATTCAAACAGACAACAATGGTTGCCATCCATACATTGAATATAGAGACCTTCTGTTTTAAAATAAAAGGCAACATTATCAGTCACATTTTTTAAATGTTGAATAATGGTGGAAAACTTGGCGGCCTTTTGCATATCTTTAATGACAATCTTCATGTTGGTTAATGTGTATGATATAAATTAATTAATGGGTTTTAATTTATATCAATTTTATATTATATTATTATTGACTACTATCCACTATTTGACCTAATGATAATGTATCATTTGTAAAATCAGTTACTTGTAGAGAAATATTCGACGTCGGTTCGACAACGGGCAAAGTGTCAACAGGCAGAGCAGCTAGAGCAGGCACAGCAGTAAGAGCAGGCACAGGCACAGCAGTAAGAGCAGGCGCAGCAGCAGGTACATATACAATATTATATACAATATTATTCTCTTTCTCTTTCTCTTTCTCTTTTTCTTTTTCTTTCTCATTAACATTGGAATTTTTTAATAGTGATAAACTAGTTTCCATCGCAAATGCCTGTACACTAAAAATATCTTCTTTTAAATGGTGAAAGATATCTTCCATTCTTGAAAGACGATCATTTAATTCAGATAATGTTGTATTAAGTTTTATAGTTTCAGGGTTATTGTTATTATTAACGGGTTGAACTACATTTTTTTTACTCAATTCTAGAATATTTGCCAATGTTTTAACAGAATTTTCCAACTCTAATTGTGCTTTTTCATATCGATTAAGACGAATTTCATGAAGTTGTAATGCTTGAATAGGATTGGTAGGTTTAGGCAAGTCCTCTTTATTATTTTCTTTTTGCTGTTGTTGCTGTTGCTGTTGTTGCTGTTGCTGTTGCTGTTGTTGCTGCTGTTGCTGTTGTTGCTGCTGCTGTTGCTGTTGTTGTTGTTGTTGCTGCCGTCCTGGTTGTTGACGCCCTTGCGGCGGATGTGGCAGTTGCTTTTGTTGCTGTTGTGGAACAACTTGATTGCGATTAGGAGGAGTCGGTTGTACTATATTTCCATTACTACGTCTATTTTTGGCGGCTGAAATTGCTGCTGCTCCACTCATTTTTATTTATAAGTTAGTTTTACATATTATATCTAAGTATTAATCGCACAACCTTTTGGGAAAAGGTTGAACCAAAAACCGCTTTTGAAAAAAGCGTGGCAAAAACCGCTTTTGAAAAAAGCGTGCCAAAATCGATGTAAAATACTCAAATAAAATTTAACCAAAAAGCAACTTAAAAGTATCCTAAATAAGATACTATAATGTCTGACAAAATTCACGAAGAACTGCAATATGTTAACCTCATCAAAAAGATTATTGACCAAGGCACATGGGAAGAAGGGCGTAATGGCAAAACCAAGAGTATTTTCGGCGAGACGATGCGGTTTTCTCTCCAGGGCGGAAAAATACCCATTCTCACCACAAAAAAGACCGCCTGGAAGACCTGTCTAAAGGAGTTGCTCTGGTTTATCAGGGGCGAAACAGATAATAAACTCTTACAAAAGCAGGGCGTCCATATTTGGGACGGCAATAGCACTAAAGAATTTATGGAGTCCAGAGATCTGGGTCATTATCCAGAAGGAATGTTGGGCAAAATATATGGTTTTCAATGGCGGCATTTTAATGCCGAATCTGATTTAAAAACAGGTAAGGCTGTGTATGATAAGGAAGGGAATAGAGGCATCGACCAACTTCAACACATCATTGATGCGTTAAAAGACCCAAAGCAAAGAACGAGTCGGCGCTTGATAATGACGGCGTGGAATCCTTGCCAACTGGACGAAATGGCGCTCCCGCCGTGTCACGTGATGTGCCAGTTTAACGTCCACGATGGAAATAAATTGAGTTGTGCTCTCACGCAGCGCAGCGGGGATTTCCCCGTGGGAATTCCATTTAACGTTGCCTCTTATAGTTTTCTCACACATATTTTGGCAGAGCATTGTGGTTTAGAAGCCTATGAATTCGTCCATTTTATAGGCAATTGTCATATCTATGAAGATCATATTGAACCCATAAAGGCAATCTTTGATAGAACGCCCTATGCGTTTCCTACGTTAGAAATTTATAGAAAGAAAGATAATATCAATGATTACGAAATGGAAGATTTTTTTGTTTCCAATTATCAATGCCATGAAGCTATTAAGATGAAGATGGTAGCCTAATTATATTCAATATAATATTTTTATGTATATATATTATATAATGGATTGGTACAGAAAACGCGAGGCTAAGAAAACCGCCAAAAAAAAAGAAGCTGAAGCGAGAGAAAGCGCGAGACTGAGAGGAGAGAATGAAGAGAAAGAGAGAGTGAGAGCAGAGAGAGAGAAAGAAAT
>Ga0114969_10003789_pt1 | contig 12107 bp, 5 predicted proteins | sample M_130807_MF_Meta_FD_87316 | JGI IMG/M metagenome (GOLD analysis project Ga0114969, IMG submission 87316) | Freshwater microbial communities from Lake Montjoie, Canada to study carbon cycling - M_130807_MF_MetaG | ecosystem: Environmental > Aquatic > Freshwater > Lake | place: Lake Montjoie...
CGGCTCCAGTTAGGAGCCCGAGGGAATCGAGGTCATCAACGCTGAGGGTGAACCGCCCCCCGCACATGTCTTTAGTTTAATGCAGTTGCGGACACGGTTGGCGGCTCGGATGTCCGCCCTACCAGAACCGCCACCACGGCCGCTTCGTGCCCGCGGCAGGAGCTGCGGAAGCCGGCAGTTGGACAGTCTCGGGCGGGGGCACAATTTCGGACAGGGAACGCGGCAGCGGCCAACAAGGGTCGACGGAGCTCGCGTCGCGCCCCTGGCCCCGCAGGTACGAAGCGAAGTTCTCGGCCCACGCTCTATGCCACACGACTTGGCGACGATGGAGTTCATCAAGTGAGCTTGAGCCGAGCTCTGCGTAGCGCGAGCCCATAGCTCGGGCGACGGCGACCGAGACCGCAGCATCGGCCGCCGCATCATGTAACTCCTCAGCAGCGCAACCGTAGTGCGCGGCAACAGCACCGAGCGTGCGGGACCCCCTTCTATACGTATCGACGGCTCGGTCACAGACGAGAGGATCGATCACCGCCAGTTCGGGCAGCGAGATCCCGAGTCTGGCTGCCCGAACCTTCATGAAGCCGAGGTCGAAGGGGGCGTTGTAGACCACTACGGGAATGCCGCTCGCCGCAGCGGCCTGGAGACGACGAAGGGTCTCGCGGATCGCATGGTCCAGTGCGATCCCTTCACGCGCTGCCCGCTCGGACGTGATGCCGTGCACTGCTACAGCCTCCGGGGGGATGGGACGTCCGGGGCTAACAAGGGACGACCAGCTCTCAGGCATGACTTGGCCAGTGCTGTCGATTTGCAGCACGGCAACCTGTACCAGCTCATCCGAGACAGGATCGATCCCCGTTGTCTCGATATCGAACGCGGCGATGACTCCGTCGACCCACGTCATCGATGCGCCCTCCACAGAATCAGGTTCACACGGGATCCGGAGGATCTCGCCGTTACCGTCGCACTTCAGGCTCCTGCTGAGTCGCTCAGCAGAATACATCGCGACTCTCGAGGCATCTCGCCGCTCGTTCCTCCCCGCATGCTATATTCCCGCGCCGCTACGTTGCCAACGTTGGCGAGCGACCGCGATTGGGTCGGCTCGACGATCCCACGCAGAACGGGTGCAGCGCACCATGGGTCACTACCGTTTCGTCCACTGTGCAGACTTGCACCTCGACAGCCCATTCGTGAGCGCCGATGCCACGCATGCTGAGACGCTCCGTGGTGCGACGTTCCGGGCATACGAGCGAATCATTGACCTCTGTGTCGATGAGCACGTCGACGCGCTTCTGGTCGCTGGCGACGTATTCGACTCCGCAGACAACAGCCTTGGAGCACAACTCCGGTTCCGCGATGGACTGAACAGGCTCGCGAACAACGGGATCCGCGCGTTCGTATGCCATGGGAACCACGATCCCCTGGATGGGTGGCGCGCCCAGCTCGAGTGGCCTGAGCACGCTCACCGCTTCCTTGCGACTCCCGTTGGCGTACCGCTCCGCCCTGAGGATCCGCAGAGCCCGATCGTCTACGGCGTCTCGTACCCGGTTCGGGACGTCACCCAGAACCTCATCCCCACCTTTCCACCACGGGAGCCAGGCAGGCCCGCGATCGGGCTGCTGCATACCAACGTCGGCGGTAACCCCGGCTACGCGAATTACGCTCCCTGTTCGATCGCCGACTTAACCGGCACCGGATATGACTACTGGGCCCTTGGACACGTCCACACGCGGCAGGTGCTCAGGACACCGGCAGAGGGACGGCCCGTGATCGTCTATCCGGGCAACGCACAGGGCCGCCACCCAAACGAGCGCGGAGAACGAGGCGCGTATCTCGTCGAGATGGACGAGCAGGGCACCGTCACGAAGCTTGAATTCCGAGTCGTCGACGACGTGCGCTGGGAGATCTTCGATCGCCCAATCAATGACCTCACCGACGAACAAGGATTGCTAGACGCGCTCCACGGCGACCTCGATGCAGCGTTGGCGGCTGCTGGTGACCGGCATCTTGTCTATCGAGTGCGACTCTCCGGACGCGGACCGCTGCACGCATCCCTTGCGCGTTCTGGCGTAGTTGAAGACCTCCGGTCCCAGCTCAACGAGCGTTTCCACTCACGTACACCGTTCGCCATCTGTGACCGGCTCACAAATGAAACGGCAGCCGCCTATGACCGAGATGAGCTCGCGCGGGGTGGCGACTTTGTCGCGGACCTCCTGGCGCAGATCGACGCCCTGCGAGGCGATGAAGCTCGACTCGAAGAACTCGCGCAAGAGGCAAAGTTCGATGCGCTGTATCGACACGTCCGTGCCGGTCGCTACCTGCGAGATGAGCAACCAACTGGGGAAAGACTCCTCGAAGTCTTGGCAGCCGCGGAAGAATCATTGCTCGACGGACTCGTCACAGGAACTGACACCCACTAATGCGCATTGAGCGCTTGCACCTCGACGGCTTTGGCCGATATGCCGACCGGTCCTTCGGCCCGTTCGAAAGCGCACTCACCGTGATCTACGGTCCCAACGAGGCTGGGAAGAGCACGCTGCTGGCTTTCATACGCCACGTGCTGTTCGGCTTCCCCCTCGGTTCAAGTTCCGAGAACCGCTACATGGTCCGCGAAGGCGCCACTCATGGCGGCAGGCTGCATATCAGCATGGATGACGGTGTCCGGAGGTACCGAGTCGAGCGTCAGCGAGGGCGGACCGCAGCCGGGACAGTGAAGTTGGCAGAGGAGGCCGGAGCCGAAGTCGATGCAGCGGAGCTGCCAGGTCTCCTTGGGCACGCCTCGCGTACGCTCTTCGAGTCAATCTTCGCGTTCGACCTCACCGACCTGGAATCCTTCAATGACACCGCCAATACCGAAATCGGCTCTCGCCTCTACGGAGCAGGCCTCGGCGTCTCTCAGCTGCCGGACGTACTGAAGAGCATCTCGCAGTCCCGGCAGTCGATCTTCCCGTCGAGTGGCCGACTCACAGGCCAGCCGATCGCCATCACCCTGAACGAGCTCGAGCAGATAGAGGCCAGTCTCCGATCGATCCAGGATCAGGCCAGCGAGTTTGCTCGGCTCAGCAACGAGCTAAAGGTCGACGAGGGCGTGATTCACGATCTCGAGGAACGCACCCGCGTCGTTGAATCGCGAGGCGCGGAACTCGACCGGCTTACGCGTGCATGGGAACCCTGGATCGGTCTCGATAGCGTCTCGCGTCGACTCGTCGAACTGCCACCGCAGCAGGATTTCCCCGAGGATGGCATCGCCCGGCTCGAGCAACTCGCCGAGCGCGTGCAGGAGTCAGAGACGGCTACCGCGAAGGTCGTCGCCACACGCGACGACGCAGAACAAGAAGCATCCCGGGGAATACCGCATGCCGCCCTGCTCGAACACGCGACGACCATCGAGTCGATCCGCGAGCAGCGTGGTGCATTCAACAACTCCGTGGGCGACCTACCTCCACTCGAAGCAGACGCGCGCACAGACGACGCTGCGCTCGACGAGGACCTGCAGGCACTGGGCGGCGGCTGGACACCTGAACGCCTCAATTCATTCGACCTGTCGATCGCTCGACGTGATGAGATGGAGCGCCGGCGCCAGGAGATGTCAGAGGCCGACCGGGAACGCCGGGACCTCGAGTTGGCGCTACGGAGCCTGGAAGCGAACCTCGAGGATGCGGAGGCGCGACGCCAGGACCTCGACCGGACGACGACACCGATTCAGCCGGGATCCGTGTCAGCTAGCAGGCCAGCTGCCTCCGCCGGTTCACGATTCAGCGTGCCGAGCATCCTGGCTGCAGCCGGTCTCATCCTCGCTGCGATCGGCGGGTTCCTCGGGAATAGCGCACTCCTGATGATCGGCGGAGGCGCGATTGTCGGCGGCGTCGTGTCGCTCGCCACCATGCTTCTCTTAACGCGAGGGACTGAACAGCAGACCTCGGTTGCGCCCACAGTCGATCAGGGCCAACTCGCAGAGGCAACGCGTGCCGTCGCACGTCTACAGGAGCGGGTACAAGCTGCGACCGCGGCCCGCGATGCAGCCATCACTGCGCAACAAGATCTCGACGCACAGTGGCGCAGCTGGCTGACGACGAACGAATTCCCCGCCACCCTCACACTCGACGGCGCAAAGGAATTCCTTGGGCGGATCGAACTGGCCCGACAGCACGCTCAGTTCGCACGCGAACGCCGCGAGCGCGTCGCCGTGATTCAGCAGGTGATCGATCACTACACGGATCTCGTCGCGCCAGTGGCGCTGACTGCAGGGCTCACGCTCGACGGGAGTGCACTCGCAGTCTCGAGCGCCGCGCAGGAGTTAGCCGCACGCTATGAATTAGCACGCGCCGCCTTGCAGAGGCGGGAGACAGCCGTTGCGGCAGCCGAGCAGCGGCAACGCGAGTTCGAGGAGCAGGAACAAGGACTCGCGGCGCTTCGCGACGCCTATGCTGCGCTGCTCTCCGCCGCAGGCACGGACGATGCAGAGGACTTCCGCCGACGGGCATCGCAACACGCCGAACGTCTCCAGCTCGAAGCGAGCGCACGGGAACTGACCGGCTCCCTCAAGCTCATCTTCGGAGTCGATGCTGATCTCGCCATTCTTGGCCAGGCGCTCGCCGCAACATCCCGCGACCAACTCCAAGCGAACCATCAGCAGGTCATGGAGCGCCTCAAGGAGCTTGGTGAGGAGCGAGACCAGGCACTCCGCCACGAGACCGAGCTGCAGATGCATCTGGCGCAGCTCCGCGGGGACGACGAAGCCTCGCGCTTGCGAACGGCCCGGGCAGTTCTGCTCGAGGACCTTCAGTTGCAGGCCAAGGAGTGGGCACGTCTCTCCGTCGCGGAAACGCTGCTCGAGCACGCACGACGCAAGTACGAACAAGAACGGCAGCCTGCCGTGATCGCGCGCGCATCGGCGTACTTCGAGCACCTCAGCGGCGGCCGCTACACTCGCCTCTATCGGCCGCTTGAGGAGCCAGGCTTCCGCGTCATTGAGCGTGCCACCGAAGCGCAGAAGCTGCCCGACCAGCTCAGTCGAGGCACGAGGGAGCAGCTATACCTCGCGTTACGCCTCGCAGCGATCGAAGAGTTCGGCGAGCGTCAGGAGCGTCTGCCGGTCGTCGTCGACGACGTTCTCGTCAACTTTGACCCGGTGAGGGCGCGCCAGGCTGCCATCGCCTTTGGCACGCTGGCGGAGAAGAACCAGGTCATCGTCTTTACGTGTCACCCTGAGGTGCGCGACCTCTTCGTCGATGCCGTGCCCAACACCAGCGTGATCAACCTTGACTGACGACGCTGACGGATGCAGATCGTGCGACGTCAGCACAGATGCAAATCGAGCTAACTCCGGTTAGGCCTGCGTCACCACACTCTCGCGCAATTCTGCGATCGCAGCCCCGGTCACCTCGAACGTACGTACCACCGCCCCGCCAGGCGCGCTGACGAACACGAACTCACATCGCACAACTGGCCGCTCGAGCTGCTCGCCTAGCACCAGGGCGTAAGCCAGAGCTTGCGGTCGATACGTTGCAAGAAGGTCGTCGACCGTTCGGCCTGCGATCGAGTCGGTCTTGTAGTCAACGACGACATAGCCATCAGCCGTTTCGTACAGCAGGTCGATGAACCCATCGACGATCATCCCGCTCACGTCTGTCGCGACATAGACCTCTCTCCAGTAGCGATCAGACCCGACTGCTTCTCGAACGGATGCTGAGTTGAGAGCCGCGCGCGCAAGCCGCTCGACCTCACTGACGCGATGAGGAACACCCTCGGCAGTCGCCTGCGCAGCAGCAATTGCAGCGAGATTCTCGCCCGTCCCAAGATCGACTGTTTGCAACACGGAATGGACAGCTCGGCCGATCGACGTGCCCGCTCGCCCGCGGCGCCATGGCGGGGCCTCGTCAGACGGAGCATCCTTCTCAAGCCCTGCCCCAGTCACGTCATCGATCGCGACACGCTGGAGAGCCGCAAACTCCCGAGCGATCGTGGTTGCAGAAATCGAGTGGCGGCGACGCTGGCTGCTGATCAGCGCCTGACGCGCTTCTCGCCACGTCTCGCGCGTGCCGGCCTCTTCGAGCTCGACGACGGATGCACCGCGCTCGACTGGGCGAGCTGCTTCCTCTCCTGGGGTTAGCTCCAAGGGAACAGAAAGGCTCACGTGTTCTTCAGCGAAGACCATCAGTTGCTCGGCCTCGCTCGCTCGGGCTTGGCTCTTCGGCCCGCGCTGCTGATGGAACGTGCTCAGAATCAGGTGGTCCTCGGCGCGAGTCATGGCGACGTACAGCAATCGATCTCGCTCGAGCCCATTCAGAAGATCGTCGGTCACCAGTGCGGCTTCATACCCCGCTGTCCGAAGTGACACACCAAGACTGACTTCGGGCGTCCCTGCGTCATTCCACAGGAGGTCCCGAGATTGGCTGCGCGGCGCGCTGCTCAGTCCGACGAGGACGACGATGGGGAACTCAAGGCCCTTCGAGGCATGCACTGTCATGATTCGCACGGCGTCGTCATCAGACTCGGGCACCACGCGCTCTTGCACCTGCGCACCCTCGTCCGCCTGCCACTGGAGCCATTCGATCAGGCTGCGAAGCGTTGCTTCCGGACGCTCAGCGTGAGCGCGCGCCTGCTCCGCAACAAACCGCAGGCGCTGCCACCGCTCCCGTGGCCTCCGGTCGATGAGCGCCAATTCGAACAGGCGCCGTTCTCGGAGGACGTCATCGACGAGTTCCCCGAGCGGTGCCCACCACCGCGCCTCGTGCTTAGCGCGCAGCCAGGCAAGTGCCTCAACGACGGGACTTCCAGCGGTTTCGGCCGGTGGCGTTCGCCGGAAATCCCAGGTGCCGCCGGCGAGTCGGTAGCGCGCGAGGTCGTCGTCGGCGCACGCAAATGCAGGCGCCCGGAGAGCCGCCAGCAGGGCCACCTCGTCTGTCGGATCGTCGATCGCGCGAAGCATTGCCAGGAGGTCACGAATCTCCTGTGCGTCGAACACGAGCGAACGACTCTCTACGCGATGGGGGATCGCTGCCGCTTCGAGCTGCTCAACGATTGAGCGAAAACCTGTGCGTGTGCGGGACAGGATGGCGACGTCCTGGAGGCGCGCCTGGCGCACGCCATCCATACCGCGCACTCCCCAACTGCCGTCACGGATCTCCTGCAGGAGCTGGACGACGGACTCAGCCTCACTGGCACGCACCTGTGCCGCGTTCCCTGTGGTGCCGCCCCCGAGGCGGTACACGCTCACCCCTTCGCCGATCGCCGAGCGCGCGGCTGCGAGCGGTCCGTGCGGCGCCTGACGTTCACTCCCGGGCCCGCCGAATCGAACTGCGAACTGCTCGTTCACCCAGTCGATGACGGCGGGCACTGAGCGGAAGTTTTGCGTCAGCTGAACGAGCGACGCCTCGAATTGGCCTCGGACCTTGCGGTAGATATCGATGTCTGCGCGGCGGAAGCGGTAGATCGACTGCTTCGGATCGCCCACGAAAAAGAGGCGCCCCGCGTCGACCGGCAGGTTCAGCCAGTTTTCGTCAGCAGAAGTCGACGGTGGGCTTCCAAGGAGGAATGCGATCTCCGCTTGAAGTGGATCCGTGTCCTGAAACTCGTCGATGAAGAAGTGCGTGTACCTGTCCCGGAGCGCCGTCCGCACCTCAGGTTGTTCCGCGAGCAGATTGCGCGTGAGCACGAGGAGATCCTGGAACTCAAGACGCCCCAACCGGCGGCGCTCAGCAGCCATCTCGAGAACGAAGCGAGCAAGCTCAGCCACGAGTACAGACGCAGCAGCACTCGCGACGCCATCTAAGACATTCATCGCCAGCTGATGTGTCTCGGCCACGTCTTCCCGGAGACCTACGAGGTAATCTTTGGGCCAGCTCCCGGCGCTCCCGAACCTCGAGAACGCGCCCCACGGGGCCCCCTGACGGTTTCGCGCGACCGGAACTAGTGCCTGGAGCGCACTGACATCATCACCCGCAAGCCGCAGGCGGCGGAGTAGCGACTCGAGGAACACCAGGTGCTGCGCCATCCGGTCATCAGCATTCAGAGCCGCGGACCCGTGGGCGCAGGTCGCGTCTAACTGCGCAATGACTCCTGACAAATCAAGCACCGGTTGAGCGACATCGGCGCCAGCACTGCTCAATCGGTCCCAGTGGTCGCGGAGTCTGCTCGCCAGCCCGAACAGCCTGTCCGGACTCGCCCCGAGCGCAAGCACTCGAAGCAGCGGCGTTGCGAGCGCCTCGTTCTCCTCAGCGCGCTCGAGAAGCCCTCTGAACCAACCATCCCACTGTTCAGAGAACCAGCCCGCCGCTTCGGTCTCATCCATCAGTTCGAAGGCAGGCGGAAGCCCCGCCTGAAGTGGATATGCGGCAAGCAGCCGGCGACAGAACGCATGAATCGTTTCGATCGCCGCTCCATCGAGCTCGTTCAGCGCGGACTCACAGCGGTCGCGAGCAGTGGAATCCGTGGTGCTGTCGGCGACCACTGCCTCCAAGGAGTTACGGACGCGATCGCGCAGCTCAGCTGCCGCAGCCTCCGTGAAGGTCATGGCAGCGATGCTGCCCGCGTGCGCTCGGCCGCTCGCGAGGAGACCGATGATCCGCTGCACGAGAGAATGCGTCTTCCCGGTTCCAGCTCCCGCCTCAACAAACAGGGTTCGGTCGAGATCGGTCGCGATGGTATCTCTGGCTTGCTGGTCGACGAGGTGATCGGTGGTCACTCCTCGCCTCCCTCGCCGCCATCGGAGTCCGTGAGCGCGAGCGAGAGGAACGGGAGGAGAGCCTGGTCGCCCTGCTTTCGCTCAAACTCACGAGCGCGATCGCTGCTGCACACCGCGTCGTACGGGCACCACTTGCAGTTCTCGTAGGAGCCGTCACGGCCGGGGCCGCCGGGAACGCTCGCGAAGACGCCATCGCCGATCCCGCCGACCATCGTTCCGAGCACCTGGCGGAACCGTGCCTCGACCGCGTCATCTACCTCGTAGCCAGCGAAACGCTCCTCATCGGACACGTCCTGTCTGGTGAACCAGTAGCGGGATGTAATCACCCCCGCAGCCTCTCCGTAGTGTGCGCGCGCACCCAGTGCGTACACAGGTAGCTGCAGCAGGTGCCCACCCTGAACCGGATCCTGGTCCAGCTTCTTGTACGGCGTCGGTGAGCCGCTTTTGTAGTCGATCACCACAGTGCCGCCGCCACCCGGCACCTGGTCAACGCGATCGATTCGCCCGCGCAGGCGCACGACCGTCCCGGAACCGACGTCCACACTCACGGCAACCGGCCCACCCATTGCGAGCTCAGTCGCGAGCGGCACGACACCCATGTGCGCCCGATACGCTTCATCGACATCAGCAAAGGTTTCGATATCGCGGAGTATTCGCGCGCGCTCGAGACGCCAGAGCAACGGGGCGCCGGTGAGGCCGTTCCGCTCGGTAGCCGCGGACTCCTCCGAAGCGATCTCCATGAGTCGCGCGCGGTCATCACTTGTCCAGGGGGACTCGGGTGTAGCTGCGTGACGCTCATTGATGAAGCGTTCGAGCACCGCGTGGATCAGAGTGCCCCGCTCGGCAGGAGAGATACTCAGCAACTGATCTGGTTCCTCGCGCTCGGCGACGCGCAGAACACTCGCGAAGAAGTACCGCCGCGGACATGTCGCCCACTGCTCAAGTGACGTCGGTGATTGCTCGCGACCCACGACGCGGTCCAACAGCGATTCACGGAGCGACGAGACCTGACCGTCCCAGCGGGTGAATCGCGTAGAACGGCGCTCGATCTGCGCGTCCCAACCCTCTCGGAGTGCGAGGGATTGAAGGGCGACGGGATGTTCCTCGACAGCCCGCCCCGCGATGCGCCACGAGCGGAGCGAACGGAGATCCCGCTCCTGAAGCGACACAGAGGTGCGTGGGCCGTCGAGCGCCCCATCGAACGACGGGATGACTGTGTGCCACGTCGCTTCGACGTGCTCCATGTCTTCGTTTGTGACGCGTTGACTGCCGAGTCGACCGGCTGATTCGAGCAACCAGCGACTGCGTAGCCGCCCCTGCTGTCCGCGCAGGTCCGCGCGAGGCGCCAGTAGGGTCCGCGCAGGAGCGGACGAGAGCGCAGCGAGGTACGCGCGACGCTCGTCCGACCGATTGCGCATCCGCCGCGACCGGAGTGGACGGCCCTCCGTCGCTCCCATGGCATCCCAGATGGCCTCCGGTACCAGGGCGTCATCAGTCCCCTTGGTCGGAATCGTCCCCTCGTTCATGCCCAGCACGAAGACGTGATCGAAGTCCGTACCGGCGGCGTCGGCGAGCCGCCCGACGAACAGTCCTTCGCCAAAGTGGCCGATCCGTCTCGCAGGGCGGTCCAGCTCACGTTGCAGCACGCGCCGGAATGTTGCGAGGTCCGTCAGCCGTCCGAGATCGGAAAGTCCCGCGAGACTCACGACTGCAGCGACCACTGCGCGGTAGGCGTCGATCTCCACTTCGGCCTCGACGCCCCCGGGGAGACGTGACGCCAGGCTCGCTTCGGAGCCCACGTATCGCTCGAGCAACGCCTGGGCCCAGTCCGAGAGGGACGCCCAGTCGCCCGTCGGTTCGCGATCGACCAGCGCGAGCAGTTCCTCGATGAACGTCCTGAGCTCGGCGAGCTCCTCGAGATCGCTCTCGATTCGTGACCGTCGCCAGTCTGCCGGATCATCGCTGTACTCGAGCGCAGCGAGGTCCGTCCGTAATTTCTCTGCATACACATCGAGACGGGCAGCCCATTCGACGCGGCCGCGTACGACCCCGGCGCTGCGCGCGATGGCATCCCAGCGGTATGCCGGCACGAGCCCGCCATGCTCCCGCCGAAGAATCGGTGCTGCACTGAGCCATGCACTGATGTCAGCTCTGGTGAACCCACCAACGGAAAGCTCGAGAAGCCCGAGGAGTGCTCGCCCCACGACGGTCTGTCCAAGCGTTCGCGGGGACGCACCGTTCCACGGCAGGCCTGCCGCATCTAGCTGCGCTGCCGCGAGTGCTGCATATGGCGATGCGTTTCGGCTCAAGAGCGCGATTCGGTTGATGGGTGCGCCGGCCTCGACTCGGTCGAGCACCATGCGAAGCGCCTCTCGGACCTCCTCATCGGCGTCGGGAGCAGACACGACGTGTGTGCCGATCGTGGGCTCAATGGTCGGCCACTCTTCACCCAGCTGGTCTGACCACTGCTCACGGAGCGGGTCATCCGCAAGCGCGTCGCCGGACGCCGTTAACAGCACGGTGACCGGCGCGACATCCCCGAGCGCCTCAATGAATGCGTATTCGGCTCGGGCGATGGGCCTCGGCGAGAAAACCACGAGCGCTCCCAGATCGCGCAGAGCGGAATGCTGCGAACGCGCCGCCTGTGTGGCCGCCACAGTCAGAGCGGTGTTGTCGTAGTAGCGGCCGTCGACAAGTGCCTGCACCGCATCGAACAAACGGACGACGTCGGAAACCTGCGTCCCCGAATCGGCCAAGCGCGTCCGTTCTTCCTGCGTCAGTTCGGCGAGCTCGCGGAACGTCGCGTCCAATCGCTGCTCTGTCGCTGGGTGGTCCATGACTGGTGCGAACACACCAGGGGCGTCGCGGAGAGCGCCGCGAATGAGCTCCTCACGGAGGGACGCCGTCAGCGGCCGCTCGCCGCGGCCGGCGAGGATGGGAGCACCCAGCAGTTCGATGACGCGCGTGAGCACGAGAAATCGGACGTTCAGGAGACCGCCGCGATCGCCGGCAGATGGCCGCGCGAGTGCGCGCCTGAGGGCGAGTCCCGCGTAGTTCGAGGGCACCGCGACCATGACCGGGCGAACGGGGTCGCTGGCCTGGATCGCGCGGATGCGAGTCCGCAGAGCGTCTCGTGCGGGGGCTCCGTCTGGATGTACCTCGATGTCGATCATCGCAGCTCCTGCCTGAGTCGCCCGCCGGTCGATGGTCAGCCCATCGCCGTTCGCAACCCTCGGTCGTGTAAGGTTCACCCGGCGCCGCGAGGCCATCATGCAGGGTGTCTGGGCGCTTGCCCATGGGTTTGACCTGCCCCCCTGAAACAGATCCACCGCGAGCGAGAGAATCGCGGTGGACAGGAAGGGGTCTTCGGATGGTGGCGAAGCGGAAGCGGTACGGTGCCGAGGAGATCATCGGCAAGCTGCGA
>Ga0114969_10003792_pt1 | contig 12103 bp, 10 predicted proteins | sample M_130807_MF_Meta_FD_87316 | JGI IMG/M metagenome (GOLD analysis project Ga0114969, IMG submission 87316) | Freshwater microbial communities from Lake Montjoie, Canada to study carbon cycling - M_130807_MF_MetaG | ecosystem: Environmental > Aquatic > Freshwater > Lake | place: Lake Montjoie...
CTCGTGAAGTACGTGTACGGCGAGTCGTGTTTGTAGAACCGCCCGACGCTCGGGTCGCGGAAGATGATGCAGCCGCAGCCGTAGGGCTGAAGGCCGTGCTTATGAGGGTCGATCACGATCGAGTCGGCGCGGGCAAGTGCATCGAAAGGCGCGCGCGCTACGCCGGGCGTGTTGCCGTCGGCGAGGATCGCGAAGAAGCCGCCGTAGGCAGCATCGACGTGCAGGCGGGCGTCGTACTCCTCGCAGAGGTCGGCAATGCGGTCGACCGGGTCGAGCATGCCGAGCCCCGTCGAGCCAAGTGTTGTGACGACGGTCCCCACGCCGCCTTGCTGGAGGCGCTCTTCGAGCGCCGCCAGATCGAGCGTGCCGTGGGCTGTCGCGGCGACCGTCTCGTGTCGTGCACCGACGACCTCGGAGATGCGCGCGTGCGTGTAGTGCGCCTGCGCGCCCGATAGCACGACCTTTTCGGGATGCAGGCTACGCGCTACCCAAAGCGCCTCGAGGTTCGCGATTGTGCCCGACGCCGTCAGATGCGAGAGGTGCGTCTCCTGGTGCAGCATCCGTGCGATCTGATCGACGGCTTCGCGCTCGAGGTGCGCGGTGGCTGGTCCGCCATCGAAGGCGTGGTTGTTCGAGTTGAGCAGCATCGCCATGGCGTAGCCCGCCCACGCGACTGGATGCGGCGGCTTGAGCATCTGCCCGAGGTACTGGGCATCTGCAAACGGATACGACTGGCCGAGTTGATCTGCCAACGCAGCGAGCGCTTCGACCCACTCAGTTGGCGGCTCGCCGCCGTCGTGCGTGAGTGACGCAAGCGGCAGTAACTCGCCGCCACGTCGATGAAGACGAGCGATCTGGTCGGGTGGAAGCTGAGGCTCAGACACCACCGTCATCGTACGTCATGCGACATTCTGGGCCCGGGCCCAGAATGTCGCCTCTGCCAGATCAGCTGTCGTCGCTCGGCTCTCGTTCAGTCCCGGCCTGTAGCATGGCGCCGTGACTCCAGCGATTCCAGATGGCGTTCGTGCACGCGACCTTGTCGGGTATGGATCCGAGCCGCCGCAGTGCGGCTGGCCGGGTGGGGCAACGGTTGCCGTCAACCTCGTTGTGGTTTATGAAGAAGGCTCCGAGTCGTCCGTGCTCTGGGGTGACGAGCGCAACGAGGGCTGGGGCGAGTACGCGGGGGAGGGACCGCAGCCACCTCGGCGCGACCTCGGCAACGAAGGGCACTACGACTACGGCAGTCGCGCGGGGATCTGGCGTCTCGCCCGCATCATCGACGAGGCCGGGATGCCCGCCACGATCTCGGCAACTGCGACGGCGCTCGAACTCAACCCCGCGGTCGCCACGTGGATGAACGATCGCGAACACGATCTGCTTGGACATGGCTGGCGCTGGTTGCCGCCGTGGAGCATGGATGAGGCAACCGAGCGCGAGCACCTTGGCTACGCGATCGAGACCTACGAGCGGGTCTGTGGTCGGCGTCCACTCGGCTGGAATAGTCCGTACTCGGCCAGCGATGCCACACGCCGACTGCTGCTCGAAGAGGGCGGTTTTCTCTACGACTCCGATCCCTGCTCGGACGACGTCCCCTATTACGCGGACTGCGATGGGCGGCAGCTGCTCGTCGTCCCGTATTCCAAGACGTACAACGACAGCCGCTACCTCGCGAGCCCCGGCTTTGCGAGTCCTCGCGATCACCTCGAGCTATTGACGATGGGTCTCGACCAGCTTGTCCGTGAGCAACGCACCGCGATGATGACCGTCGTCGTCCATGCACGCTGGACGGGGCAGGCGGCTCGCGCAGCCGCACTACGAGACTTCCTGGACCATGCGTCGAAGCTTCCCGACGTGGTCTTCATGCGGCGCGATCACATCGCGCGCTGGTGGCTCGATACGGTTCCCGCAAACTGAGGCGCCTGAGCCGTATGCTCCACCTCTATGTTCCGTAACTCCTTTCCGCGCCTTGAGCCCGTCAGCCCCGACGGCCTCGCCACCATCGAGCGTGGTTGGATGCGCCTCGTGTCCGAGATCGGTGTGCGCTTCGACCACCCGGATGCTGTGCAGATTCTGGTTGACGCGGGTCAGCGTGCCGAAGGTGACATCGTCTTTTTCGATCCCGAGTGGGTCCTCGAACAGGTTGCGAAGGTGCCGTCGGAATTTACGCTGCGTGCCCGGAACGCTGCCAATGACATCCAAATCGGCGGAGACCAAATGGTCTTCCTGCCGGTGCAGGGTCCACCGTTTGTCCGTCGTGGCCTGGAGCGGCGCGACGGGACACTCGCCGACTTCGACGACTTCTGTCGGCTGGCCCAGGCGCTGCCAGATTTTGATCTTGTCGGCAGCCTGCCGTGCGAGCCAAACGACATTCCACTCGACTCGCGCCACCTCGACATGGTCCGCAGTATCGCGATGCTGACCGACAAGCCGCTGGGTGGTGGCGCGGTTTCGGTCGATGCGGCCGAGGACGCGTTGGCGATGGCGCGCATCATCTTTGGCGATCGCATGGACCGCGAGGTCTGCGTCTACACGAACATCAACGTCAACTCTCCGCTGGTCTACGACGGTCGCATGCTCGACGCGTTGATGATCTATGCACGTGTGGGCCAGCCGGTCTTCATCGTCCCCTTCCTGTTGATGGGTGCGATGGCGCCGGCCAGCACGATTTCCGCGCTCGCCCAGCAATTTGCTGAGGCGCTGACCGGAATCGCGCTGATGCAGGCGATCAATCCTGGCTGCCCTGCGGTGCTCGGCTCGTTTCTTTCGACGACGGATATGAAGAACGGCTCGCCGGCCTTTGGCGGTCCCGAATCCCATTTTGGCCTGCTCGTCTCGGGGCAGCTCGCGCGTCGTTACAAGTTGCCGTGGCGGGCCGGTGGCGGGTCCTTGACGACGAGTCCGGTGCCCGATGCGCAGGCCGCGTATGAGGGAATGAACACCATGCAAGCCGCCTTCCTGGCGGGCGCCAACATCGTTATGCATACCGGCGGCTGGCTCGAGGGCGGGCTCGTTGCCTCGTTCGAGAAGTTGATCGTCGATCTCGACATTGTGCGCACGCTGCGAGCGGAGTTCACGCAACTTGACATCAACGATGACGCACTCGCTTTCCGTGCCCACGATGAGGTTCGTCATGGCGGTCACTTCCTCGGCGCCGAGCATACGATGGAGCGTTTCCGCGACTGTTTCTATCGTCCGCAGCTCGCCACGACCGACAACTTTCAACGCTGGTCGAAGAATGGTGGGCTCGATGCGGCAGCCCGTGCGACAGGGATCTACGAGGGCCTCCTCGCCGAGTACGAGCAGCCGCCGATGGCGGATGCGATGCGCGACGAACTCGACGAGTACGTCTCGCGCCGTCGCACCGAACTTGGCGACTAGCACCCCGGTGTTCATGACGGTGAGCCACGGGTGGTATTACCATGTCCAAATGCTCGAGGCAATGAGTCACGTATGACGGGTGCTCACGCACCAAGCCACGGTCACTCCGAGATGCATGGCCCGCGCTGGCTCTCGATTAGCTCGGTCGCCATTCTTGGCATTGCAGCCGTGCTCGCGGGTGTGACTGCCTGGAAGAGCGCAGTCATGCAGGGGCATGCGGTGGAGAACCTGACGCTGTCGACGAAAGCCACCACCGATGCGAATGCGCTCACGCAAGCGGCTGAGCGCAGCATGACCAGCGAACGCCAACTGTTTATCGATTTTCGTTCTGCTCTCGACTCGAACAACAAAAATCGCTCCGTGATGATTTACGGAATGATGAATCCGAATACGCGCGCAGCGATCGGTTGGTGGCGCGAGCAGCCGGAGACGAGTCGCCCAACGTCGCCGTTTGTGTCCGCAAATCCCTCGTGGGATGCGCCTGGAGTGATTATCGACGCGAAAGCTGCGTTGGACAGGTCCGACGAATACCTGCAGCTTGCTGAATTTCAATTAGGTCGGGCCCATAGTCTCGAGTTTTTGGCTGCTCTGCTGACGATTGCGTTCCTCGCGAGCGGTCTCACGCCCCTCTTCGAGTCGCTGAGGTCGCGTATCTCGTTGATTTCGGTGAGCACAGCCGTGGTCATCGCGTGTCTGATTGGAACTGCGGTGTTCTGGTGACCAGAGCTGCCCTCCTTGCCGTTGTGATGGGCGTCGTGGCCGTCGTTGCGGGCGCCTGTGGATCTTCAGTGGGAGGGGAGCAGCAGGCCTCGTCGGCCACTGCGTTCAAGAGCATTAACTGCGACGGGACGGTTGCGGTGATGCTTCCGTACGGCCGCTTTGGCGCCACGGATTCGGTGCAGATGAATTGGGCGCGGGTCTCGCTCGATAAGTTCAACCAGGATCACAACACGCTGTTCACGTTTGAGCCGAGTAACGTCGATTTTGATCCTGAAGCGGGTGTCAGCGAGGCGCAAAGAATCGTCACGAACCCGAACGTGATTGGGGTCGTCGGTCCCAAAACATCGGTCGTAACGAAGGCGGTGGGTCCGATCTTCGACGCCGCCGGTCTTGTCTATGTCTCGCCGTCGGCGACGAACGCCACGCTCACAGATGGCAAGCTCAAGGGTTTCTACCGGGTGGTTGCGAGCGATTCCCTGCAAGGCCCACGGATGGCGCAGTTCATTGAGGAGGAGCTAAAGCCGAAGACGGTTTTGGTCGTCGAAAACGATGAGCCGTACTCGAAGGGGCTTGCAGACAGCATCGTGGAGACGTTGACTGCGGAGGGCGTCCCCAGTCAGCGCATCACGGTCAGTCTCGAACAAAAGTCGTATCAGGATGTCGTCGCGCAGGTGACGGATTCGGTCAATGTGGTCGCGATGCCGCTGCTGATCGCGACGGATGCGCAGCGGCTCGCAAATCAGCTCCGGGCGGGTGGCAAATACCCCGCGCTGATTGGGGGAGACAGTCTCTTTGTCGGGGCGTTTTCGGCCCCGGGCGCCTACGTCTCTACCTATGCTCCCGACGCGTCAAAGTTGTCCGAGGGGAGAGAGATCATCAATCTCTATCAATCGATCTTTGGCACGTTCGAGGCCTACGGCGGTCCAGCCTTCGTGGCGATGCAGGTTGTGTTGACGGCTGCCTTGACCGCCTGTCAGGCAAATGGAGACGTCTCGAGGAGCGCCGTCACGAAGGCGCTTCCAGGTGTGCGCTTTGAAAGTAGGATTCTCGACAGCTCGGTTGCGTTCGATGAGCGCCACGAGTTGAAGGGTGCCGTCGTGCATATCTATCAGGTCGGTCCGCGCGGTTTCGAACTCGCCGACTGAGCACGCTCCGGTGACAGGCGCGGCGAGGTGCATCGCGGTTTGAGTGAGGGGCTGCCGTCAGGGACTGTTCAGGTCGACCCAAAGTGGTCTGACCAAAGTGGAGTCAATCGTCTAGTATCTGCCGCATGACGCTGACGCTTTCCGATCCCGACCTCTTCCGCACCCAGGCCTATCTCGACGGCAAGTGGGTCGATGCCGATAGTGGCGAGACGTTCGCCGTGATCGACCCGGCGACGGGCGAGGAGATCGCGCAGGTGCCGCGGATGGGCGCGACGGAGACTCGCCGAGCAATCGAGGCAGCCGAGCGTGCCCAGGTTGGCTGGCGCAAGTTGCTGGCGAAGGAGCGCGCCAAGATTCTGCGCGATCTCGCCGATGCGATGCTGGCGAACGCCGACGATCTCGCGACGATTCTGACGGCTGAGCAGGGCAAGCCGCATGCCGAGGCCAAGGCCGAGATCGCCTACGCAGCGTCGTTCTTTGAGTGGTTCGGCGAGGAGGCAAAGCGTGTCAGTGGCGAGACAATTCCTGCACCGATGCCGGATCGTCGCATCGTCGTCTTGCGCGAGCCGATTGGTGTCACGGTGGGTATCACGCCATGGAATTTCCCGTCGGCGATGCCGACCCGTAAGGCCGCGCCGGCACTCGCTGCGGGCTGCTCGATGGTGCTCAAGCCAGCCGAGCAGACACCACTGTCGGCTCTCTCGGTGATGGTGCTGGCCGAGCGCGTCGGTCTGCCGGCAGGTGTGCTCAGCGTGGTCACGGGCGATGCTGAGGATGCGCCGAAGATCGGTGGCGAGATGACGAGCAATCCGATTGTTCGGAAGCTCTCGTTTACTGGCTCGACTGAGGTGGGCAAGCTCTTGATGGGGCAGTGTGCGAAGACGATCAAGAAGGTCTCGCTCGAGTTGGGCGGCAACGCTCCGTTCCTCGTCTTCGACGACGCCGATCTTGATGACGTGATTGCAGCAATGATGGTCGCCAAGTTCCGCAACTCGGGGCAGACCTGCATCAGTGCCAACCGCGTGCTCGTGCAGGACGGTATTCACGACGCCTTCGTGGAGCGCATGGTCGAGCTTGCCTCAGGCATCACCGTCGCGTCAGGCTTCGACCCGGCTGCGCAGATTGGACCGCTGATCGACCAGGCGGCCCTCGACAAGGTGTTAGCGCATGTTGGTGATGCTGTCGAGCGTGGTGGTGACGTGCTGGTCGGCGGCGGCATTCATGAGCAGGGCCGCACGTTCTTCTCGCCGACGATTATCACGGGCGCCGACATGGATTGGCAGATGTCGAACGAGGAGACCTTCGGTCCAGTTGCTGCGATCCATCGCTTTAGCGATGAGGCCGCCGCAATCCGCACGGCGAATGCGACACCATTCGGCCTCGCGGCCTACCTCTTTAGCCAAGACCATGCGCGGATCTGGCGCGCGTCGGAGGGTCTCGAGTACGGCATGATCGCGATCAACACGGGCTTTATCTCGACGGAGGTCGCGCCGTTTGGTGGCATCAAGGAATCGGGCATTGGTCGCGAGGGATCGCAGCATGGCCTCGATGATTTCCTCGAGTACAAGTATCTCGCCTGGGCGGGCGTCCGCGGATGAGCGACAAGCGCGTGATCATCGTGACCGGTGGCGTGCAAGGCATCGGCCGTGCGATCGTCGAGGGGCTCTTGGCGGATGGGGCAGAGGTCGTGATCGCCGATCTCGCCGGTGCCGAGGAGGCCGCTGCCGAACTTGGCGGCAACACGCTGGGCGTGCGCGTGGATATCTCGAACCCGGAGGACTGCGCGCAGATGGCTGCGGCCACGCTTGCACGCTTTGGCCGCATCGATGGGCTCGTCAACAACGCGGGTATGTACACGTCGCTCGTCCCGACGCCGATGGAAGACATCGACATCGACGAGTGGCGCAAAGTGATGGATGTCAACGTGCTCGGCCTGCACCTCGCAACGCGCGCAGTCGTGCCCGCAATGCGCAAGGGTGGCGGCGGGCGCATCGTCAATATCTCCTCGGGCACGCCCTTCAAGGGAGTGCCGTTTCTCTTGCACTACGTCGCGTCGAAGGGCGCTGTAGTGGCAATGACGAAGGCGCTGGCCAAGGAACTTGGCGGCGACGGGATCCTCGTCAACTGCGTTGCGCCGGGCTTCACGATGTCGGATGGCGTACAGGCCAACCCGGTGCAGATCGAGGCACTGCAGGAGATCTCGGTGGGCGCGCGCGTGATCAAGCGCGATCAGTACCCCGAGGATGTCGTCGGGGCGGTCGTGTTCTTCTGCGCGCCGGGCTCCAGCTTTATCACGGGCCAATCGCTCGTTGTCGATGGTGGGGCGTTCTTCAATTGAGGTCGGTGCTGCAGGTTCACGTGGTCGATGTGGCTGCGGGTGCGGACCTCTCGCGCCCCGGGCCGACGGTTACGTACGACGCCGCGACGAATTCGGCGACCTTTGCTGCGGATGGCTCGGCGCGGGCGGCTGCTGCGGGGCGCTACGTCGTCTGGTCGGTTGTCGCCGAGGCTGCGACCGATGCACTGTTGGCGGCTCCGGTCGAGCTCGAGCGTGGCGCGCAAGTGATGCGCTGTGATCGCGTCGACTTTCCTGCTGACGGCGTCGCCTTTCTCCACACGCATCAAGGACCCGGCATTCGGGTCCAGGTCGAGGGCTTGTTTGCGGTCGAGACTGAGGGCGCACGCCAGGAGATCGACACGTGGGGTGCCTGGTTTGAGGGTGGGCCCGATCCGGTCTATGCCGAGGTGCGGGGTGACGAGCCTGCCGCTTTTGTGCGCGTGATGCTGCTGCCGATCGCCATCCAAGGCTCGCCGTCGATCCGCTACGTCAGGGACGAGGATCGTGAGAAGCCCAAGAGTCAGCGGTACACCGTCTTTCTTGATGAGCCGTTGGCATGACGCGACTTGGCGGGCACGTCGTTGCCGACCAGCTCGTCGTCCAGGGCGTGGACACTGTCTTTGGTGTTCCAGGCGAGTCGTTTCTGACCGTTCTTGATGGGCTCTGGGAGCATCGCGACACGATCCGTTTTGTGACCGCGCGCCATGAGGCGACGGCGTCGCATATGGCCGAGGCGTGGGGCAAGTTGACGGGCCGGCCCGGTATCTGTCTGGCGACGCGCGGGCCAGGCGCGACGCAGGCCGCGATTGGGGTGCACACGGCGTTTCAGGATTCGACGCCGATGATTCTGCTGCTGGGGCAGGTGGAACGTGGTCACCTCGGGCGCGAGGCCTTTCAAGAGGTCGATTTCGAGGCGATGTTTGCGCCACTTGCCAAATGGGCAAAGCAGATTGAGAGCGCCGACGACATTCCCGCGGTGATGGCGCAGGCCTTTGAGATTGCGCTGGCCGATCGTCCGGGCCCGGTCGTGCTGGCGTTGCCCGAGGACATGCAGCGCGACTTCACCGCTGCGCCTGATGCGCCCCTGGTCGAGCCCGCGTGGCGGATGCCCGACACCGCTGCGCTCGCCGAGCTCCACGGCTGGTTGGCCGAGGCCGAACGACCGCTGCTGATCGTGGGTGGCCCCCGTTGGGATCAGGCCACCGCCGATACGTTGGCAGCCTGGGCGGGTGCATCGGGCGTGCCTGTCGCTGCACAATTTCGACGCCAGGATCGACTCGACAACACGGCCGCTGCCTACGTCGGTGATCTTGGGCTTGGCTGTAACCCCAAGCTCGATGCGCGGGTGCGAGAAAGCGATTGCGTTGTCCTCCTTGGTGGGCGGTTTGGTGATATTGCGAGCGGTGGCTACACGCGGCTGGAAATCCCGAAGCCGACGGCCGGCCGGCTCGTGCATGTGCACCCCGAGCCGACCGAGCTCGGCAAGGTCTATCGGGCCGATCTTGATATCTGTGCGGCGGCACCGCTCGTCGTCGAAGGTCTTGCGCGCCATGGGGTTCTCGCACCGGCAGAGCGTCAGGCCTGGGCCGATGAGTTGCGCTCCGACTACCTGCAGTGGAGCGAGCCAACGCCGCGCGAACTGGCTGGTGTCGATCTCGCCTCGGTCGTGACGCACCTGCGTGACACCCTGCCGGACGACGCTGTCATCACCAACGGTGCCGGCAACTACACCGTCTGGATCCACCGCTACTACCGGCATCGGGCGTTTGGCACGCAGCTCGCACCGACCAGTGGCGCGATGGGCTATGGAATTCCCGCTGCGATTGCGGCGGCGCTGCACGATCGTTCACGCACGGTCGTGGCCTTTGCGGGCGACGGCTGCTTTCAGATGGCGGGCCACGAGTTGGCGACTGCCATCCAGGAGCAGTTGCGTCTGGTCGTCCTGGTCTGCGACAACGGCATGCTGGGCACGATTCGGATGCATCAAGAACGCTCCTACCCCGGCCACGTCGAGGGTACAACGCTCGTCAATCCCGATTTCGTACAGCTCGCAGCGGCCTACGGCTGCCACGCCGAACGCGTCGATTGCGATGGCGACTTTCCGGCCGCCTTCGCGCGTGCGCTGGCTGCCGAGCGCACGGCGCTGATCCACCTGGTCTGCGATCCGCACGCGATTACGCCCGGTGGATTGCTGCCATGAAGATCTACGCCTTGCACTGCGGAGGCGACCTCCAGGACGTCGGAATCTTCGACTTCGAGCATCCACAGGCGGGCGAGGCGCTCTACAACCCGTATTACATGTACGTAATCACGCATCCTCAGGGCAATGTGTTGCTCGATACGGGTGCGCACCCGACGTTGCGGACCGATCCGCGCTCGCGGCTTGGCGAGATGGCGGATGTGTTCGAGGCGCTGCTCGAGCCGGAAGACACCGTGCCTGGCTGTCTCGCGCGGATCGGGATGACACCCGAGGACATCAGTGTGGTCGTGCAGTCACACCTGCACTTCGATCATGCGGGTGGTCTTGAACACCTTGTGCACGCGCCGGTCTATATCCAGCAGGCCGAGCTCGACTACGCCTTCGATCGCACGCATGACCAGGCCGAGATCTACCTTGTTGACGACTTCTCGGCGGGCGTCGACTGGCGGCCCGTGACGGGCACGCACGACATCTTCGGTGACGGTGCGCTCGTGCTGCACTCGACGCCGGGCCATACCGCCGGGCATCAGTCACTCTGGGTGAATACCCTGAGCCAGCCAACGTTTCTGCTCTGCGACGCGGCGTATCTGATCGCTCCAATGCGTGGGCGACGACTGCCTGGTGTGCTCTGGAACGGCGAGGCAATGCTCGCATCGTGGGATCAGATCGAGGCGATCGAACGTGAGACCGGTGCGCGTCTAATCGCGACGCACGAACTCGATTACGAGACCGCCGTGCCAAAGCCGCCGGACGGCTGGGGGTGAGCAACTGCGGGTGAGTCGGTGGCGGCTGGCTCAGACCCGCGATCGTCGGATTCGCATTGAAGCGCGCCGCGTTCTAGCCTATCGACGCAATGTTTTCTCCGATTCGTCCTCCCGTCGAGATCATGTCCGCGACCGACATCGCGCGACTCGACACGGCCTGGCGCGAGATCGTGTCCGAGATGGGCGTGCAGTTCGAGCACCCTGAGGCGCTGGCGATTCTTGCCGAGGCGGGCCAAAGGGTCGAGGGGGAGACGGTCTACTTCGACGCTGACTGGGTTGCGAGCAAGGTTGCTGAGGCGCCGTCGAGTTTTGTCTGGGAGGGCCGCAATGCCGAGCGATCAATCCCAATTGGCTCGGGCGTGATGTCATTCGTGCCGGCCTATGGCGCACCGTTCGTCCGTCGCGCCGGCCAGCGCTCGTCGGCAACACTCGCCGACCTCACCGACCTGGTAGCACTGATCCAAGATGCGTCCGAACTCGATTCGGCCGGTGGCGTGGTCTGCGAACCGCAAGACGTGCCGATTGAGTATCGGCACCTGCACCTCGTTCGCACGCTCGCCGTGCTTTCCGACAAGCCTTTCATGGCGGCCGTCTCGTCGAAAGAGGCGGCTGAAGACAGTGTGGCAATGGCAGAGATCCTGTTTCAAGGCCTCGCTGGTCGGACGGTGATGACCGCGATTCTCAACTCCAACTCGCCCCTGCGCTGGGATGGTCGGATGACCGACGCGATGCTCGTCTTGGCCAAACACAACCAGGCGGCAATCGTGATGCCGGGCGCCATGCTCGGGGCGATGGCGCCCGTCACGCTTGCTGGCGGGCTGGCACTGCTGTTGGCGGAGGCCTTTGCAGCGATCGCCTTGATCCAGGTCGTGCGCCCAGGTGCACCCGTCTTGCTGGGTGGTGGACTGCCTGTCACCGACATGCAGTCGGGTGCAGCCGGATTTGCCGGTCCAGAGATTGGGATCAGCCTGCTCGTTGGTGGCCAGCTCGCGCGCCACTATGGTCTGCCCTGGCGCGCACTCGGTGGGGGTTTGACGACGAGCCAGACAGTGGATGCTCAAGCGGGCTGGGAGTCGATGCAGGTGATGAGCGCGGCCTTTGCTGCGCAGGCCGACGTGGTGATGCACGCCGCGGGTTGGTTGGACGCCGGGCTCGTGACCAGCTTCGAGAAGGTGATTGCTGATCTCGACCTGATCGCCTCGTTGCAGGTGGAATACGGCCCCTTCGTCGTCGATGACGACACGCTTGCGTTGGATGCGATCCGCGAAGTCGGACCAGGAGGACATTTCTTTGGGGTTGAGCACACGATGGAGCGGTTCCGCACGTGCTTCCATCGCCCCACGCTCGCCTCGACAGCCAATCTTGATCGCTGGACGCGGTCGGGCTCACTGTCAGCGGAGCAGCGGGCCGAGGAAATCTGGCGCAACCGCCTTGAGGCTCATGTGCCGCCACCGATCGACGAGGCAATCTTGCGCGAACTCGATGCCTACATCGCGCGTCGCACGAGCGAACTGGGCTGAGCCTCAGCGTCCGGCGAGCAGATGGCCGATGGTCTCGA
>Ga0114969_10003793_pt1 | contig 12101 bp, 12 predicted proteins | sample M_130807_MF_Meta_FD_87316 | JGI IMG/M metagenome (GOLD analysis project Ga0114969, IMG submission 87316) | Freshwater microbial communities from Lake Montjoie, Canada to study carbon cycling - M_130807_MF_MetaG | ecosystem: Environmental > Aquatic > Freshwater > Lake | place: Lake Montjoie...
ATCTATCAATATTGCAACGGGTACTATTCAAAAAGAAGAAATCATTGTAGGTATTGACCTTGGCACAACCAATAGTCTTGTAGCAATTATTCACCCCGGCACAAAATTGCCAATTGCCTTAACAGATGTGGACGGCACTACATTAGTGCCTTCAATATTACATTTTGGAGACAATAAACAAATAACAGTTGGCAATACCGCTCGCCCATTTTTAGAAACAGATCCAAGCAATACTATTTATAGTGTAAAGCGTCTCATGGGAAAATCGTATAAGGATGTAAGTACCAATAATGCATTCTATTCCTATAAAATTATTGATGACGAATCGGCAAATGAAAAGCTGGTTAAAATACAAATTGGTTCTACATTTTATAGTCCCACCGAATTGTCATCCTTGATATTAAAAGAACTAAAACATAGAGCGGAACATGTATTGAAAATGAATATTTCTAAATGCGTCATAACAGTACCAGCTTATTTCAATGATACCCAAAGACAAGCTACACGAGATGCAGGTAAACTAGCTGGCTTGGAAGTATTGCGCATTATCAACGAACCAACTGCGGCTAGTCTTGCGTATGGCATTGGTGTGCGTAGTGATGAGACTAAAAATGTGGTTGTATATGATTTGGGTGGCGGCACTTTTGATGTCTCCATACTTAAAATAACGGATGGTATTTTTGATGTACTCAGTACCCATGGCGATACGTATTTGGGTGGTGACGATTTTGATCATTGCATCGTGCAACATTTCATGCAACAATTGGGCTTACATGCCGAAGATCTAAAATTACATACTGCCATGGCGCAGTCTATTCGCTTACTTGCCGAGGATGCAAAAAAACAACTTACAACACAAGATATTTTTGAAACTGTATTTGAAGATAAATCCATTTCTATTTCTAAAATAGGATTTGAGAAATTAATAGAACCTTTTGTACAAAAAACGATACAAGCATGTGCCCAAGCATTGAAAGATAGTGGTTTACAAAAAAACGAAATCGATGTCGTGCTGATGGTTGGCGGTTCTACACGTGTACCTTTGGTAAAACAGCAAGTAAAAACTTTTTTTGAAAAAGAAATAAATGACTCCCTTAATCCCGATGAAGTAGTTGCCTTAGGTGCTGCCATACAAGCAGATATTTTAGCAGGCAATACAAGTGATGTTTTACTTTTAGATGTAACACCATTAAGCTTAGGCATTGAAACGATGGGTGGATTAATGGATGTTTTGATACCTCGAAATACCAAAATTCCGAGTAAAGCCGGTAGACAATACACTACCCAAAAAGATGGACAATCTGGAATCCAAATTGCAGTGTATCAAGGTGAGCGCGATTTAGTAAAAGACAATCGCAAGTTGGCCGCATTTACACTCAGTGGTATTCCTGCTATGCCAGCAGGTTTACCAAAGGTCGATATTCAATTCATCTTAAATGCCGATGGTATTTTGCAAGTAAAGGCAACCGAATTGCGAAGTGGTGTAGCACAAACCATAGACATTCAACCACAATATGGCCTAACCGATGAAGAGGTTGAAACAAGATTATTGGCATCCTTAACGCATGCCAAAGAAGACATCCAAATTAGAGCATTGGTAGAAGCAAAAACGGAAGCGGAACAAATGATACAACTCACGCAGAATTTTTTGAACAAGCACCAACAACATATTTCTACAGAAGAACAATCAGCAACGCAAGAAGGTATAGTCGCATTAGAATTAGCCATTACAGAAAAAGATAAAAATAAAATCATGTTGGCAACAGAACAGCTAAATCATATTACATCGCCTTTCGCTGAAAGAGTAATGGATATTGCAGTTGCGAGTGCTTTAAACGGCAAAGCCGTTTAAAATTCCAAATTTAAAAATTCCAAATTCCAAAGCGAAACGCAAATTCCAAAATTAAAAATCCCAAATTCCAAACACTGTAGTCCATTTTCAAATTTTCAAATCGTCACAATTTCAAATTGTTCATTCCATTTTCAAATATTCAAATTCACTAATTTTCAAATTATATAATGTCATTTAAAATCTATACAAAAACAGGCGACAAGGGTACTACAGCTTTAATTGGTGGTACGCGTATTCCCAAAAATCACATTCGCATTGAAGCATATGGTACGATTGATGAACTCAATTCATGGTTAGGAACTATCAATGATCAAATAACACTTGTAGATATTCAACAAGTTTTGAAAGAAATTCAAGACCGTTTATTTACGATTGGTTCGTCCCTTGCCTGTGACCCGAACAAAGACACCAAAATGCATATTCCAGATTTGTTAGAAACAGATGTTATATTGCTAGAAAATGAAATGGATCGTATGGAAGTGGGTTTGCCCATACTCAAAAATTTTGTACTTCCTGGCGGGAATTTGGCTGCCTCTAATACACATATTGCCCGTTGTGTATGCCGCAGAGCAGAACGAATATGTGTTAGCATGCAACAAGAAAACGAATTTGTAGACGAAATGGTTATCATTTACCTCAATCGACTTTCTGATTATTTATTCATGTTGTCTCGGTATATATTGCATCAAAATAATGGCATTGAAACCATTTGGAATCCAAGACTTAAAAAAGACCAATAACAATTTTTGACACACATGAAGAAACCGCAATTATACATGGAACGGTGCTTGCAATTAGCACAATTAGGGCTTGGCTATGTTTCACCAAATCCTATTGTTGGTGCGGTATTGGTGCATGATTATCGCATTATCGGTGAGGGCTATCATCAAAAACTTGGCGGCGCGCACGCAGAAGTTAATTGTATAAATTCTGTATCCCCTGAAGATAAAGCACTTATTCCTTTATCTACTTTATTTGTATCCTTAGAGCCTTGTTCTCATTTTGGAAAAACGCCACCTTGCACCGATTATATTTTGATGCATGGTATTCGTCAAGTCGTAATTGCATGTAGTGACAGTTCTGCTAAAGTAAATGGCAAAGGCATACAAATTTTACGCGATGCCGGTGTCGAAGTGATAGAGCATGTTCTAGAAGAAGAAGCTCAATGGCTTAATCGCCGTTTCTTTACCAATTGTGCATTACAACGACCGCATATTGTCATAAAATGGGCTGAAACTGCAGATGGTTTTATTGGAAGTCGAATGCAGCGAACTAAAATTTCGTCCATTCATACTGACCCAATGGTGCATCAATGGCGAAGCCAAGAAGACGCCATTTGGGTAGGCTATCAAACAGCTTTAGTAGATAACCCACGTTTGAATGTGCGATTTGCAATTGGTAAAAATCCAATAAGAATTGTTTTTGATCGGGATTGCACTCTCCCACCGAGTCTGCATCTTTTTGATCAAACCCAAGACACTATCGTTTTCAACACGATTAAATCAACTTCCAAACCCAATCTCACCTATTTAAAAATAGATCCAGAAAATTATGTGCAACAAATCATAGACAATTTAGAATCGTTTGACATCTCTTCTATTTTAGTGGAAGGTGGCACACAGTTGATCACTAAACTCTTTGATATGAATGCTTGGGATGAAGCAAGAATCATACATTCACCTATGACTTTAGACCAAGGAATTCAAGCACCACAATTGCCTTCACAACATCAAATGATTGAAGCATATACATCTTCACCTGATCGTATTTCCATCTATAAAAATCTGGATAGATAATTATGTTTTATCTTTTACTTTCTATTTTACTGAATACTTATATTGGAATTGCTTTTGTTTATTTTAAAAAATATAAGGTTGATATATTTCAAGCCATTGTATTTAATTATAGCGCTTGTGTCATTACTGGAAGTCTGGTTATTAGTCAATTTCCTATCAATAGTGCTACCATACATGGAGCGTGGTTTCCATGGGCAATTGCAATGGGAGCGCTTTTTATTTCATTGTTTAATATCATCGCTTTTTCTTCTGTAAAAGTTGGCGTTACCATTACCCAAACGTCCAATAAACTGTCGCTTGCCATTCCAGTTCTTTTTGCATGGCTCTATTATCATGAGCAAATTTCTTTGTTGAAATTAATCGGTATCCTTTTCGCCATTCTTTCCGTGCTATTCATTACGTCTAAAAAAAATACCCCAACCATTGGAAATGGATTGCCTACAAGAAATTCAACCTTCTCTTGGGAAATTCTGTTACCAATCACGCTATTTATTGGTAGTGGCATCCTTGATACAATGACTAAATATGTTCAATGCACTTTTTTAGTAACTGATAAAATATCCAATGACTATTTGATTTCTGGTTTTTTCGTTGCTGCTTTCATTGGTAGTCTAGTTCTCGCCTATTTCTATTTAACGAAGAAAAAAACATTTCATATTCGACATCTTATTGCTGGAATCTTACTTGGCATTCCAAATTACTTTTCAATTTATTATTTAATAAAAGCATTAAAAAGCCCTGAGTTATCTAGTTCGGCTACTATTCCAATCAATAATATTGCGGTTTTATTCGTGGTTAGTTTATTTGGTATTTTTATTTTCAGGGAAAAATTGAGCACTCGAAATTACTGGGGATTAGTGCTTAGCTTAATTGCCATCACATTAATTTTCTTTGGCGACAAACTATAATATGCAAAGGCAAGAAACGTATAAAACACTTGAAGGTAAAACGTCTTCGGAATTTAAGGATAGAGGTAGCCGATTTTTAGGCTTTGCTATTCCGATCCAACATGTAGAGGATGTAAAAAAAGAATTGAAAGTCTTACGTGAATTGCATCCAAAGGCGGTCCATCATTGTTATGCTTATCGAATTGGCTTCGACCAAAATCAATTTAGAGTGAACGACGATGGTGAACCAAGTGGATCAGCCGCTCGTCCCATACTTGGTCAAATAGATCGATTTGGGTTGACTAATGTTTTAATTGTAGTTGTTCGTTATTTTGGTGGAACCTTATTGGGTGTACCTGGTTTGATTCATGCCTATAAGACTTCAGCCGCTGAGGCAATCCTTTCTAATCAAATTTTGGAAAAAAATATCGAAAACGAGTACAGTATTTCTTTTGATTACACTTTAATGAATGAAGTTATGCGAATTTTAAAAAAACAAGAATGCACGGTTCATGAACATAAAATGCTACTTTTTTGCGAAGTGATTGTCGGAATTCCAGTCAAAAATGAAGCCCAAACTAAACAACAACTGATCGAAATTCAAGGAGTAACGATTGAATAATAAGGCGTAAACACTATCGATATCAAGGTTTTCAGCACATTTATTATATAAATCTTTTCCATGGTTATGTAAATATAGTACCATCTTATTTTGTATGTTTAACAAGAATGAAACATCATAATTTCATTTTCCAAAGTTTCCGGACCTATATTTGCCCGAACCAAAAATCTGACATCAAATGAATGTACTAAAGAAGCTTGGACTTACACTGCTTACAACCCTACTGTTACAAGGTCTCGCTATTGCACAACATAGCAAGAATCATCGTTATGCATCCTCAACTGCAAGACATCAAAAGGCAAATACGAATACAACGGACGAATATTCTAACGCAAAATCTACAAAAAAAACAATCGCTGAAATTACGACTTCTGAGTCTGAGAATAAAAGTTTGAAAACACCAGTTCTTCTTAATGCTACAAATGTTGAAAATACAACACCTTCAACAACTACCGCAACGCCTCCGGTTATGGTTTCTAAAGTGACCACTAGCAATCCGAATTCTAATTTTAAAACTACTGTTACTACTTTTATTGTAAAACCAGCTACAGCAAGTGTTAGCGGCACTAATGATGATTTATTAGCTAGTAGAAAAATTGCAGCTTCGGAAACAAAAAAAGAATCCTCATTCGCAACAGGCATGATGGATTGGCTACAAGATAAATATTCTAATTTGTTGGAAGTGCTACCAAATCAAATTTCTAACGTAATGCTTTATCGTTTTATCGATGATTGGTATGGTACAAAATACCGTATGGGCGGAACCTCTAAAAAAGGCGTAGACTGTAGTTCATTTGTGCAACAACTATATCAATATGTTTTCGGAATGAATATTTTACGTACAGCTTGTATGCAATTTGGTTCCGCTAAATATATTAACAATATCTGCGATTTGAAAGAAGGTGATTTAGTCTTCTTTCACATCGGTACTTCCCGAATTTCGCATGTTGGTGTTTACTTAAGAAATAATTTCTTTGTGCATTCTGCCTCAAGTAAGGGTGTATCTATCGCTAATCTTAACGATGCATATTGGGCTAAGTATTTTGCTGGTGGTGGTCGAATTGCAAACTAATACTATTTACATTTTTAATAAAGAGAACGATTTAGGTCGTTCTTTTTTTTGTTTATATAACACTTTGAATCTATTGATTGGTTTGTGGTGGTGTGCAACAACGTTCTAATAAAGATATTGAACTATTCTTTTTCCCTCAAAATTCCAACCCACGCAATACTAACTACTCAATACTAACTACTAAATACTAAATACTAAATACTAACTACTCACTACTAAAACTCCCTTACAACAATATCCCTTTTAAGAATAACAAGGCTACTGAAAAATAAATAACTAAGCCGGTGACGTCAACCATAGTGGCTACAAAAGGAGCAGATGAAACAGCAGGATCAGCGCCTAATTTTTTTAGAATCATTGGAAACATAGAACCGGTGATAGTTCCCCATAAAACCACGCCTAATAAAGAGAATGCAACGGTATATGCAATGGAAATCGTATGTAATCCGTAACTGTGAAAAATCATGTTCCAAAACACTACTCTTATAAATCCAATAAATCCAAGTAATGAGCCTAAAATAAGCCCAGATAATATTTCTCTACGCATTACATTCCACCAATCGCTAACGGTAATTTCGCCCAAAGCCATTGCTTGAATAATTAAAGTTGATGCTTGCGAACCAGTATTGCCACCACTTGAAATAATCAAAGGCACAAATAAAGCAAGTACTAAGGCTTTGGACAATTCATCTTGAAAATAAGCCATGGCTGTAGCAGTCAACATTTCACCAATAAATAGTACAATCAACCAGCCGGCTCTTTTTTTAATCAATTTCAATAATGGAATTTCTAAATAGGGTTCGTCCAATGCTTCAGTACCACCCATTTTTTGAATGTCTTCTGTATGCTCCTCTTCTACAACCCATAATACATCATCAATAGTTACAATACCAATCAATACATTACGATCATCTACAACCGGTAACGCAACTCTATTATTCATTTGAAAAACATTGGCAACCTCATTTTGGTCATCATTTACATGAAGGGAAATAAAACGACCATCCATTAAATCTTTCACATAAGTTGAATCTGGATTAACCAATAAAAAGTCACGAATTCGAATATCATCCAACAACATACCATGTTCATCCGTAACATAAATTACATCAATGGTTTCAGAGCTTTTACCATAATCTCTAATATAAGTAAGTACTTGTGCAACTGTCCAATCGGGCTCCACGTCAATATAATCAGGCGTCATCAAACGCCCTACGCTCTCTTCTGGATAGCCTAATAAGGATAAGGTAATTTTCCTTTCCTCTGGATTTAACTGCTTGATAATATCCTTTACGATGTGACTTGGTAATTCACTCAACATTGCCGTTCTATCATCTGGTGGCATATCATTGAGTAATTGCACCAATTGATGAGAGGACAAACTTTTCAACAACTCCTCTTGAATATTAATATCCAAAATTCTGAAAACTGCTAATGCTCTTTGGAAATCTAATTGATTGAAAAAACGCAAAGTATGTTCTGGCATTTCATTAATCAACTCCGCAATATCAGAAATATTCGAATCATTAATAAACTCATGCAATTCTGCTACCGCATCTAATTCGATAAGCTTTTCTACACGATCTATTAATACCTTTACGTCTTCCATGATTTTGCGATGGGGGCAAAAATAACTTTATAATTAGTAAATTTGGGCGGCAATTCTTTTTTATTTCAAATGATTTCATAAGAAAAAATAAAAAAAAGAAGAAATTCTAAAAATAACTAGAGAATATTCTTTCTCCTTCAAAAATTAATCATTACCTTTGCGTTCCCAAAAAAAATAACTAGAAATGGCTCGAATTTGTCAAGTAACCGGAAAGACTCCATTGAAAGGAAACAAAGTTTCTTTTTCAAACAAAAAAAGTATCCGTCGTTTTATGCCTAACTTACATAGCAAACGCTATTTCTTACCAGAAGAAGATAAGTGGATTACTTTAAAATTAACGGCTGATGCTATGCGCACCATTAATAAAAAAGGTTTATTCAATGTTGTTAAAGAACTTCGTTTAGCTGGTCAACATATTTAATTCCTACTAACACACATAAAATAAATAGCCATGGCAAAAAAAGGAAACAGAGTTCAGGTCATACTAGAATGTACAGAGCATAAAGACTCTAACATGCCTGGAACTAGTCGTTATATTACACAAAAAAACAAAAAGAATACACCAGAACGTATTGAGTTAAAGAAATTTAATCCAATTCTAAAAAAATATACAACTCACAAAGAAATTAAATAATTAAGTCATGGCAAAAGCAGCTAAAACCGCACAGAAAAAAGATTTAAAAGCCTCAGCAGATGCGAAAAACTGGACTAAAGTAATACGTGCAGTACGTAGCCCTAAGTCTGGTGCTTATACATTTAAAGAGCAAATTATTCATAAGGATAAAGTAAAAGATCACTTAGAAGGCAAATAATTCTTCTATTTCAATAGATATTAGCCACTCTTATTGAGTGGTTTTTTTTATACAAAAAATCAACATGAAAACTTACCCGATGATTGCAGGTTTAGTTCAAAAATATGAGAACTATACACCTGAAGATTTTGCAGTTTGGAAAATATTATTTGAAAGGCAAATGACAATATTACCAAGTATGGCAAGTGAAGAATATTTGGAAGGAATTCAAAGGATTGGGTTTACTGGCGATACAATTCCCAATTTTCAAGAGGTGAATGCAAGATTATTGCAATTAACTGGTTGGAAAATTGTAGTTGTACCAGGCATAATAGAGGAGCCAGTATTTTTTCAATTACTATCACAGAAAAAATTCCCTGCAACTTCATGGCTTAGAAAAATGAATGAGCTTGATTATCTTTCTGAACCAGATATGTTTCACGATGTTTTTGGTCATATGCCTTTATTGACCAATCCACTGTTTTGCGATTTTTACCATGCCATGGGAATGCTTGGCGTTACGTATAACCACAAACAGAACATTATACAAATGCTTGGTCGTATGTATTGGTTTACCGTTGAATTTGGGTTGATTAAGAATAATGAAGCGTTGAAAATTTTTGGCGCTGGTATTTTATCCTCTCATAGTGAAACGAAATTTTCCGTTAGCGATGAACCAAAACATATAGCATTCAATACTGAACAGGTTATGCATACCCCATACGAAAACGACCATATTCAAGATACCTATTTTGTGATTGATTCATTTCAACAGTTGTATAATTCAATTGAAGAAATGAAGAGAATTTGCAAGATAGAATTGGATGCTTAAATCATGTAGAAGGATTTTAAATTCTTTTATCTTTCCATTCTAAAATATTACATTTGCTTCACTAAAAATTCTTAATAAAATTGGCACTTCTTGGACATTTAATTAATCGATCACTTAGAATACGAAAATCATTTACGATTCAAACAGGTTCTCCGAGAGGTTATCAACACCAAGTGCTGTCTAGATTATTAGTTAAAGCTAGAAATACGCATTTTGGTAAACATTATCATTTTGATGAATTGTTAAAAAGTGATCAACTGTATACAGCCTTCAAAAAAAATATTCCATTTCACAATTACAATCAAATGTATGGTCGCTGGTGGAAGTTCTGCCATGAAGGTGAAAGCAATGTGTGCTGGCCTGGCAAAGTGAAATATTTTGCATTAAGTTCCGGTACCTCAGAAAGTTCGAGTAAGCATATTCCAGTTACTGACGACATGATTAAATCGGTAAAGCGTGCTGGCATGAAACAGTTCTTTAGCATGCAAAATTTCAAACTTCCATCTGGTGTATTTGATAAAGGAATTTTAATGTTAGGCGGCACTACTTCACTCTTCGAAAGAGGGGATTATTATGAAGGAGACATGAGTGGTATCAGTGCGAAGAATATGCCAAAATGGTTATCTTATTTGTTTTACAAACCTGGGCAAAGTATCTCAAAACGAACACGTTGGGAAGATCGAATAAAACTGATTGTGCGTAAAGCACCAACTTGGAATGTAGGTATTGTTTGTGGTGTTCCTGCTTGGGTTCAAATTGTTTTTGAAGAAATTATTAAATACCATAAAGTCAACAATATTCATGACATCTGGCCCAACTTAGCTTTGTACATTCATGGTGGCGTTTCTTTTGAACCATACAAAGAAAACTTTAAAAATTTATTAGGACATCCCATTACGTATATCGAAACCTATATGGCTTCAGAGGGCTCATTTGGATTTCAAGCACGCCCAGATACCAGTGGAATAAAATTAATATTAAACAATGGCATCTTTTATGAATTTGTGCCATTCAATGAAGAGAATTTTACAGAAGATGGCGAAATAAAGCAAGAAGCTGAATCCTATCAAATTCATGAAGTTGTAGAAAATAATAAATATGCTGTCGTACTTTCTACATGTGCAGGTGCTTGGCGATATGTAATAGGCGATGTCGTAAAATTTACCTCTGTAAAAAATTACGAGTTCGTTATTGTCGGTCGTACCAAGCAATTCTTAAGTTTATGTGGCGAACATTTAAGCATAGATAATATGAACAAAGCTATTGATGAAGTGCAAAAACAAATGAATATTAGTATCAAAGAATTCACGGTTTCTGGTTATGTACACAATGGATTATTTGCACATAAGTGGTATATCGGCATTGATGATTTGGAAGTAGATAAAGACGTAATAATGCATCATATTGACGCTACTCTGTGTAAAATAAACGATGATTATGCTGTTGAACGAACAGCAGCCTTACCGCACATTTTTATTGAAATATTACCAACTTCTACCTTCATCGATTTCTTGCACGCTACTGGTAAATTTGGTGCCATGAATAAATTTCCACGCGTATTGAAAAATTCGCAGCTTGATCAGTGGACAAAATTTTTAGGCGCTAGAGTAGAATCCTTTACGGCATAATATTCTGTTCCAAAGTATTCTTGGCCTTATCTATTCAAATAATATAGCACACTGTCTATATTAATATCTTGGTAGAATTTCTTTTGTAATATTTTGTTCTTATTGTAAATCATGACTTGAGGTATGCTTTTATACTCAAATAGTAATTTTGTCAAATCTGAATTATCTGCACTGATTACAAATGTTTTTGGCAAAGGAAGTAACTCAGTTTCTTTCATAAAACCTGGTAATTCACCCATCAATTTATCGCCCGTTACAAATAAAATATTCGCATCCTTAAACTCAGGAATCCGTTTATAAAATTCCTTAGCGCTAGTCTGACAATGTCCGCAATTCGGGTTAAATAACACAAGCACTAAAGGTTTATCTTTTGCCAAGGAAGTATCAAAGTACATTTTCTCATCCCATGTAACCACATTAAATGGAACCAATGTAGCGCCAATATCTGCATCTGGTTTTTCACTTTTTTGTGTCATTAAAATAGGTTGAACTTTTTTAGCCGCTGCTTCTTGCTCTTTGGCAATACGTACTTGTTCTTCTAAAGTTAGTTTTTTCTTTTTTTGCGCTATACTAAAAAGTGAAAGCAGCATGAGCGTGCATAGAATAATCTTTTTCATTAAATTTTGGATAGTTTTGATAATATATAAGCATCTGCTAACACAAGATAAGTATAAGCTTCAACAATAGGCACAGCACGGGGTACAGCACAAGTATCATGTCGACCTTGTATCTGTAATTCTATTTTTTGATGTTGATTATCTACTGTATTTTGTTTTTGAGAAATACTAGATATTGGTTTAAAAGCAAGTCTGAAAACAATGTCTTGACCATTGCTTATACCGCCTTGTATACCGCCGCTATGGTTGGTGGTTGTTGTAATTAAATCATTCTCTACAGTAAAGGCATCATTGCTTTCACTACCTTTTAAGTTTGCATTGTCAAAGCCATCACCAAATTCAAATCCCTTTACTGTATTGATGGACATCATGGCATTCGCAAGCATGGATTGTAG
>Ga0114969_10003795_pt1 | contig 12096 bp, 11 predicted proteins | sample M_130807_MF_Meta_FD_87316 | JGI IMG/M metagenome (GOLD analysis project Ga0114969, IMG submission 87316) | Freshwater microbial communities from Lake Montjoie, Canada to study carbon cycling - M_130807_MF_MetaG | ecosystem: Environmental > Aquatic > Freshwater > Lake | place: Lake Montjoie...
CAAGCGTCACCGGCGTGCGGGCCTGTCCGCGCGCCACGGCCATCAACGCGGCCGTGGCCACGATCAGCACCGTCGCAGGAAGCAGAATTCGAAGCGAACGCATTGCAGTGAATTCTATCTAAATGCTCCCCGCCAGAGTGCAGGTCTGCGGTGTATATTCACGGGAATGCCCGTGCATGTGATTGATCATCCGGTGGCGCAGGACGCCCTGGCGTCGTTGCGTGACAAGACGACGCGGACCGGCCATTTTCGGCAACTGGCGCGCCGGATCAGTTTGATCCTGGCGACCGAGGCCAGCCGAAGCCTGCCGACGGCCCCGGTGTCGATTGAGACTCCGCTTGAGACAACGGCGTGCCGGCAGTTGCAGGCTGATGTCGTGGTGGTGCCGGTGCTGCGCGCCGGTCTCGGGATGCTCGAAGCCGTGCTCGAGATTCTGCCGCATGCGCGCGTGGGGCACATCGGGTTGCAACGCGACGAAGCCACCGCGGTGGCGTCGCAGTACTACAAGAAACTGCCGCCCGATCTCTCGCGATCGACGGCGATCATTGTGGATCCGATGCTCGCGACTGGCGGCAGCGCCGTGGCGGCGATCACGATGCTGCAGCGCGCCGGCGCCGTCGATATCCGCCTCATCTGCATCGTGGCCGCACCGGAAGGCATTGCCGAGGTCGAGCGCGCGCACCCTGGCGTGCACATCTTCACACCGGCGATTGATCGCGAACTCAACGCGCACAAGTTCATCCTGCCCGGCCTTGGCGACTTCGGCGACCGCCTTTACGGGACGGTGTAGCGCATGACCGACTGGCGCACGTCGCTCACCGAGATCAGCCAGAACCGCATCCTCGTGCGCGGGTATCCGCTCGACGAGATGATGGGCCGCCTCAGCTTTGGCGAGGCCATCTATCTCCTCCTGACCGGCGAACTGCCGAGCCCGTCGATCGGCCGACTGGTGGAAGCCATGCTGGTGTCGTTCATCGACCATGGTGCCACGCCACCATCGACGCTGTCGGCACGCAACGCCGCCACGACCGGATCGTCACTGCGCAGTTCGGTGGCGGCCGGCATTCTGGGGTTTGGCCCGCACCATGGCGGCGACATCCTTGCGAGTCGCATGCGACTCGACGAAGCCCTGACCCTCGTGCACAACGGTTCTGCAGTTCAGGACGCCGCCGACACGCTCACTGAACGCATGCTGGCGGCCGCGGAAATTCCGCCGCCGGGCTTCGGTCATCGTTTCCACACGAAGGATCCGCGCGCGTCGCGCCTCATGCAACTCGCGCTGGAACTGGAAGTGGACGGTCAATACACGCAGATGCTGCGGGCCATTGAGCGGTCGCTCGCCAAGCATCCAGAACTGTTGCCGCGGCACTTGCCCATCAATGTGGACGGCGCCATCGCGGCCGTCTGCGGCGACCTCGGCCTGCCGCCCAGCACGGCCGACGCCTTGCTCCTCATCTCGCGCGTGCCGGGTCTGGCGGCACACAGCCTCGAAGAACAGAATCGCGAGGCGCCGATGCGCGCCATCGACCCTTCGCACCACAGCTACGACGGACCGGCCGAACGACGACTGCCGGGCCGGCGAAAGTAGGCCGGATGCCGACCGATCTTCGACATACCGTCCGCGAGATTCTGCGGCGAGCCACTGGTGAACGTTCCGTCTACGACTGGAGCACGTTCAGCGATCGACCTGTGGGCGCCCTCGATACCACCAGTTTTACCGGAGAACGCAACGAGGGCGGCTGGCGCGGCTACGCGGGGTCGGCCATGGAACGGCGATGGTCCGACATCTTTACCATTGACGTCTTCCTCTCGAGTCAGCGGCCATCGACCATCATCGAACTCGGTACGGGCACAGGCGCGTTCTCGGCGTACCTCGCCACTTACGCCTATGTGAATGGCGCGGCATTTCATACGTTCGATTCACACTTGAAAGCGGCCCCATCAAAGCGGTCGAACCAACGCGCCCTTCGGCTCGTGCGAGCGATCGGCGGCAAGACGCATCGCCGCGATATCTTCGAGGCGTCATCACAGGCGTTCATCAAGGGGTTGATCGCACGCGGTGGATCGGTGTTTCTGTACTGCGACAACGGTGACAAGCCACGCGAAGTGCAACTCTTTGCTCCCGCGCTCAAAACGGGCGACACGCTCGGGGTACACGACTACGGATCCTAAATCCACGAACGAGATTTTTCGGGCCTGCTCGGTACGCACCTTACGCCGTGGGAGCCGCAGCTGTTTGAGCGACTCTCCTCGAGCAATCGCATCTTCGTGAGGGCATCGGCAGCACCCACATGATTGCTCCTTTGCTCTGGTTGCTGTATGTCGTCATGCCCATCGAGGGCTGGGGCCTGCTCAATGGCCGCCCGCTCGGCGCGATCGAAGCACTGGCACTGCTCTCACTCGTGTGGCTGTGGTGGATACGCCGCTCAGTACCGTTCACGGTTCTTGCCGTTGTCGCTCTCATCGCCAAAGTCGCCATCGGCGGCTGGCTCATCGCGCCTCGCGGGTTTGAGGCGCGCTACTACGCCAACCCCACGTTCACTGCACCCGTCGAGCGCGGCGTCGAGCCGGCTGATCCTGGGTTCACGCGCACAGACCGGCGTCTCAGCTTCGGACGCCCCGGCGATCCGCACCTGCCGGTCCATTTCCTCAACGACATCGCCCGCTTCAATTTCTATCTCCCCACACAGCCGGCTCGTGAGTCACTGCCGGTGTCAGTCACGTGGGAGGGCTGGATCCATGCGCCGCGCGCCGCAACCAAACGCCTGTATGTACGATTCGCATCCGGCCAGGCCACCGTCACGATCGGCGACGCGGCGACGCAAACCATAGCCGCGTCGAAGCTGACATCGGGGGACGCGTGGACCGGCTACGCGCCACTGCGAGCCGGATTCGAGCACATCGTGATCACGCTCGCAATTCCGCAAGGTGGCGACCGCACCTTCGACGCCGGCTGGCTTGTGAACGGCGAGGAGCGGCCGTTCGACGACACGATGGTCTTTCGTCGTCAGGTCACTGACGCCCGGATGCGCATCGACGGCGTCGTGCGGTGGATCAGCACCACCTTCGACGCGCTGCTCCTGGCCGCGCTCCTGATTGGTGTGCTTCGCGCGCTCGCCAGTGCGTGTCGGCGTCTGACGATCGCGCCGGCGGTTCGTGACGGCCTGGCACTCCTCTCTGCCCTCGCGATTGCGGACGCACTGCTCTTTGCGCGGCCTGTGCTCCATGCGATGGTGACGCTCTCGGGCGGCGATGACTGGCTCTCGTACGAGACGATGGCGCGCGACATCGGGCTGCACGGCCTGTGGATGACGCGCGGCGCCGTGCTCGGTCAGGGGCAGCCGTTCTACTTTCAACCGCTCTACGCCTACTTTGTCGCGGCCCTCCATTGGATCTTCGGCGACGGCCTCTACGGCATCTACCTCGTGCAACGGCTCCTCGTCGGCGGCACCGTGATCGCGTTGTGGCGCACGACGGCGACGCTCTTCGGCGAGCGTGTCGGCGGCGCAGGGTTCGTTGTGGCCGCCGTGTTTGTGTTCGAGAAGGTCGCGCCATGGAGCGGATTCCTCCTCACGGAGCTGTTGTTCGTGCCGCTCGCCTGCGTCTGGACCTGGCAGCTCGTGCGATTGGCGCGCCGCCCGGTGCCGACCATCGCCGACGCGACCGCCGCCGGCATCGTCGGCGGCCTCGCGGTGCTGGCTCGATCAACGCTGATGCTGGCGTGGCCGATCGCGCTGCCGCTCACGGGGATCGCCCTCTGGCGAACGAAGCGTGCTGGTCGCATCGTCTTCCTGCTGGCCGCGACGCTCGTCGCGGTCACGTCCCTCGCCACCTATCGCAACTGGGTCGTGTCGAAGCAGGCCGTGATGATCGCGTCGAGCGGGTCGATCAATTTCTACCTCGGCAATCAGCCGCCGATGAAGATCGTGATCCCGTCGGATCACAAGGCGCAGTACACCAGGTACGGAATCGACGAGAACGTGCAGACGTCGATCGAATACGGGCGTCAGCACCCGCGCGAGTTCTTTGATGGCTGGCGCAAGAAGGCCATCTACGCGCTTGGATGGTTTGGTGATCTCGCTCCGGAGATGGGCCGGTCCGACTTCTTCATCGCCACGGGGATGATTGCGCTTGTCGGTCTTGTCATCTGGATGCGCGGCCCAACCTGGTTACCGCCGGCGGGCGTGGCCGGTCTCATTCCGCTCGGCATTGCGCTCGCGCAGTTCGTCGTACTCGTCATCGTCTTTCCGACGGCCGGCGACCGCCTGGTGCTGCCGTTCTACGCGCTGCTGACGCCGTATGTAGCGATTGCGGCGATGGCCGCGCTGCACCTGATTCCGTCGTTCGGACGGAGGACCGTCGCCACGGTCGTCCTGCTTGTCGCCGCCGGGCTGGCATCGGGCTGTTCCTCGCCAAAGCCTCCCGAAAGAGACCTCGCCCTCGCCAAGACGAAGCTCGATGCCGCCAACGCCTCTGCGGCGGTTGGCCTCGCGCCGGATGCACTCCGCGCAGCCCAACTTGCCCAGTACGAACTCGATGCCGAGCTGGCGCGGCAGTCGACCCGGTGGTTCAAGTCGTACGATCTGGCCGACGACCTCGCGATCGCGGTGCAGGCCGCATCGGATGCCGCCGTCGCACAGGCGAATGCCGCACGCGAAGAGACGATCGCCGCCGCGAATGCGGGCACGGAGGATCGGCGGGGGCCCAATCTCTTTCAGAACGGCGACTTCGTCAGCGGGCTCAAGGAGTGGAGCCTGCATCCGGATTCAGACACCACCGTGACGGTCGATCCGGTCGGCGTCAATGAGCGCGCGTGGCATGCGCGCTATCGCAAGGGCAACTGGAGCGTGATCTATCAGGAGTTTCCGCTTCAGCCAGACACCGTCTACGTCTACGAGGCCTGGGTGAAGACGACGGCGCCGATCGTGGCGCTGTATTGGCAGTCGGACATCGGGCGGTATCACGAGATCGATCACGCGTATCCGGAATGGAAGCACCTGCGATACGTCTTCATCACGCCGCATTGGGAGGGCAAGCCCTATCGCACAGGCTTCAATCCGGTGTTGATGAAGGGCGCCGGCGAGGCGTGGCTCAGGGATCTGCGGCTGTCGGTGTTCCAGCCGAAGGCGTCGCGGTGACGTCGGCTGCGCGACTGCCGGCGCTTCTGTTCGCCTACGTCGCGGCCAGCCTGGCCCATCACGCGCACAACGCGTGGTATCTGACGTGGTATCCCAACATGCCACGCTGGCTGTCGCCGGCCGGCGTGATGCTCGCGTGGTCGATTGAAACCGCCATCGGCATGGCGGGCTACGCACTGTTCACACGCGGGCGTCGCACGGTGGGCCTGGTGCTGATTGGCGTCTACGCAGCCGCGGGGCTCGGCGGGCTGGACCACTACACGCTGGCGCCGATGACGCATCACTCGTTTGCGATGAACGTGTCTATCTGGGTCGAGGTGGCGACCGCCGCGATGTTGTTGCTGGCGGTACTGGCTCACGCTCGCTCGCGTTAACGCCCGCGAAGTAGCTTGTGCGGGCTCGCACGGTGAGCCCCGATCGTCCCTGGAGCTTCACCTTGATGGCGTGCTCTGTGTTGTCGAGCACGGCCGGCGTGAACGCGAGCAAATACTGATGGTGCAGCTCGTCTGACAGATGGCGAAAGGTCATCACCATATCGGCGACGCCACGCATCTCGGTATACGCGCCACCGCTCGCGACCGCGAGCACTTTGAGTCCGGGGTCCGGCTCCGCGGCGCTGAAGGCCATGCACGGGCGTTCGTCGCCACGGCCCCGCCCACCTCGCCCGCCGCGTCCGCCGCCGCCACGACCCTGTCCACCACCGCGCTGCGCACGCACCGCTGCATCGCCGCCTGCCCCGCCGCCGCACGTGACGATGACACCGACGGTGTAGATGGTGACGCCCGCCTGTTCGGCGCGGGCTTTGAGTGCGGCGAGCGTGACGTTGTTGGGTGAAGGATCGGGGCTGTCGCTGCCGTCGGTGAACAGCATCAACACGCGGCGGCCGTCCTCGTGCGCAAGCGCGTCGATGGCCGCGGCGGCCGCGTTCCACATCGGTGTCGCGCCCGCTTCGACGGTTTGCGCCTGAAGCGCCTTCGCCAGCGCCATGCGGTCATTCGTGAACGTCGCCGGTTCGAACGTCGTTGTGGACGCAAACGCGCCGATACGCACGCGATCGGCGGCGGTCAATCCGAAGATGAACTCCATCGCGGCGGCTCGTTCGATGTCGAGGGCGTACGAGGCCGCACCGCTCCGATCGAGCATCAGCACGGCTGTCAGCGGCTGTTGTTCCGTGCTGAACGCCGTCAGCGTCTGCCTCTTGCCGTTGTCGGTGACTTCGAAGTTGTCGCGGGTCAGGTCGGGCACGAAATGTCCGGCTTTGTCGGTGACCGATGCATAGACCAAGACCGATTGCGCATCGCCGCGAAACGACTGAACCTGCGCCGACGTTCGCACGCCGATCCCCAGCAGCGCGGCGACGGCGCCGGCAACGACGAGCAGGCAGGCCTGATCTCTGACCATGGGCTGAGCTTATGTCAGAATCTCAGTCGATGGATTTCGTCGATTCGACCGCGTTCAGGCTGTTCTTTGTTGTCGCTGTTGGCGGCATGGTCACCCTCGCGGCCGCCGTCGCCGTGGTCGTTGGAGTGCTACTGCGGCTTCGGCGCTCCGCTGCTCGCTAGCGTTGTGTGGATTAGATTGGTGGGCGCTGCAGGACTCGAACCTGCGACCACCGCCGTGTGAAGGCGATGCTCTACCAGCTGAGCTAAGCGCCCAATCCAGAGGAATTGCTAGTTTACTTCTTCAGTTCCTTCGACAGCAAGAGCAAGAGTTGGGTGTAGGTCTCGTCGGCGCTCGAAAAGGCCTTGGTGAAGTCTTCCGGCGTCATCTTGATCTGCTTGAGGGCGTTCTTCTCGCCGTCGAACTTCACGGTCTTGCCGTCGCGGGTGAAGCCGTCGCGCGGGGCGTCCTTCTTCGGCATCGCGATCAGGCCGTCGGCACTGATGTCATCGACGACGACGCGATCGAGGGCGTCAATCGCGGCGCTGAGATCGGCGTACGCGCCCATACAGTCTTTCTGGTAGAGCTTGTAGGTCATCGACGTGGTGTCTTTGAACCGGGCGGAGACCACCGTCAGCTTTGCGCCGGGAATCAGGAGCGCGCCCACGTAGCCGCCAAACACCGCGGAGTTGTCGATGGCGATGCAGTCCATCTTGGCCTTCGTCATGAGGGCGACCACTTCCTTCGCGGCGGTCACGGACGCGGCCGGAGGCGGTGCCTGGGCCAGGACCGTGTTCACGCTGCCGACACCGAGGGCCAACCCGAGAGCGAGTGTTGCCAGATTTCGCATGGGCAAATCCTACCCGATAAACAGGCTTTCGTCTCCATCTGGCGCGGTGGCCTGGGTGCGTTCCTTTCGCGAGGTGAGAAACGCGAGCAAGGCCTCGAGCGCCTTCCAGAGCGCGGCCCCCTTGCGGAGCGGTCCCGAGACCGCCTCGTGAAGGGCGCCCACCGTGTCGTCGACTCGCTCGACCGTGCGCGCGACCAGATCGTCGATCCGCTCCACCTGCGCCAGCGCGATACCCGTCATCCTCGCGGCATCATCGGACGCCTTGCGGGCATTCACCAGAATGGGCGCGAGATCCCCCTGCAACTGCTGCACCGCCTTGGTCGCCGCCTTCGCGGCCCGTGCGGCAAAGACGATGGCCCCAATCTGGATCGCGGCCATGATGGCGGTCGAGAGCGCGATCAACCCAAGAAACGTGGTGTCGAGTGTCGTCATTGCGGCCTCCCGGCCTCTGTCGCTAAAAGATGCTGACGCTGACGCGCAGGAACTTCTTCGGATCCTTGCGGATGTCAGCAAGCAGCGCCTGCATTTCCTTCATCGTACTGTTCATGTTGTCGTAGAGCTGTCTGTCATTGAGCAGCGTTCCGGCCGTTCCGGTGGTACCCTGCAACGTGGCGACCAGCTTGTCGATGCGCTCGGTCACCCCATTCAGCCGGTCGTAGAGCTGCCGATCGTTCAGAAGGGCGCCCATCGTGCCGTCTGTCTTGCCGAGCTTCCCCGACGCCGTTTCCAGGCTCGTCATGGTGTTCGCCATCTGGGTCCCCATCGCGTCGTCATTCAAGAGCCGCCCAAGCGGGCTGGTGCGCGCCTTGAGCGGCGCGATGACGGCATTGAGGTCGTCGATGGTCTTCTTCATGCTGTCGTAGAGCGCCGGGTCGTTGATGAGACGGCCGGCGGTGCCCTTGGTGCCCTCGAGCCCCAGCGCGACACGATTGGTCGCAAGCAGCAGCGAGTCGAGGTCGCGATAGACCGCCTCGTCGGTGAAGAGCTTGCCCAAGGTGCCCTTCCCCGCCCGAATCTCCGCGACGAGCTTGCCGGCTTCGTCGAGCGTCGTCTTGGCCTGATTGGCCAGGTCGGTAAGCGGGCTCCCGGTTCCCGTTGACTCGAGATACGCGTTGTCGGCGAGCACCGGTCCGCCGGGCGCCGCCGAGATCTCGATGATCGGCTCGCCCAGCAAGCTCAGCGACCCCATCGACGCCTTCGAGTTCCCGGTGATGAGCGACCGCACGTTCTTGTTGAGCGTCATGCCGACTTCGACCAGCGAACCCGACAGCTCCACGCTCGTGACCTTGCCCACATCCTTGCCCGCCACCCGCACGACGGCGCCCGACTTCATGCCCTGCACGTTCGTGAACTTCGTGCGCAGCGGATACTGCTGCCAGAAGAACCCGGCCTGGCCCCCGACCGCAATGATGAGCAGCGACGCAAGCACGATGGCCACGACAGCAATGATGCCGATCTTCAATTCCGAGAACGCCAGTGAACGCGTGCGGGGCATGGCAAGGACTCCTAAGACAAGAACGCTTTGAGATATGGATCGTCGGAGTGCCGCAAGGCATCAGCCGCGCCTTCAAACGCCACGCCGCCATCTTTCAACATGAGGAACTCGGTCATGCCGGCCTTTTCGGGTGATGCCGGAACGAAGGTGATCTGGTCGCCATCTTTCACGGCCTCGTGCGTGGCCACGTAGAATGCGTCACGCAGTTGATGCGTGACAAGGATCGCGCTGACGCCTTCGATGTCGCGCAACTTGATGATCTCGTCGTCGACCGTGAGCGCCGTGATCGGATCGAGCCCGGTGGTCGGTTCGTCGTAGAGCAACACTTTCGGCTTCGAGGTCAACGCGCGCGCGATCGCGACGCGGCGTCGCTGGCCGCCAGACAGCTCCGATGGCATGCGGCCGATGAACTCGCCGAGCCCGACAAAGCCGAGCACTTCCGCCACACGCGCATCGACTTCAGGAATGGGCGTCGACGACTCTTCAAAGAGTCGATAGCCAACGTTTTCGCGCACGGTGAACGAGTCGAAGAGCGCGCCCTCTTGAAACACCATGCCGAGCCCGGCGCGCACTTTCATGAGTGCTTCTTCGCGCATCTGATCCACGCGCTCGCCGTTGATGCGAATCTGGCCGCCGTCGGGCTTAAGCAGGCCGAGGATCAGCCGCAGGATCGTGGACTTCCCCGACCCTGACGCGCCGATCACGATCTTCGTGTGCGCGCGCTCGAGCGAGAAGCTCACATCGCGCAGCACGACCTTGTCGTCAAACGCCAGCGAGACGTTCTCGAACTCGATGGCCAGATCAGTCACTGCACCGCCCACGCCCATCAGTACAGCACCATGAACAGCAACTTGGTGACGAGGAAATCGACGGCCAGCACGACCACCGAGCCGGCCACGACGGCGTTGGTCGTGGCGCGACCGACGCCCTGCGTGCCGCCCTTGGTCCCCAACCCGACATAGCAACCGATCGACACGATGACAAAGCCCAGGAAAAACGGCTTGATCAGCCCCATCCACACGTCTTCAATATAGAGACCGGCGACGACGCTGTTCCAGAACGGCGCAGAGGCCACCTTGAGCTGTGTGGCCGCGATCAGCCAGGCGCCGACCAGGCCCACGCCGTCGGCGACGATCGTGAGCAGCGGCACCATCAGCGTGCCTGCGATCACGCGCGGAATCACCAGCTTGCGAACAGGGTCCGTGCCGAGCGCGCGCAGCGCCGAAATCTGGTCGGTGACCGTCATCGAGCCCAGCTCCGCGGCGATCCCGGAGCCGACACGGCCGCAGACCATCAGCGCGGTCAGCACGGGGCCCAGTTCCTTGACCATTGACGCGCTGACCAACTGCCCCACCATCGAGCGCGCGCCGAACTTGTCGAGCGTGATGCCCGACTGCAGTGCCAGCACCATCCCGGTGAACGTGCCGGTCAGGAGCACGACGGTCAATGAGCCGGCGCCGATCGCGTCGAACTGCTCGATGACATCACGGGCGTAGAACGGCGGCGTCACGAGTCCCCGGCCGACCTTGCCGAGCAGGACGAAATACTCCTGTACTTCCTGCAGGGCACTCTTCAGCCACTGCGTCAGCCAGGTCATGCGGCGCCTTCTTCCTTCGTGCCGCCGACCAGCACGAGGTCGGGATTGCGAATCTTCTTCAGCTGGTCACGAATCTGCGCCGCGCGCTCGAACTCGAGATTGGCTGCGGCCGCGCGCATTTGCGTTTCGAGGTTCACGATGTGCGCATCGAGGGCCGCGCGCGACTTGAACTTCTCGCGCTCGTCAGGCACACGCGACACGGTCATGTAGTCGCGTTCGTAGACGCTCGACATGACCTCGTCGATGTTTTTGATGATCGACTGCGGCGTGATGCCGTGCTCCACGTTGTAGGCCTGCTGCACCTCGCGGCGCCGATCCGTCTCGCCAATCGCGGTCTTCATCGAATCGGTCATGCGGTCGGCGTACAACACCGCCCGGCCATTCACATGTCTCGCCGCTCGCCCCATCGTCTGAATCAACGCGCCGGCTGACCGCAGAAAGCCTTCTTTGTCGGCGTCGAGCACCGCCACCAGTGACACTTCCGGCAGGTCGAGGCCTTCGCGCAAGAGGTTGATGCCCACGAGCACGTCGAAGTTGCCAAGGCGCAGGTCGCGCAGAATCTCCACGCGTTCGAGCGTGTCGATATCCGAATGCAGATACCGCACACGCACGCCGAGCTCCTGATAGTAGGTCGTCAGGTCCTCGGCCATCTTCTTGGTCAGTACCGTGACGAGCACGCGTTCGTTCTTGGCCACGACCGTGCGGATCTCGGCCAGGAGGTCGTCGATCTGTCCGGTGACAGGGCGAATGTCGATCGTCGGATCCACCAGCCCCGTTGGGCGGATGATCTGCTCAACGATGACGCCGCCGGCTTCCTTCAGCTCCCACGGGCTGGGCGTGGCGCTCACGTAGACGACCTGCTTCACGCGGGCGTCCCACTCGCCGAAATTCAATGGCCGGTTATCGAGCGCCGACGGCAGACGGAAGCCGTAGTCGACGAGCACGGTCTTGCGCGCCCGGTCACCGGCATACATCCCGCGAATCTGCGGCACCGTCTGGTGGCTCTCGTCGATGATCGTGATCGCGTCGTCTGGCAGATAGTCGAGGAGCGTCGGCGGCGGCTCACCGGCTGCGCGGCCGGAGAAATGGCGCGAGTAGTTCTCGATGCCGTGGCAGTAGCCGATCTCTTTCATCATCTCGAGATCGAACATCGTCCGTTGATGGAGGCGACCCGCCTCTTCCTTCTTGCCAGCGTGTTCCAACACCTGCAGTCGTTCTTCCAGCTCGGCCTTGATCGTTTCAACGGCGGCCACAGCGCGCGCACGCGGCATGACGAAGTGCGACTTCGGATACACGGCCAACGTGTCGTGCCGCCGAAGGACCTTGCCGGTCAGTGGATCGAAGGTGACGAGTTCATCCACTTCGTCACCAAAGAGACCGATCCGCACGGCCATCTCCTCATACGAGGGATAGACCTCGACGATATCGCCGCGCACCCGAAAGGTGCCGCGCTTGAAATCATGATCGTTGCGTTCGTACTGAATCTCGACGAGTTTGCGCAGAATCTGCTCGCGGTCGATGCGCTGGCCGCGAGCGAGTTCGAGCACCAGGCCGTAGTACGCCTCCGGCGAGCCGAGGCCGTAAATGCACGACACGCTGGAGACGATGATGACGTCGCGCCGTTCGAAGAGTGAGC
>Ga0114969_10003797_pt1 | contig 12093 bp, 6 predicted proteins | sample M_130807_MF_Meta_FD_87316 | JGI IMG/M metagenome (GOLD analysis project Ga0114969, IMG submission 87316) | Freshwater microbial communities from Lake Montjoie, Canada to study carbon cycling - M_130807_MF_MetaG | ecosystem: Environmental > Aquatic > Freshwater > Lake | place: Lake Montjoie...
ATCAATCACCATGCCCATCAATGGGGCTTCCTTGCCGCAGCCCAACAGGGCGGCGGCAACCGCCAGGATCGCGACATGCGGCTGGTGCATCGTGCAAATGTAACCGGCGCCACTCCCGACTTCGGGCCAACTCGCCACGCACGGGCCGCACTCGCCAAGAAGGCCAGTCTGCGCGAACTTGTCCCTGTTCGTCCTTTGCCCATTCTGCCGAGGCTGCTACCGTGCCCACTGTCAATTTCCGCCGCCATATCCGCTTCCGTAGCGCCACCCTCGCCCTCCTCACGCTGACCGCCGCTTGCGCCGGCGCCGTCTCCAGTTCGGGAGGAACGAACACACCGTCCGGCGGCGCGCCAATCATCGGCCCTCCGCGCGGCACGGTGCTCGTCGTGGGCGGCGGCGGACAGGGGCCCGAGATCTACAAAGCCTTCATCGACGCGGCTGGTGGTCCAAACGCGCTCATCATCGACATCCCCACCGCAGGCGGTGATACGGTCTACCCACCCGACTGGCGCGGCGCCAACGGGTTCAAGGGAGCGGGTGCGAAGAACGTGGTGGTCCTCCATTCCAATCCGAACCGAAAGGATCTCGCCAACTCCGACAGCTTCGTCAACATCGTCAAGCGCGCCGGTGGTGTCTGGTTCGAGGGCGGGCGCCAGTTCCACCTCGTGGACTCATACGCTGGCACACGCATCTACACCGAGTTTCACAATGTGCTGGCGCGTGGCGGCGTGGTCGGCGGGTCGTCCGCCGGTGCCGCGATCCTCGGTGAATTCATGGTTCGAGGCGCGCCATCGAACAACAACTTCATCATGGAGTATCCAGGCTACACGAAAGGATTCTCCTTCCTCCGCAATACCGGCGACGACATGCACGTGGTCGCGCGCGAACGGCTTCCCGATATCTCCGACTCGCTTCAGCCGCGGCATCCTGAAATGATGTTCATTTCGGAAGACGAAGGCACTGCCTGGGTCGTGAAAGGCGACGAAGCCGAAATCATCGGGCGCAACAAAGCCTTCGTTTACACCGGCAAGGATCCGCATGATCCGGGCATGCCGTACACGACCCTCCTCCCCGGCGACAAATACCACCTTGGCGCGCGTCGGATCATTTCCCGCGCCATCGATGCGACGCCGCTTACGCTGGCGTTCATCGATTCCGTGTTCTCGGGATTTGCGCGAGGCGGCAAGGCCACGGTGCATGTCGCACAGGAAGGTCGCGTCTTCGTCGCCAAGGGCTACGGCATCGAGACCCACAACAAGTTCGTGCCGCCCACCGGTTACCCGAACTTTCCCACCGGCAACATCGCCGACCCCTTGCTTGCGTCCGCCACGCTCGGCGTGGTGCGCGACAACAAACTCAAGCTCGACGAACCCCTCTCTAGTGGTGGAAGCGCCACTATTCGCGAATACCTCACTGGCGTCAACGCCGCACCGGGGGGATCGAAAAACATCTCGCGACTGCTCATTGAACGATCCGGCGGCAAGCTCGCCGATCTCATGCAGCGTCGAGTGCTGGCCACAATGGGTTCACAACGCATCAAGGCTGATGAGGATGGCACCATTCTCGCCAACGTCGACGATCTCTATCGCCTCGAGCTTGGCTTCACCGCGAATCCAGCACTCACGACAGCGGGCAAGGATTCAATGTTTGCCCCGGGCGGCGGCGGCGGGAAAGGCAACGGCCTCGGCTGGCACTTTGAGAACTATCGCGGACTTGCTCGGCAGACCGCATTCGTCACGTCGGACGGCAAGCAGGGCGCGTATGTCCGAATTCCAGGCCACCATGCCTCGATCATCATCCTCACCGATGACCCCGCGTTCGATGCGAAAGCAGCCGCCAATCGCGTCACGGATCGCCTCCTCTTCAATGGACGCGACGGCTCGTCGTTCAAGAACGCGCCGATGTCGAGCACGTCGAGCACGTCGAGTTGTCGCAGTCTGAGCGCGGCCAACGAACAGGTCGCATGGGCCGGCTGCACAGGTGGAACGGTGCTCCGCACGATTGATGGCGGCGCCAACTGGAGTGTGGATTCGGTTCGCGGCGCCGCGCGCCTCGACTTTCGCGGCATCAAGGCCTTCGATGCCAGTACCGCCGTTGTCGTCAGCGCTGGGCCGGCCGAGCAGGGTCAGGCGAAAATTTTCCGCACGACGGACGGTGGCAAAAACTGGGCGCAATCGTGGAGCGATTCCACGAAGGGCCTCTTCCTCGACGGCGTCGCCTTCTGGGACACGCAGCACGGCTTCACCTTCTCAGATCCCATCAACAAGAAGTTCGTAATCCTCACCACTGATGACGGCGGCAAGAGCTGGTCGCGCGTTCCCGCGGCCAATCTCCCCGAGAACCTTCCCGGCGAAGCAGCCTTCGCCGCGAGCAACACACAGCTCACCGTGCAAGGCACATCCAACGGTTGGATCGCCACAGGCGGCGGCGCAGAAGCGCGAGTCTTTCGCACAACGGATCGGGGGCGTTCCTGGAAGGCGTCGTCCACTGGAATGCCGGGCGGCGCAAGTTCCGGCCTCTTCGGCATCGCGTTCTCGGACGCCATGAACGGCCTCGCTATCGGTGGCGACTACCGCAACGAACGCGGCGTGAACGCCTTTGCCGTGCGCACGACGGACGGCGGCGCCACGTGGACACCCGCGAGCACGCAGCGCCCGGACGGGACGACCTCCGGAGTGATCTACGTGCCCGGCACCACGCCGCCACTCTTCATTGCCGTCGGACAGACCGGCGTGGCGTACACCCGCAACTTCGGCGGCAGCTGGACGCATGCGGATACGCTCACGGCCTACGGGGTTGGATTCGCAAGCGCGAGCGCCGGTTTCGTCGCAGGCGCCCGGGGCCACGTCGGCGTTCTCGCCAAACCAATCAAGTAGTGCGGCGAGCAACGCCAACAGCATGACGTACGACCTGCGATCGGTCTCGCTTCCGCGCCTCGGAAGCCGCGCGCTTGGCCTGTTGGTCCGCCTCGTCGAAAACGGGTTGGTCGGTCCCGCCATCGTCGAGAAACTGAAACGCGATGCGGGAATCACCCGCCTTCGCGAAATCGCGCTCGATGAAGCGCCGGCACTCTTCCCGATGCACGGTTCGGAAGACCCCGGCATCCCCGCACTCGATCCATTCGATCCGAACGACAGTCCGTATAGCGATCAACCCGCCAGGCCGCCCGCTCCGCCGGGATTTCAGTTTCCCAGCGCCGCCGACTTCGGCGCTGCGTACCGCTCGGGCCGAACGACCCCCGAGCAGGTCGCGGCGCGATTCGTCTCCCAGTGGCGCGCCAGCGATGCGCATGCCCGCCCGCTGCGTGCGTTCATTGCCGTACGTGAAGACGACCTCGCCGCGCAAGCGGCGGCGAGCGCAGCGCGTTGGAAGGCCGGCAAGCCGATCGGTCCATGGGACGGCGTGCCGGTTGCGGTGAAGGACGAGATGAACGCCCTCGGGTATCCGATGACCGTCGGCACGCGAGTGTTCGGCGGGGCGCCATCGAAGATTGACGCGACCGTCGTGGCGCGCATGCGCGCGGCCGGCGCGCTGATTGTCGGCAAGGCCAACATGCATGAGATCGGCATCAATGTTACCGGGTTGAATCCGCACTACGGCACCACGCGCAATCCCTACGACGACGCCTATCACACCGGCGGCTCGTCGAGCGGATCAGCCACGGCCGTTGCAAGCGGACTCGTGCCAATGGCCATTGGCGCCGATGGCGGCGGATCCATTCGCATTCCGTCGGCATTCTGCGGCCTCGTCGGCCTCAAGCCCACGTTCGGTCGCATCAGCGAGCATGGCGCGGCATCGCTCGTGTGGAGCGTGGCATACCTCGGCCCCATCGCCGGCACCGTACGCGATTGCGCGGCGGCCTACGCCATCATGGCCGGCGACGACGCCCTCGATCCCAATTCGCGCTCGCACCCCTCCGTTTCCCTCGACGTCGCCATTCCCGGCTCGCTCAGAGGGGTGCACGTTGGCGTCTATTGGCCCTGGTTCCGTCACGCCACGAAGGACGTCGTCGATCGCTGCGAGGTCATGGTGCGTGAGTTTGAACGGCTCGGCGCCACCATTGTCGAGGTGGAGATTCCCGAGTTGGACCTCCAGCGCGTTGCACACGTTGTCGCGATCACGGGCGAAATGGCATCGGCCATGTCGGCAGTGCATCCGTCCAGAGGCACCGAATTTTCACTCGACGCGCGCGCGAATCTCGCAATCGCGCGTTCGTTTACTGCTTCCGAGTTCGTCAACGCCGCACGTATCCGTACGCGCGCCATGGCACAGTGGCGAGCCGTCTTCCGCGACGTGCATGTCGTCGTGACACCAGCCACCGGCCAGGTTGCCCCGCGCATCAATCCGGCGGCACTTGCCAGAGGAGAATCGAACCTGTCGATGACTACGGAAGTCATGCGATTCGCCTTCCCGTCCAACTTCACGGGTCACCCCGCCATCAGCTTCCCCGCGGGCTATGACGCCGCCGGAATGCCCGTCGGCCTGCAGGTGATTGGTCGCCCCTGGAGTGAGCGGCTGCTCTTCCGCGTGGCCGCGATGGCGGAACAACTCGTGGATCGCCGCGCACCAAAACGGTGGTATCCGCTGCTCGATCGCTGATGCGCTGACGGAAAACAAAAGGGCCGGGCTCCTCTCGCGAGTGCCCGGCCCTCGTCATTCTGTCGCCTCAGCGCGCCCGGACGCGTACCGAGTCGACAACAGTACAGTACAACGACACCGACGAATCACGCAATACCATGCGACACGATTTCGTCTTCGGTGAATGGACGAGCGGCGCGCAATAAAGTTGCGCGCCGCTCGTCCATTCTTCTCCTCTGTCATCTCCCAACTGCCGTCTACCTACTGTCCCTCAGAGGCACCGGTCGGAATCGAACCGACGAATAAAGGATTTGCAGTCCTCTGCCTTACCACTTGGCTACGGTGCCAGACCCTTTGTGTACGAGAGAGAAAAGTAGCCGACGCGAACCTCCGCTCCAAGCGGTACATTCTCGCACCATGTCAACGTCCCTACGCTGGCTTCTCGTCGCGGGCTCCGCGCTCGCGGTTCTCGCTATGCCGGTTCCCACCGGTATCTCTCCTGAGTCATGGCATCTGCTCGCCATCTTCACGGGCACGATTGTCGGCTCCATCGTTCGGCCGGTTCCGGCTGGCGCTATCGTATTTCTCGGTGTCGCAGCTCTCGCGATCACGAAAACGATGCCCGCGCGCGAGGCGCTCGCCGGGTATGCGGACCCACTCGTATGGCTCGTGCTCTGCGCTTTCTTCATGTCGCGCGGCGTGCTGAATACGGGACTGGGGCGTCGCATCGCATATCTGTTTATCCGTGCCATCGGGAAAAATTCCCTCGGCCTCGCCTACGCGCTCACATCGACCGACGCGCTGCTGGCGGGATTCCTCCCGAGCAACAGCGCGCGCTGCGGCGGCGTAATCTTCCCCATCGCGCGCAGTCTCGCCGAAGCGTACGAATCGAAGCCCGGCGCCACGGCGCGCCGGCTCGGAGCGTTCCTGCTCATCACGATCTATCAGAGCGATGTGATCGCCTGTGCCATGTTCCTCACCGGCCAGGCATCCAATGTCATCGTCGCGAAGCTCGCGATGGAGACGACTAAAATTGACTTGAGCTATTCCAAGTGGCTTCTCGGGTCATCAGTGCCCGGCCTCCTGTCGCTCGCGTTTATCCCGTGGCTGCTGTTCAAGCTCTACCCGCCAGAGGTAACGCACACGCCCGATGCCACGCGTTTGGCGAAAGAGGAGTTGGCGCGCATCGGGCCCATGCAGCGCAATGAACGGATGATGCTGTTCGTCTTTGTGCTCGTGTCCGGACTCTGGATGACCGGCCCGCTGCATCACATCGACTACGCCGTGGTCGCGCTCCTCGGCGTCTGTCTCCTCTTCCTGACCAACGTGCTCACCTGGGACGACATCATCAGTGAGCGTGGCGCCTGGGATGTGTTCCTCTGGTATGGCGGCGTCGTGCGGATGGCCGAAGCGGTCGGCCGCTCAGGACTCACCGAGAGATTCGCGCAGTCCGCTGCCGGCTTGACCACCGGGCTCGCGTGGGGTGCGGCTCTGGCCATTCTGCTCCTTATCTACTTCTACGCGCACTACGGATTCGCGAGTATCACCGCGCATGTCACCGCGATGTTCGTGCCCTTCGCGGTGGTGTTGATGGCCGCCGGAGCACCGCCGCTGCTTACCGTGATCATGCTCGCCTATTTCTCCAACCTCTCGGCGTCGCTCACGCACTACGGAACGACAACGGCCCCGATTTACTTCGGTGCGAACTACGTGTCTCAACGTGATTGGTGGAGGCTCGGCCTCTACGTCTCGTTCGCGACAATCACGATCTGGACGGTCGCCGGACTCGCATGGTGGAAAGTGCTCGGTTGGTGGTGAGCCGTTCTTAGCGCCCGCCGACCGCCGTTCCAATGGCTACGGGCTCCAATTGTCACAAATGTACGCCAAGACATGTCCCAAATGACCGTAATTGTGGACATTCTTGACGTTTTTCCGTTGAATTTTGCAGAATGATGCGATAAGTTTGCTCAATCTGCACATTTCCTTGTACACCTTGGCATCCCCTCATTCATTAACTATGCCCGACGCCTCGTCGCCTCGCGCCAAAGCTCTCAGCGCCATCAGCTCACGCTTCGCCGCCGCACCGCACGCTGCGTCACCAGAGCTTCCGTCCCCAACATCCGCGTACTTCGGCATCAACACCTTCGGCGCAAAGCATATGCGCGCGAAGCTTCCCGCCGAGATCTATGTAAAACTGCTCGCCTCGGTACGACTCGGAAAGAAACTCGACATCGACATCGCACCGACGGTCGCACAGGTCATCAAGGAATGGGCCGTCTCCCGCGGCGTCACGCACTTCTGCCACTGGTTCCAGCCGCAGACTGGGCTCACTGCTGAAAAACACGACGCGTTCCTCAGCTTCGACGAGAACAACGCCCCGATCGAAAAGTTCTCCGGCGATCAGCTCATTCAGAGCGAGCCAGACGCGTCGTCGTTCCCTTCAGGTGGACTGCGCGCCACCTGGGAAGCGCGCGGCTACACGGCGTGGAATCCGGCGTCACCCGTCTTCATCATGGAATCCGGCGGCGCCAAGACGCTCTGCATTCCGTCGGCGTTCATCGGCTATCACGGTGAAGCGCTCGACGAGCTCACCCCGCTGCTTCGCTCAAGCGATGTGCTCTCGCAGCGCTCACTGGAAATGCTCGAGCTCCTGGGCGACAAGGGCGCGCTCCGCGTCTACACGACGCTCGGCGCTGAGCAGGAGTACTTCCTCATCGACCGCGGCCACTTCGCGCTCCGGCCTGACCTCGTCATGGGTGGCCGCACGCTCATTGGCGCGCCGCCGCCGCGGGGACAGCAGCTCGAAGACCACTACTTCGGTGGGATCCCCGAACGCGTGCAGGCCTGTATCGCCGAAGTCGAACATGAGCTCTACAAGCTCGGCGTGCCGATCATGACGCGCCACAACGAAGTCGCGCCCTGTCAGTTCGAAATGGCGCCGATCTTCGAGGAAACGGACATCGCCGTCGATCACAACCAGCTCGTGATGAGCATCCTGAAGAAGGTGGCGCTTCGTCACGGCCTCCAGGCGCTATTGCACGAAAAGCCGTTTGCCGGCATCAATGGCTCGGGCAAGCACTGCAACTGGGCCTTGGCCATCGCGTCCGACAACAATCTCGACGGAGTCAATCTCCTCAAGCCGGGCAAGACGCCGCATCAGAACATTCGTTTCCTGCTGTTCCTTGCCGCCGTGCTCAAGGCCGTGCACAAGCACGCCGGCCTGATCCGCGCCGGCATCGGCACAAGCGGCAACGAACATCGCCTCGGCGCGAACGAAGCGCCGCCGGCGATTATTTCCGTGTTTATGGGTGAGATGCTCACGCGGGTCATCAACGACATCGCGGCTGGCAAGACGGGCAAGCAGGGCGCCGCGGAAGCGATGCTCAAGCTCGGCGTCGCCAAGCTCCCCGAAGTCGCAAAGGACAATACCGACCGCAATCGCACGTCGCCCTTCGCCTTCACCGGCGTGAAGTTCGAGTTCCGCGCCGTCGGTTCTTCGCAGTCCATCGCCTTCCCCGTGATGCTGCTGAACGCAACGGTCGCCGAATCCATTGCCGAACTCACGGCGCAACTCAAGGCCGAGATGAAGAAGACGAAGAATCGCGATGACGCCGTGCTCAAGGTAGTGAGCGACGCGTTTCGCGAAACGAAGTCCGTTCGCTTCGAAGGCAACAACTACTCAGACGCCTGGGTGGTCGAGGCCAAAAAGCGCGGCCTGCTCAACCTCCGTCGTACGCCGGAGGCGCTGGCCCAGATCGTCACCCCGCAGTCACGCAAACTCTTCACCTCACTCGGCATTCTCTCGAGTGAGGAAGTCGACTCACGCTATCACATTCGCCTTGAGCGATACATCAAGGACATGCTCATCGAGCTGCACACGCTCCGTGAGATGGCCGACACGATGGTGGCGCCGGCTGCGCACGGATACCTCGCCGTGCTCGTGAACGCCGCCGCCGCGTCCAAGGCGGCGGGCGTGAAGGCCGTCCCACAGATCGAGGCGGCCAATACCATCGGCAAGCTCGTCGGTGAGCTGCAGAAATCGTCCGCCGCGCTCAGTGCCGCGATCGACAAGGCCGAAGGCATGCACGATGCTCCCGCAAAGCAAGCGCAGTTCCTCACCTCCACCGGTGCCGATACCATGGCCGATGTGCGCGTCGCATGTGACGCGCTGGAACTCAAGATCGACGACGCGCGTTGGCCGCTCCCGCGCTATCGCGAGATGGTCTTCCCGGTGTAGTTCGCTCTGGGTCTGTTGGTTTCCGTTCCCGGAACGGAAAGGGGCGGGTCCGCGAACTGCGGATCCGCCCCTTGGTTTTGCGAGCACGTGAACGACACGCGAGATCCACGAACGTCACGGTGTTGGTTGGCTTGTTCCCGGCGAGGAAGAATGCGTTGTGCGAGGAAGAATGCGTTGTGCACCGAGCCGCGCGGGAACACAAAGCACGGCCAGCGCGCGGGCAGCCAGCACTAGTACTTGGCCAGATACTGTTCGAGTTCCCATGCGCTGACCTGGCTGATATAGTCTCGCCATTCCTGTCGCTTGGCGGCGAGAAAGTGCTTGGTGATGTGTTCGCCGAGCGCCGCGCAAACCACCTCATCCTTCTCGAGTTCGTCGCACGCTTCGTTCAGGTCATGCGGGAGGTCGTCAATCCGTAGCCTCCGCTTCTCACGGAAACTCATCTCCCAGATGTTCTCGTTCACCGGCTCGCGCGAGCTCGCCTGCGTTTCTACGCCGTCGAGCCCCGCGGCCAGCATCACCGCCAGCGCGAGATAGGGATTCGCACTCGGATCCGGCGACCGTAGCTCCACGCGCGTTCCTGCGCCACGTCGCGCCGGTACGCGGATCAACGGCGACCGATTGTGCATTGACCACGCCACGTTCACGGGGGCTTCGTATCCCGGTACGAGTCGCTTGTACGAGTTCACGAGCGGATTCGTGATCGCGCACATGCCGCGCGCGTGCTGCAGCAGTCCGCCGATATACTGGTGCGCAATCGCGGACAATTCAAACTCGCCATTCGCGTCGAAGAACGTATTCTTCCCCGCAGCGAACAGCGATTGATGCGTGTGCATGCCGCTGCCGGCCTGGCCAAAGATCGGCTTCGGCATGAACGACGCATGCATCCCGTACTGCTTCGCCACCTGGCGAACGACGAAGCGGAACGTGGCCAGATTGTCTGCCGTCGTCAGCGCGTCGGCGTAACGAAAGTCGATTTCATGTTGGCCGTGTGCTACTTCATGATGCGCGGCCTCGATCTCGAATCCCATCTGCTCGAGCACGTCCACAATGGTCCGCCTCGCATCCTCGCCAAGGTCCACCGGCGTGAGGTCGAAGTACGACCCCACATCGTGCGTCGTCGTCGACGGCGCGCCATCGGGTCCCAGTTTGAACATGAAGAACTCGGCTTCCATCCCCGCGTTCATCGTGTAGCCGAGGGTTGCGGCGCGCGCGACTTGGCGCTTGAGCGCTCCGCGAGGATCGCCGCCAAACGGCTTTCCGTCCGGTGTCGTGATGTCGCAAATAAGCCGCGCCACTCGGCTCTCGGCTGTACCACCCGGGAAAATCTTGAAGGTCGAGAGGTCCGGTGCGAGCAGCATGTCGGATTCTTCTATCCGAACAAACCCTTCGATCGACGACCCGTCGAACATGATGTCGCCGTCGAGTGCCTTTCCGAACTGCGAGGCTGGGATTTCGACGTTCTTGTTGATCCCCAGGATATCGGTGAACATCAGCCGCAGGAAACGCACATTGTGCGCCTCGGCAAGGTCCAGAATGTCCTTCTTGGTTGCGCCGGATAGATCGGCGAGTAGCGATCGGGTCTTGCCTGCCACGTTTCCTCTGAAGTGTGCGTGCAACTCAGGGGAAATATCGGCCTTCACGCACCCCCGCGGCAAACACAAACCCCCTGCTCGGATGGTATTTTTCGCTTGTGACGACACCTCCATCTGGTACCCGATGCCCGCGCTGTGGCGAGGCCGCGTCCGGACGCTACTGCGCCGACTGTGGCGCCGCGCTCGCGGCGCAGGATTGCCCCTCCTGCGGTAAACCCATGCCCGCGGGCGCCCGGTTCTGCCACTACTGCGGAACGCCAGCAGCTGGAGGGAGCACCACACCCGTCGCTGGCAGGCGCGCCAATGCGCCGCAGGCCTGGATGGTCGCGACAACCGTGATCATTGTATTGGTCGCGTTCGTGGCCGGCCAACAGTTTGCGACCAGGTCCGCGGCACCTGAGCAGCAATCTCCCGAGGCGCCCTTTGCACCCTTCGCCAGTGGCGGCGGAGCGGTTCGTGCACCTGATATATCGAAAATGTCGCCCGAAGAAGCCGCGAGCCGGCTCTTCGATCGTGTGATGCGATATGCATCCGAAGGAAAGGCCGACAGCGCTAACATGTTCGCGCCGATGGCCATGCTGGCCTATGAGCGGATTGGTCCGCTCGACGCGCATGCGCGCTATGACATCGGAACGATCGCGTCCGTCGTCGGCGATGTGACGGCGGCGCAGGCACAAGCCGACACGGTCCTCAAGACACAGCCCAACCACCTGCTCGGCCTCATCCTTGCCCTCAAGGCCGCTGATCTCAAGAAGGACACAGCTGCCATCGCCAAGTACCGCGCCCAACTCGTAGCCGCTGCTCCTGCAGAGCGCGCGAAGGGCCTCAAGGAATACGTGGAACACCAGAGCGACATCGATCGCGCGCTCAACAAACCGGATTCAACCAGGAAGTAGACGCCGTGAAAATCCATGTAGCCCACAGCCCGGATTCCGATGACGCGTTCATGTTCTACGCGCTCGCGGAAGGGTTGATCGATACCGAAGGCCTTGAATACGTACATGAGCTGCAGGACATCGAGTCGCTCAACAAGCGCGCGCTGCGCGGCGAGCTCGAAGTCAGCGCGGTTTCGATTCATGCGTACGCGTTTTTGACCGATCGCTACGCGCTCCTCTCGAGCGGCGCGTCGATGGGGGACCGCTACGGTCCACGTCTCGTCGCCAAGATGCCGATGACGCGCGAGCAGGTTCGCGGAAAGCGCATCGCCATTCCAGGGATGCTCACCAGTGCGTATCTCTCGCTCCGCCTGTATGAGCCTTCCTTCGAAGCGGTCGTCACGCCTTTCGACCAGGTTGAGCAAGCGGTGCTCGATGGCCGCGCCGACCTTGGCTTGATCATCCACGAAGGGCAGCTGACCTACGCCGATAACGGACTCCACCTCATTGCCGACATGGGTGAGTGGTGGTATTCAGAGACCGGCCTACCCCTTCCCCTTGGCGGGAACGTCGTCAGGCGTGACCTCGGCTCCGATATCACGCACAAGATTTCGCGCCACTTGAAAGCCAGTATAGCGCATGCATTGAGCCACCGAACCGATGCGCTTGACCATGCGATGAAGTATGCCCGCGGACTCGAACGTGGTAAAGCTGACGAGTTTGTTGGCATGTATGTCAACGACTGGACGATGGACTACGGCGACGCCGGACGAAAGTCGGTTGACCTGTTCATCGAGAGGGGGCACAA
>Ga0114969_10003800_pt1 | contig 12089 bp, 10 predicted proteins | sample M_130807_MF_Meta_FD_87316 | JGI IMG/M metagenome (GOLD analysis project Ga0114969, IMG submission 87316) | Freshwater microbial communities from Lake Montjoie, Canada to study carbon cycling - M_130807_MF_MetaG | ecosystem: Environmental > Aquatic > Freshwater > Lake | place: Lake Montjoie...
AAGAAAGTTTACATCGTTAGCCGCCAAGTGGTGTGGAGCTTCGACATCGCCGCGGACGGCAAGACCATCCGAAACCAGAAGCAATTCGCCGACTTCATGGTGGATGGGATTCGCTGCGCGACCGATGGAATCCGCGTCGACATCTACGGAAATCTCTGGTGCGGCAGCAATGCGGGCAACAATGTGGGCTACAGCGGCGTGACGGTGTGGAATCCCGCCGGCAAGCTGATCGGACGGATTCGCTTGCCGGAAACCTGCGCCAATGTGTGCTTCGGCGGGCCGAAGCGGAACCGGCTGTTCATGACGGCGGGGCAGTCGCTTTACGCCCTCTACGTCAACACGCAGGGCGCCTCGCCGGGTTAAGAGGCTCTCGGCGGTTAGCTATGGGAGGATGAAATGCGGTTTCGTTTGGCGTTGTTGACGGTATGCAGCGGGTTGGCCGTTGCGGGAGCATTCGGCGGCTTGGCGTTGCAAAGCAAAGCGGCGCCCGCGCCACAGGCCACGCCCGTCCCTCCGGCGGATACCGCCGCTATGCGCGCGCAATATGAGCAGTGGCGGACGCAGTTCAAAACGCCCCGGCTGGGAAGGGATGCGCAATCCCATCCATGTGGCGGTGCTGAATTGGATGGGCATCAACATTGTGGAATGTCTCGACCTGGAAGAATTGGTCGCAACGGCGCGGCGCCTGAACCGCTATGAATTTGCCATCACCTTCGCGCCCCTTCCCGTTGAAGGCGGCACCGGTTCGCCGGTGAACCCCATCGCCCTTTTCTAGGAGCCATTTTTCTGAACAAACATATGGCGCGCGAGCGCAAGCAGGCCAGTGCCAAAGACACCTTATCGGAGCTTTGGCCAAGCCAGCGGTCTGAGAATTCGATCGCTCTCCTAAAGTCGCTGCATATCCTTACCCGGGACGGCGCGTTGAACGCCGATTCCCGGCGCAAGCTGAAACAGGTCTTGCACCTGACCCAGTTGCTGCGTCCGTCTTTGGACGCGATGCTTCAGGAATCGGAAAATCCTGTGCTTGCCGATCTGGGCGCGGGCAAATCCTATTTGGGTTTCGTCCTTTACGACCTGATTTTGGGGCCCGCCGGAAGGGGACAGGTGTTTGCTGTGGAAACACGGCAAGAACTCGTCGAACATTCGCGGTCGTTGGCGACGTCCTGTGGTTTCGACCGCATGGATTTTATGGCGGCGCCAATAGCAACGGCCACTCTGCCGGGCGGGCACGCCGATATGGTGACAGCCCTGCATGCCTGCGATACGGCGACCGACGATGCCATTCGCTTTGCGCTGCGCCACGAAGCGAAGCGCATTGCTCTGGTGCCATGCTGTCAGGCAGAGCTACCCCGATTGCTGGAAGGAAAGAAGGGACCGCTGAATCAGCTCTGGCGGCATCCCATTCAACGGCGGGAATTCGGCGCGCATCTTACCAATGTGATCCGGGGTCTTGTTCTCGAGGCGCACGGTTACAAGGTGCGCGTGACGGAACTCGTCGGGCTGGAGCATTCGCTGAAGAACGAGTTGATCCTGGCCGAGCGGCACCAGCGGAGCAACCCGCTTGCCCGGGCGGAACTGGATCAGCTTGTCAGCCAGCTTGGCGTCACGCCGGGCCTTTTGGATGTGATGAACGGATAATCTCTCAGGTGCCGCAGAATGTTTGCTGCACGATTTCTTCCGGCAGCGGTGGATTGGCGTAGTTCGCGAATTCCGGCTGATCGTCGAAAGGGCGCGCTAGAACGGCGAGCAGCGTCTGGAACGGCGCAAAGTTGCCGTCGAGCGCGGCGCTTATAACCTGCTCGATGCGGTGATTGCGCGGAATGAACAGCGGATTGGCGGCGCGCATCGCTGTTGCGCGTTCGGCGGAGACGGTGCCGTCTTGCGCCAGCTGTTCGCGCCACTTTAGCGACCACGCGTCATAGGCTGTTGGCTCCGTAAAGAGTGCTCTCACGGCCACATCCGCGCCGGGATTTTCAACCGCGTCCGACAGCCGCCGGAACGTCAGCGTGTAATCCGCTTCATTCGCGGCCATAGCCTCGAGCAGCTGCTGCGCAATGTCCAAGTTCGCAGGGGCGTCAGATAAGCCGATCTTGCGGCACAGCCCGTTCCCATAGGCCGCCTGGAATATGGGGACGAAGGAATCGATTCCCTCCTGTGCTTGCTGCAACGCCGCTTCATCGGTTTCGCCGAGCAGGGGCAGAAGCGTTTCCGCCAGCCGCGCCAGATTCCACTGTGCCATGCGGGGCTGGTTGCCGAAGGCGTAGCGGCCGTCCTGATCGATGGAGCTGAACACCGTGCCGGGATGATAGGAATCCATGAACGCGCACGGGCCGTAGTCGATTGTTTCCCCGGCGATCGACATGTTGTCGGTGTTCATCACACCGTGAATGAAGCCGATCAGAAGCCAGTGCGCGACCAGATTCGCCTGCCGTGCCGCGACTTCATCCAGCAGCCCGCGATAGGGATTGGGGCGGCCCGCCAAATGCGGGTAATGCCGTGCGATGACGTAGTCGGCCAGATCGCGCACGCCCTCCACATCGCGGCGTGCGGCGAAGTATTGGAACGTGCCAATGCGAACATGGCTCGATGCGACCCGGGCCAGCACTGCGCCGGGCAACCCCGTTTCGCGCCAAACCGTTTCGCCCGTCGCAACGGCCGCGAGCGAGCGTGTTGTCGGAATGTCCACCGCAGCCATGAACTCGCTGACGATATATTCGCGCAGCACGGGGCCTAACGCGGCGCGTCCGTCGCCCTGGCGGGAAAAGCGCGTCGGGCCGGAACCTTTGAGCTGAATGTCACGCCGCGCGCCATCGCGGCCAACCATCTCGCCAAGCAAAATGGCCCGGCCATCGCCAAGCTGAGGCACGAAATTGCCGAACTGATGTCCAGCATAGGCGAGCGCAATCGGCATGCTTCCGGGCGCGACCGCGTTGCCGGCGAGCATTGCCACACCGCCAGGCGACGAGAGCCAATCGGGATCAAGGCCGAGCTGCCCGGCCAGTGGCACATTCAGACGAATGAGATTCGGTGCTGTAACCGGGGTGGGATCGAGGCGCTGATAAAACCTATCGGGCAGGCGCGCATAGGTGTTGTCGAAGGGGAGGGAAGGCGAGGGACGATCCATATCCATAGTTTTGTTCGCCATTCCATGACCGCCGCTGCCTCGTACATATAGGGAGTGGCGGCGGCTCTGTCAGCACAGCCACATGCCGACGGTGCTGTGGCTGTGCTGAACAGGTGGAAGGCGCTTATTGGAACGTGACCAGATCGGTGCGGGTCAGCGTGACGGACTTATCCTTCAGCGCCTGGTTCGCGAGGTTCGCATTGCCGGAATTCAGCACATTGTAGAAACCGATGGTGGTCTCGTAGTCGCTGCCGGCCGAGGTCGTGTCCATCGGAATCACCACGGTGTAATCGTGCGCCATGGCGCCGACCGAGGTGTAGGTGATGGAACCGCTGATCTTCCAGCCGACCAGAATGAGGGTCTTGATGCCCTTGGCCTTGAGCAGCTTATCCAGATCGGTGCCGTAGAACCGGTCCTGCGCGGTGTTGGTGACTTTGATGTCGTTGGCGGCAGGCGCCACCTGCGGCAGCCATTTTGTCATGTTCTGCGCGCGCGTGCCGTAAGCGACGGTGAGGCCTGCTTTGCGGACCTTCTCCATGAATGGCGTCATAGCCGGCAGCATCTTGCCCGTGCACGACGCCTGGCTGTTGCAGATGTCTTCGACATAATCGAGGACGACCAGCGCGGTGGTTTTCGGGTCGAGCTTCACCGGCTGCGGAGCCGGCGTCGCCGGCATCTGGACGGTTTGCATGGGACCGGCCGCGCGTTCGGCGGCCGGGGCTTGCGCTACGCCAGCAAAGAACGCCAGGGCGGCACTGCCGGTCATCAGGGCAAAAGAAAATCGTGTCATTTGAAATCTCCTATCGGCGGGGCGTGGCGCGCAACCTAGGGCAAGAACGGCCAAATTTGAACTGCCGTGTGGGTAAGTCGCGGTTAAGCATCTTGTGCCGCTGATAGGCGAGGCCATTGTGGCGTCGAAAGTCCCATACTACCCTCACAATATTGCGATGAGGGAAGCGCCCATGAGACTGCACCCATTCGTTGCCGCAATTTCGTTTCTGGTCGCCGCTCCCGCCTCCGCCCAGATTTCCGGTCAAGCCACTCCCGATTTTTCCGGCCTTTGGGCGCACCCGAGCGTGGGCTGGGAGGCGCCTGTTTCCGGGCCAGGACCGGTCCGCCACAAGCCGGGCTTCACAGGTTCGGCGCAGCTCGTCGGTGACGACACCAATCCGGTTCTGAAGCCTGACACGGCGGCGGTTATTCGGCGCAATGGCCAAATCTCGCAGTCGGGTCTCGCATTTCCGGACCCGGACAATCAGTGCATGTCGCAGCCGGTGCCCTATGTGTTCTGGAATTTTGAAATCCAATTGCTGCAGCAGAAAGACCGCGTCACCATCCTGTACAATCACGACCACGATTTTCGCGTGGTGCGGTTAAACGGCCAGCACCCCGCCAAGGTGGCGCCCTCGGTACACGGCGATTCTATCGGCCACTATGAAGGCGACACGCTTGTGGTCGACACGGTTGGCATCAAGACCGGCAAATATAGCACCATCGACCGCTTCGGTACTCCGTACTCGGAGAATATGCACGTCGTCGAACGCTATCGCTTCATCCCCTATGAAGCCGCCAAGGAAGCGCAGGCGCGCGGCGAAAAGGAATGGGGCCACGTCGGGGCGTATGACGTCGATCCCGCCTATCGCGGCCGGGGCCTGCAACTGGAATTTCAGGTGGACGATCCCGGCGTGTTCACCATGCCGTGGAAGGCGACGGTGACGTATCTGCGCTCATCGCACACGGAATGGGAAGAACGCGCCTGCGCCGAGAATGTCGGGCATTACTATGAACTGACGCAGTATTTCTCGGACAAGGACGCGCGCGTACCGACCGCGAACCGGGCGGATTTTTGAGGCAAGCATGACCCGTTTCTCAGCTATGATCGTTTTCGGTGTCGCGATTGCCAGCGGGGCAATGGCGCAGCCCGCCTCGCCCAATTTTGCCAAAAATTCCAGCCAGGCTTGGTACGCCTATAACCGCGTCTTCATCCCGCCGGCCAGTGGACCGGGGCCTGTCATGCAGGACCCGGCGCATCCCTACGTGACCAACGATGAATACCGGGTGACGGGGCGGCAACCTACGCAGCGCATCGCCGATTTGAGCGCACCCATCTTGCAGCCTTGGGCGCGCGAAGTGATTGCCAAGAAAAACGCCATCGCCGTTTCCGGAAAGCGCGTGCCTTCGCCGATTGCGAGCTGCTGGCCAAAGGGGCCGACCTATTTCCTGCTCTCGCCCATGACCCAGCCGATGTATTTCATTCAGGGCCCGAAAGAAGTGGTGATGATTATCACCAGCTTCAACGATGTGCGCCACATCCACCTGACCGATAAGCACTCGGCGAATGTGAAGCCGTCCTGGTACGGAGAATCCATTGGCCATTACGAAGGCGACACCCTGGTCGTTGACACGATTGGGATCGACGAGCGGACGTGGGTGGACGGCTACGGTACGCCCCACACCAAGCAGATGCGTATGGTGGAACGTTTTCATCTGATCGAAAAAGGCGATGTGCTGGAAGTGAATGTTCGCGTCGAGGACCCCGGCGCCTTCACCACGCCGTGGAACGCGAGCCAGCGCTACCGGCAATATGAAGCTGCGGTGCGGCAGGTGCCGGTCGAGAATCTCGCCCAATTGGCCAGCGGCGAAGAAGGCCCGCTGATCGAGCGCGCCTGCGCGGAAAATCCAAGTTCGTTCTTCTCCGGCGAGGACAACGTTCCGATCCCGGAAGCCAAGACGCCGGATTTTTGAACCATCGCCAAGGCGAATGGGGTGCGATAAAATTAGATCGTTCGGGAGGCGGGGGAGCCGGGAATGAAAGCGAAATTGGCAAGATTTTGCGGCGCAGCAATTGCGGTGTTCGTTTCGACGGCGGTTTTCGTCCGGCCGAGCACCGGTACGGAAGCGGCGGCCATTCCGGATTTCTCCGGCATATGGTCCCGTATCTCGATGGATCCGGAGCTGATGCCATCGGGGCCGAAGCCGCTGGTGAATTTGCGCCGCGCGATGGATGACCCGCACGTCAATGGCGGCGGCGATCCGCTGCCGCTGGTCGGCGATTACACCAATCCCATTTTGAAGCCGGCCGCGGCGGAGGCTGTGAGGAAAGCGGGCCAACTTTCCGAGAGCGGGAAAATCAATCCCGATCCATCCAACCAATGCAGGCCGTATGCGCCGCCCTACGGTTTCACCATTCAGCTTGGCGTGCAGTTGGTGCAGCAGAAAGACCAAGTCCTCGTGTTGTATCCGCAGGACGATCAGGTCCGCCACGTGCGTCTGAACGCCGAGCACCCGAAGAAGGTAATCCCCTCCTGGATGGGCGACTCTGTTGGCCACTACGAGGGTGATACGCTCGTCATCGACACCGTCGGCATAAAGGTGGGCAAGGTCACGGTGTCAGACCGCTACAGCACGCCGCAGAGCGAGGCGATGCATGTGGTGGAACGCTATCGCGTCATCGACGTGGAAGCCGCCAAAGAGCGGATGACTTTCCACGAACGACGCGTGGGGCGGGGTCCCGGCGCACCCGGAACCGGCCCCTACGATCCGAAGGAAACGCGCGCGCTCCAACTCACCTATACGGTCGAGGATACGAACGTCCTGACAATGCCCTATACGGCCCAGATCACTTACCGCCGCACCGTCGTTTCATGGGCGGAACAGGTCTGCGCGGAAAACATCGTCGAATATTGGCCCGGGATGAATGTCGCCATTCCCAAGGCGGACAGACCGGATTTTTGATACCGCGTGTTCAGCGTCTCAGTCGCGGCGGACAAGAGAAGAGGGCGCGCCCCGTAACCTGCGGACGCGCCCTCATTCATTGCAATGTTACTACTTGGACGAACCGTCCTTGCTGTCCTTGGTATCGGTTTTGACCTTGGCGGCGTCCGTGTGACCGGCGCCTTCATGGCCAACCGTTGCCTCCGTTTCGCCAGCGGCTTTCATATCGGTTTTGACTGGGGTGTCCTTGGCGTCGGACTTCACCACCGCATCTGTCTTCGTATCCGTCATGTGTGTGTCATTCGAAGCAGGACCGCTTGCGCCATCCACGGCCGCGAGGGCAAAGCCGGGGACCAATGCAACGACGGCGCTGAGGGCCAATTTGCGAAACATGCGACACCTATCTATTTACACGTAAGAGCTAATCCCATGCGTTGTGTCGCTTAATTTATGGACGTTGCTTTGAACCGCGGCTGAACCAAGTGCGGCGGTTTTGCGTGTTACGCCGCGGTAATTTCGATGAATTTCACAGTGCCATCATCCATTTAGGCGCCAAGTGCGGTTTGCGGCATTCCTGTGGCGCCAAACTTTCTTGTTCAGACACCGCGCTTCTCCATTCATTCGTCTCCGCCAAGGAAGGCGAGCAGACGCTTGCTGGGCAGGAAGAAGTAGCCGCCGCCAAGCGTTTTCACGAAACGCTTCAGCGGCGCCAGACGCACCGGCCCGTCGCGCGTCGGAATCACATAGCCTTTGCAGCGCGGGTCGCCGCCGACAATCGGATCCTGCTCGCCGACAAGTCCATGGAATGATGTGCTTGCAAGCCATGTCTGTTGAATGAATTCGAACTGCCTCTCCAGATCGCCATTGAGGCACATGAACAGAAGACCGGGATCGCGCCCGGGCTCCGGGTCGTAGAAACGGCCGACGCGCAGAAGACGATGGCGATTTGTGATGTCGATCTGTTCCTGGGAGCCGGGATCGAGGCTCTCGCGTGGATTGGAGCGGCGAATGTGCGCGCCATAAGGGCAGCGCAACGCTTCGGGGTCTTCCTCGCCAAAGAGAAAATCATTGTCAGCGCGCCTTACGTCCGGCGACTTTTCGATGGGTTTGGAATTGTCGGGCGCGGTTGTGGCGCGAGTGGTTTGCTGGCTCTCTGGTTGGGCTTTGGCGGCGTGTTTGCCGGTGTACGGCCCTTGCGGATGTTCGCCGGAAGAGTTTGCTTGCAGACGATGCGTGCCGGAAACTTGTTCCGTACGCGGCCGGTACGGGTGGCGGACGAGGGAGGACCCGTCCTTCCAGCGCCCGACCAATTTCGCGCCGATGAATTCCGCATCGACGACATAAGGAGGGCTCAAACGTTCGCTCACACGTTCGGCTTCTTCTTCGCAATATTGGGCAAATGCGGCGACGTTCTGTTCCAGATGGCGGATTACCAGAAACGTGCCGTTGCGGCCGATATCGCGCGGCGCACTCACGATGTTGTTCGTGAAATCATGATCGTCGGCAGCGATGGGCAAGCGGTTGTGCGGGTCCAGTAGCGGAGACAGCGACGGTCCCGGCGGAATGTTTCCGCGGTTGTCGGGGTAGCCCAGAATGAACTCGCCCGGCTCGACAAGATGGATGGCATCGGGCTCGCGCAGGCTCTTATACGTGCCGCGGATCAGCGGCTGCGAAATGCCATCCACAAATCCGAACGGCTCGGTCTTCGCGCCGGTTGGTTCGACCGGCTTTAGCGGAATGCGATAGGCGGAGGTTGCGCCGGTGTCTTCCGACCAGCTCCGCAACGCATTTTCGACATTCGCAACGCCTTCCTCCGTTTCGCCGTAAATCAACAGTGCCAGATCAATGGACTCATTGCGGCCCCAGAGCCAATGGGCCAGAGCGTTCGTCTCATCCGCCGGATTGGCGTCGTCGATGTCGCCAAGAATACGCGCGCGGGATGACATGCCGTTCAAAAACGCCGCTGGAAAGCCGTCCACGCAATCCTCTGGAAGACCAAGCTTGGTCAGCGCATTCGGTCCCAAACCCAGCGTAACGACCGTGTGGGTTTGCAGCCGGCGGCCGTCATTGTACGCCACGAGCGACGCTATGCGCCGGAGGAAGCGCTGGGCGTTCGCCTGGTCCGCCGGAAGCCGGTAGAGCGCGCACACGCCATATCGCATGAAGCCTAAGCCGCCGAAGACGAGGCTTTGAATTTCGCTGCTTTCCAGTTTTGCATCGGGCCGCTTGGCCGAACCGAACAGCGCCAGCCAATCCAGAGCTTCTTCGTTGGTAACGGCGGAGGCGAAACCACGGCGGATCGCTTCATTGGCGCGGACATGCGCTGTGGTTGTGTCGGTATAGGCCGAGTACCAAAATGGCGTCGGCAGCATGCTGCGCCGGGCATAGCGTTTAAAACGCTCACCGTCGGTTGCGCCGTCTTGAACAAGATTGCGGGTCCGGGGAAAGCCGACGGAATTGGACCACACGCCCGTCAGGCCGAAATGCGCCCGGGTGATGAAATCTTCCAGATAACTTTCCCAACTGCCGCCGAAATTGGAAAAGAAAACGAAGTCGCGCGTCCCGGGCACCGTGATCCAGCGCGCAAAATGAATGGTGCCGATATCGGACAGGAAGCCCGGCTTGTAAACGCGGGTGACGAATTGCGCGATGGCCCAGAAGATCAGACGGATCGTGAATTGGCGCACGAACCCCGGTTTGGTCTCCGTTACGGAAACCATGTGGTTTTGCGCCCCGAAATTTTCGCGCTTCAGAATTTCATCCAGCACCGCGCGGCTGGGCATGCGTTCATCGACCGTATCGCCGGCCTCTTGTGTGGTGAGCGATATGTAGAGAACCACCAACAACGCCAGAACGATCGCCAGTTCGATCAGCGCGCCTTCCCAAAGCGTGTTGAGCGCGGCGGCGATGGGCGTCCAGAGGGAGACCCACATGAAATCGACGGCAGCCCATTCCATAATGAAGACGGCAGCAACCCACGCCAGCAGCACGATGCCAAACGGCCACAGGAAATTGGTCGCGAAACTTCCGATGAACCCCAGGGCGATCGTCACAATGTTGGTGGACTTGGGAGGAATAGCGGGCGGCGGAAGGCGCGAGGCCCAGGCGAAATCGGGCTTGTCCGCGATTGCCAGCCGCGCGCGGTTCAGCCGATCCAGCGCACGGTGATCTGGGCCTTGGGCGCCCAGGATTTCCGTCAATTCAGCGGCCAGATCGCGTTCGCGGCGAATGCGGCCCACGGTCATGGCGGGCGTGCCGGGAAAGCCTACGCCGGGACTGTCGAACCAGCCGAAGCCCGTGTGTATCTGATGGGCGGTGAGATAGTTCGCGATGTCCGTGCTGTCGCGCCAATCCGTCGCGTGGCTGAACACATTGCGCAACGGCTCGCCGATCCGGTGCGCGAGCCGCGCAATGGCGTCATGCTCGGCGCCGTCGGCGGAAAATTCCAAAATGATGTAGCCGCCCGGTTTGCCGCTTGCGGGGATCGCATGCATGCTTGCGAAATGGGTGCCGGATTGACCGTCCGCATCGAGTTGATCGAGCCCGGCTCTGATTGCCGCACTGGCGGGATTTCCCAGTTGGGAAATGATGTCCGGAAGGATTTTGAGCTTCTCGGCAGAGAGAGGGGCAACGATCGTAACCAGGGCTTGCGTCATCCCTAACTCCTTGTGAAATGCACAATCAGTTCGTCGGGAAACGGTCCGGCCCACACGATGGAGCCGGTTGTTTCAAATCCGCGTTCAAGAAGCTTCGCGACGAGCGTGGTGATCTGGAAATCGTTGATGGCGCGCCCGGCACAGGGATGCAGGCCGCTGCCGTAATGGAGATAGGCAGCGCGCGGGCGATCCGGACGCAAAAGGTCTGGGTCGGCAAAGATGTTGGGATCGTGCATTGCCGCTTGCGTCAAAGCGACGATGGTGTCGCCGGCTTTCACATTCGTGCCGCCCAGCGTCGTGTCGACGGCGGCACGCCGCAACACCAGCGGATTGTGCGGCCAGCGACGCAGCGTTTCCAGGCACCACATCGTCATCTTGGCGGCGTCCGCGCGATCGGCATGCATCTGCTTGTACAGATCGCGATCCTTGCCGAGCACCGCGACGATCTTGGCGACAGCCGTGGCAGTCGTGTCGATGGCGCCGACCAGCATGCCGCCAAGCGTGCGGCGGATCGCGTCTTGGTCGAGGTGGCCGTCATGGGTTGTCAGCAGGCGGTCTTTGATGAGCCCGCCCATCATGTCATCGCCCGGCTCCCCAGCCGCAACACGGCGTGCGATTTCATCCCTGAACCATTGCGACATCAGGGCTGCCGCGCGCAACGCCCGTTGTTCGATGGGCTTATCGCCGCCGAGATTGAGGAAGGTGTGCGCAAAAATGGCGCGGGCAACGTCCATGAACTGACGGTCGTCCTGTCCGTTAAGCCCGAACACGAAACGCGCGCTGCTTGCGGCGATCGGCCGGGCGTAGGCGTTGACCACATCCAGCGAACCATTGGCGCCCGCGATTGTGGTTTGCGCTTGTGCCGCGACCTGCGCGGCAAGTGCGGTTCGGTCCACTTGGCGCAGCGCCGAGTAGAGGGCTTCGCGTTCCTTCACGAGTACCGTATCGCGGTCCATGCCGAGCACGAAGGGGCCGTTCACTGCCTGGATTCGGTCCGCATTGATCGGCGCAATCAGGAAATCGAGATCGCGCGCGAAGACGTCCGATACGTCTGCATGGCTGACCGCGACGACCACCGAACCCACCCGCACGGGGCCGCCCGCGAGCCCATTGAGAAACCAGGCGGCGCGGGCCGTAAAATCAAGGAACCCCTGACTGCGAAGGAGTTTGCTCACGAACGAATCGCCGCCGCGTGGCGTGGCGATGGCCGTTGTATCGGTCGCGTGTGTCGCGCTCATATGTTGTTTCTCCACGCCGGCTGATTACGATGGCGCAAATGGAAATATCGATGCAGAACGCCGAAGCGTTGCAAGTCTCGTCTTGGTGAAGATCGCGGCGAAGAAGAACGCGCCGCACGTCCCCGATTGTCTAAAACCCCGCGCCCAGATCGCTGTTATTGCTGCGTCCGCCCGCAATTCCCCTCGAAACGGACGGTAGGATTAACTATAGCGGGAACGAATTGGGGGCACTAGAGCGTTGTGTGGACCCGGCGCCGTGTGTCTCATAAATGTTCCGTACAAAGCGGGCGGTGTCATGCTCGCGCAGTTCCCCGATCAGCGCCTTCATATCGGGCGGCATTGTGTCCAGAGGAGGCA
>Ga0114969_10003801_pt1 | contig 12087 bp, 9 predicted proteins | sample M_130807_MF_Meta_FD_87316 | JGI IMG/M metagenome (GOLD analysis project Ga0114969, IMG submission 87316) | Freshwater microbial communities from Lake Montjoie, Canada to study carbon cycling - M_130807_MF_MetaG | ecosystem: Environmental > Aquatic > Freshwater > Lake | place: Lake Montjoie...
GAGTTCAAAGCGCCGCACCCTTATGCGGGCGATGATGCGGCCAAGATTGCGGAAGTGAACGCGGTCGAAGGCATGAAGAAAACCGACATACCGCTGTTCTTCACCCGTGCGGAATGGGACATGCAGAGCCAGATGCAGCAGGGCGACATGATCGACAAGACGCTGACCGCTGCCGGCAAGGAGCATGGCTTCCACCTGATGAGTGGCCACAACCACATGTCGCAGGTCTATTCGATCGGAACCAATGAAACTCAGCTGTCCGATCGCATGCTGGCGTTCATCAAGAAATATTCCGCGAACGTCAAAGCCGCTGCCGCGCAGTAACGTCCGCCGCGCATAGTACGTTGAACGGGCGGGGACGCTGTTCCCGCCCGTTTTCATAGGGAATGCTGATGACAGAAAAGCACGACGCGTTGAAGCGCGAGATGCGCAGCTTGCAGATCGAACTGGTAAAGCTGCAGCGCCATCTGATCGAGAACAAAGCCCGCGTGCTGGTCATTTTCGAAGGGCGCGATGCCGCCGGTAAAGACGGCACGATCAAGAACATCATGGAGCACATGAGCCCGCGCGATACGCGCGTATTCGCGCCGCCAAAGCCCTCCGACCGCGAAAAGGACCAATGGTATTATCAGCGTTTCGTGCGCGAATTGCCGGCACATGGCGAATTCGTGCTGTTCAACCGCTCCTGGTACAATCGCGCGGGCGTCGAGCGCGTCATGGGTTTTTGTACGGAGGCCGAAGTCGAGGAGTTTTTCGACACGGTGACGGAGTTTGAAAGCCTGCTCGTGCGCTCCGGACTGCAGCTCCGCAAATATTATCTCGATGTCTCGCGCGACGAGCAGAAGAAGCGCCTGCTCGACCGCTGCAAGGACCCGCTGAAGGCGTGGAAGAATTCCCCCATCGACGCCGTCGCGGCCAAGAAATGGAAGCCCTACACCGAGGCGCGCGACGAAATGTTTTTGCGCACAAGCCATGGATTGGCGCCTTGGCGAATCGTCAGGGCCGATCACAAAAAGCTCGCGCATGTCGCGGTGCTGAAGGATTTGCTGAACAGCTTCTCCTATCCGGGACGGAAAAATTCGCTGGTCGAACCGGACCGCGAGACCGTGACCATCTGGACGCCGGGCATCGGCAAGGAAGGCGTCTTGGCGCGGTGACGGCTTAGCAGCGCTTCTTGGGAGTAAATGATGCACCCCTTCGCTCTCGCCGCGATTGGCGGCGTTTTGATCGGCACATCCGCCGTGCTGCTGATGGCGCTGACCGGGCGCGTTGCAGGGATCAGCGGGATCGTGGGCGGGCTTCTGCCGCCCAAGCCCGGAACGGATCGCTCCTGGCGGCTGGCTTTCATTCTGGGCCTTGTGGCCGCTCCTGCCGTGTTACGGATACTCACAGGCGATGCGCTGATTGGGCCACCCACCGTTGGTACGCCGGTTCTCATCGCCGCGGGCTTGCTCGTAGGCGCCGGGACTGCGCTTGGCAGCGGTTGCACCTCGGGACATGGAATCTGCGGGATATCAAGGCTATCCGTGCGATCCATCGTTGCGGTGGTTACGTTCATCGCCGCGGGTGTTCTGACGGTCTTCGTGACACGTCACGTGTGGGGAGCGTAGACCGATGCGCGGTACGCTTGCCGGGTTAATCGCGGGACTTCTGTTCGGCTTGGGCCTTTGCCTGTCGGGGATGACAAGCCCCGCGGTCGTTCAAGGTTTTTTGGACGTTGCCGGCGCCTGGAATCCCGCGCTGCTCTTCGTCATGGCGGGGGGCGTTGCGGTGACCTTCCTCGGCTATCGCTTTCTGGTGCCGAAATCGAAGCCGTTGTGGGCGAGCCGCTTTTCGCTTCCGACCGCAACACGCATCGATACGCCTTTGCTCGCAGGCGCAGCAATTTTTGGCGTCGGCTGGGGGCTTGCCGGCTATTGCCCTGGGCCGGCCGTCGTTTCACTGGCATCGGGCCGCATCGCCGTGGTGGTGTTCGTGCTGTCGATGCTTGTAGGAATGATTCTGGTGCGTTGGATGCGGAGCGGCAGCCGGGCTAGCATGCCCTCGCTGGCCGCAGAGGAGAACAGATGACCGGAGACGCCAGAATCGTCTTGCGCGAAAGCCCCATGAAATCTTTCCAGATCATGGTGGTGGTGATCTGCACCGTCCTGAACATGATCGACGGCTTTGACGTATTGGCGATCTCGTTCACCGCGCCTCTGATTGCTAAGGAATGGGATGTCGCTCCGGCGACATTGGGCATTCTGCTGTCGGCCGGTCTTGCCGGCATGGCGATGGGGTCGTTGCTGCTGTCGCCCTTGGCCGATTTGTGGGGGCGGCGGAATGTTGTTCTGCTTTCCACCGCGATTATCAGCGTGGGCATGCTCGGGTCGGCTGTGACCTCGAATGTGCTGGAACTTGCAGCCTTACGTTTCGTGACCGGCCTGGGCGTCGGTGGTTTGCTGGCGAGCGGCAACACGCTGCTGGCGGAATACGCGCCCGACCGTTGGCGGGATTTTTCGATTTCCGCGATGGTGGTCGGCTACTCCGCGGGCGCCATCATCGGCGGTTCTATTTCGGCCTATCTCATTGCCGTGTTTGGCTGGCGCTCTGCTTTCATCTTTGGCGGGGCTTGCTCCACATTGCTGTTGCCCGCGATCCTTTACCTTCCGGAATCGCTCGATTTTATTTTGTCCCGCCGCCGCGCCGATGCGCTGGACCGTGTCAATGCCGTGATGCGCAGGATTGGTCATCCCGCGATGACGGCTTTGCCGGAGCTGGCGCGCGAGGAGATTTCCACCCGCGCTGTGCTCGGCGTTTTCGAGCCGCGATTCCGCAAAGCAACGCTGTTGATCTGTCTCTGCTACTTCACACTGATGTTCAGTTTCTATTTTGTCCTGTCGTGGACACCCAAAAATCTGGTCGATCTCGGTTTCAGCGTTCAGCAGGGAATTTTCGGCTCGGTCCTGCTGAATGTCGGAGGGATTTTGGGAGGACTGATCTTCGGCTACTTCGCCGGCAAATCGCATACGCGCACGCTGGCGCCTTACATGTTCATCGCGCTGTTTGCCTCTATCGTGGGTTTTGGTGCGCTGCATGAGGGGCTGATCCCCGTTATGTCCGGGGCGTTCGTCGCGGGCTTCTTCCTCATCGGTTCGATGGCAAGCCTGTACATACTTGTGCCGCAGATCTATCCGGCGCTCGTGCGCAATACCGGCACAGGCCTCGCCATCGGCTTCGGGCGTCTGGGCGCCGTGGTTGGACCGTATGTCGCAGGCCTGCTCATCGGGTCCGGTTGGCAGCGGATCGCTTATTACTCGGTGCTTGCCATTCCAGTGCTTATTCCCGCGCTGGCCGTGCGTCATATTCCGCTGCTCGGAGAAAAGCCCGCTGTTCGTCCGGTGCTGAATGCCGATACGTTGCGCGCGGCGGAATAGTTACAACTTAAGGTTTTTTCAACCCCACCCACCTAATTAAGGGGGGTGAGGTAGAGATGAAACTTCCGGACTGGCTTTCCGCCAAGCTTACACCTGGAATTTCGATATTCAGCAGCTTGGCCGCGATGACATTCGCTGTGGGCGCGATCGGATTCGTGTTCGCGGGAATGCGCGATGCCGATCAAGTCGGAATCGAGCAGCAGATTGTTCGCTCCGCGAACAAAGACGCGCTGAACAAACTTGGCGATGCGCTGCGCAACAATACCTATTGGGATAATGCTTACGACCAACTCACCGACAAACCAGATCCGGAATGGACGGAGAAAAATCTCGGTCCTTACGCGCTGACGACCACGGGCGTATCGGCTCTGTTTGTGCTCGGCGACAACAACCATGTCATCTACGGCTATGTCGATCCGAAGCAGAAGATCGCCGAAACCGAATTTGAAACGGACGTGGCTCTGCTGACTCTGGTGCAAGATGCCAAAGCGCGTCCGGGCGCACCGCCTGGTACGGCCGTCGGTTTCGTCGCCGTGGGTGGGAAACTCTTTCTCGGCGCCGCTTCTCTTGTCGTGCCCAATGACGACCGGGGGACGGGAAAGCTGGAGCGCCACAATGTCGAGCTTTATCTGAAGGAATTCGATAGCTCCGCGATTTCCAAAGTCCAAACGGATTTCCATCTGTCACGCGTAGCCGTGGTTAATGCGCCTCCGTCGAAAGAATTCGCGCAAATCCCGCTTGATGATGCGTCGGGCACGACCGTGGCCTATCTCGCTTGGCGGCCGGCGACGCCGGGACGCGATTTTGCCTTGACCGTGGCGCCCTACGCCCTGTTCTGCATCGCTTTCATTGGCCTACTGCAATGGCTCGGCCTGACCAATTGGATGGCCACAGTCCGCCAGCTGCAACAGGCGAAAGAGGAAACCGTCCGCCTGCGCGAAGAGAGCTGGTCCAAGACCATGTTCCTCGCCAATATGAGCCATGAGCTGCGTACGCCGCTGAACGCGGTGATTGGTTTTTCGGAAGTTATGACGCTGCAGATGTTTGGGCCGGTATCCAATTGCTATCTCGATTACGCCCAATCCATCCACTCCAGCGGCCTGCATCTGCTGCATATCGTCGACGACGTGCTGGATCTGACCAAGCTGCAGAATTCCAGCACCGGACTCGACCTCGATCCGATCGAACTCGGCACAGCGTTCAAGTCAGCGGGCTCGATTCTCCAGGAGGCCGCGCGGATTCAAGGTATCGCGCTAAGTCTAGTCCTGCCTGAAACGAGTGCCTTGGTCATGAGCAATACCAAAGCGCTCAGCCAAATCCTGATGAGCCTTGGAAGCAACGCCATCAAATTCACCGCCAAGGGCGGAGCTGTGGAAATCGCGGCAGCCTACGACGGGGAAGCGCAGCGGATTCGCATCGATGTGAAAGACAATGGCTGTGGAATCCCGAAGGATAAATTGCCCTATCTGGGGCAGCCCTTCTACCATTCGGAAAGCAGCTTTGCGCGGCAGCCGGGGACAGGGCTGGGACTCGCACTCGTCAAGACACTCGTTGCGCGGTTCGAAGGTAGCTTCGTGATCGAAAGCGAGGAGCGCCGGGGCACCCGCGTTCATGTAGAGTTGCCAGCGCCCCTCTTTACCCCTGCGCCCCAGCAGGAAAATATCGCGGCGTAGGGGAACCAATCGGCGTCGCCGATCCTTTGGCTTTATGCTAATCGTTCCCCCAACAAACAACCGGGGGAGAAACCATGCGCAAGACACATCTCGCTTTGGCGGCGGCGCTCATCGGCTGCCTGGCCGGCGTCGAATTCAGCCGTCAATCCTCAGCTATCGAAGCGACGCCGCGCCCTGGCGCCGGCTTTGCCGCCATTCCAGGCGCTGTTGGCGGACAGGATTTGTTCGGTCCGTACAACGTCGTGAAAGGCTGGCCGAAAGACATCAGCACGGTGCCGGGCAATGAAAAATGGACCTGGGGCGCTGGCCAAAGCGTCTTCGCCGAAAGCCCGGACCGCATCTACGTGCTGCAGCGCGGCGAACTTCCGAACATCAAGCGTCCGGCGACCAAGAAGCTGGATGAGTTTGGGCCGAGCGTTCTCTTCCCCATCGGCCGGCTTCCGTACCGCGACGCCACCGTCTCTTCCCCGCCGGCCGCCGGCGGCACCGGTCAGGATCCGCGCGACGGGATGAAGCTGTATTACGGAAAGCTCGGGGTCGATGCGAATTGGGAAAACTGCATCGTCGTCATCAATTCCAAGGGCGACATCATCGAGCGCTGGACGCAGTGGGACAAAATCCTGAAGCGCCCGCATTTCGTCGCCGTCAATCCATACGATCCGGAAAAGCATGTGTGGATTGTCGATGACCACATGCACGCGATTTACAAATTCACGCACGACGGCAAGCAGCTTGTGCAGACCATCGGTACCCCTGAACAGGAAGGCGCGGACGGCACGCATTTCAACCGCCCGACGTATCTCGCCTGGCTGCCGGACAGCACCATGTTCGTGGCCGACGGTTACAACGGCACGCGGGTGGCGAAGTTCGACAAGGACGGCAAGTTCATCACCGCCTGGGGCCAGAAGGGCTCGAATGGCGCCGACAAGCGCCCCGGCTACATGAACAATGTTCACGGCATTGCGGTGGATCCGCAGACGCGCCGCGTCTTCGTCAACGATCGCGGCAATCATCGCGTGCAGGTGTTCGATGAGAACGGCAAGTTCCTCTACGATTGGAGCTTCGGCGAGGAGCCGTCCGACGTTCACCTGGTCTATATCGGGGCCGACCGCACGCTGTGGGCGTTCGATCGCGGTTCGTCGAAGATGCTGAAATACGATCTGGAAGGGCACTTCCTGTATTCTTGGGGTGTGTGGGGCGATTTCGCCGGCGGCTTCTGGGGCGTACATGGCTTTTCCGTCGACCAGGAGGGCAATTTCTACGTCGCCGAAGTGGACTCGGGCCGCGTGCAGAAATTCGCGCCGCGTCAGGGCGTGAACCCGAATTTTCTTGTTGGCAAGCAAATCTATTCGGCTTGGCAATAGATCCGTCTCCTTCATGGCCGGGCGTGTCCCGGCCATGTGAGGGGCGGCGAGGGCTGAGGGGGCCAATCGCGATGTCTTCGCATCTCGCAATATTTGCATTGGCGGGAATTATGGTGGCTGCTCCGGCGCAGGCTGCTGATATCAAAGTGCTGGCCTCACCAGGTGTGCGGGAAGCCTATACCGAGCTGGTGCCGCAATTTGAAAAGGCCAGCGGCCATCACGTCATTACGATTTGGGACGGCGTGGTGAACATCACCAAGCGGGTCGCGGATGGTGAAACGGCGGACATCGTTATCCTGCCCGCGGCGCAGATCGATGAGCTGACGCGAAAGGGAAAGCTCGTTGCCGGAAGCCGCATCGATTTGGCGAAGTCCGGCGTCGGCATCGCCATCAAAGCGGGCAAGCCCAAACCGCGGTTGCGCAACGGCGACGATCTGAAAGACGCCTTGCTGAAAGCGAACAAAATCGCTTTCTCAACGGGGCCAAGCGGCGTCTACATCCAGAAGCTCATGCAGCAGATGGGCATCTGGGACAGCGTCAAGGACAAGACGCTTATTCCGCCGGTCGAAACCCCTGTTGGAATCGCTATCGCGAACGGCGACGCCGATATCGGCTTTCAGCAGGTCAGCGAGCTGATCCACATCAAGGGGATCAGCTTCCTCGGGCCTCTGCCCGCGGACGTTCAGGAAACGACGGTGTTTTCCGCCGGCCTGCATAAGGATGTGACAGCGCCGACCGCAGCGCGCGCGCTCATGCTGTTTCTGGGCGCACCGAGGGCGGCGGATGCCTTCCGCAAAGCGGGCATGGAGCCGGGCTGAAGCGCCCGTTACGCAAACCGGACGCCACCGCTTCGCGCCCTCCAATTGCTTTAATATCTCACCCGCGCCGTGAGGCCGATGGTGCGGGGATCGTTCGGGGTGCCCAAGATCAGGCCGGAATTGCCAGCCTGTACCGTCAGGTTTTGCATGTAGTTTTTGTCGAACAGGTTTTTGACCCAGACGAAGACTTCCCACGGTCCTTGTTGCCGGAAGCCGAGGGCCAAATTGACGACGCCATATCCGTCGATGACCGTGTGTTTCGAATCCGAGGAATCGCCAAACACTTTGGTGCGCAAGTTTCCTTCGACATTGACGAAGAAGTTTCCATTCAGTCCGGCGAAGCCCGCGTCATGCACATATTCCCCGCCGGCGGAGAACGTCCATTTCGGCAGCGCGGAAAGCGGACGCCCGCTCAGGTCGCAAACCGTGGTCGACGTGGCTATCAGCTCCAACGGGCACGAGCCGTTTTTGTACGACACGTACTTGCCGTCCATGAACGCTGCCGACAGATAGCCTGAAAGGTTCTCGCTGACGACGAAGGTCGAATCCAATTCGATGCCTTGTACGCGCGCCTTTTCGGCATTGGAAAGATAGCCGCGCAGCGCACCCGGCGCGGAATCGACAATATTGGTCTGGAAGTTGCGGACGGTGGTGAGAAATGCATCCGCGTTCAGAATAAGGCGGTGGTCGAGCAACTCCGTCTTAACGCCGGCTTCGATCGTTGTGTTCTTTTCCGGTTTGATCACAGCGGTGTTGAGCGCCGGAAGATTGGAGGCGTTCAGCGGCAAACCCGACATGTTGATGCCGCCGGATTTATACCCTTGCGCGTATATTCCGTAGACCATCACGTCTTGCGTGACTTTGTACGAAATGTTGGCGCGGCCCGAAAAATTGCCTTCGGAAACGCTCGCGTCATAGGCTTGCGGTCTCAGGATAGACAATTGGCGATTGATGAGCGTCTGGCTCAATCCCGATGGCCCGCCAGAGACCGCCGACGCAAACGTCCCGCTCTTGTCTTCATAGGTGTAGCGAACGCCCAGCGTGGCATCGAGGCGGTCCGTCGCATGCCATGTCGCCTCGCCGAACGCGGCGTAGCTGTCGGATTTGAACTTCGTGTGCCCTTCCGACGTGTAGCCGTCCAGAAGATTGCTCGGCATAGCCGGGGGCACGAGAAGCCAGTACGCGCCGTCGCGCCCGTATTGCGTGATGGGATGGCCTTTGACGGTCTGTTCAAACCAATAGAGCCCGCCCACATAGTCGATGGCGTTCCGTCCGTTCGACGCGACGCGCAGTTCCTGGCTGTATTGGATCTGCCGCGAGGGAATGTGCTGCACGGTCTGGATCACAAGCCGTGTGTAGTCGCGGTCGTTGGCCGCGTCCCAATCCCACCACCGCCATGCGCTGACGGATGTCACCGTGGCGGGGCCTACGTTCCAGTTGGCAACCGCGGAAACGCCGCCCTCGCTGGTCGTGACATCCAGCGCGGCGTCGATATCGGTAAGGCGGTCGTACGGATTGGTGCTGGGCGGCGTGTAGCCGATGCCCTGGGCCAGCGCGGGATATTGCTGTGCGGCCGGCTTCAGCGAGGTTCCAACGCCGACATACACCTGTGTGCAGCAGGTGGAGTCGAAGGAATTGTAGTCGCCGGAAATCGTCACATCGAAATCCGCGCTCGGCCGGTACAGGATTTGTGCCCGGCCGCCCGTGTTGTTGATGTCGTTCTCATGCACGCGGGTGACCACATTTTGGATCACCCCATTGCGGTGCGTCGTGGAAAGCGAAACGCGCGCGGCCAGGATGTTGCCAACGATAGGGCCGGAGAATGCCGCTTTGCCCTGCAGGAAACCGAAACTGCCACCGGTCGCTTCGGCCTGCATTTCGGGCTCGAAGGTTGGCGCTTTGGTGGTGATGGCAATGGCGCCGGCCGTCGTGTTCTTGCCGAACAATGTGCCTTGGGGCCCGCGCAGGATTTCAACCTGGTCGATGTCGAAGAAATCGAAAGCGCCTGCGGCGGGCCGTCCGTAATAGACCTGATCGATATAGAAACCGACGCCGGGCTCCAGGCCGTCATTGGCTTGGGCAATGGCGACCACGCTGCTGCCAAGGCCGCGAATGGTGTAGGCGGTGTTGCGCGGATTGGGCGAGGTGTAGTTGAGGCTCGGCGCAAGCTGGGTCAGTTGAGACAGATTGACGGTCGACGTTTTGTCCAGCGTGATTCCGGTAATGACCGACGCGGAAACGGGCACGTCTTGCGCGTTTTCCTCACGGCGGCGCGCGGTGATGTTGATGCGCTCCACCACGGGACCGCTCGCGTCCGTATTTGCCGCGGCGACTTGCACCGATGATGGATCAGCCGCCGCGACGAGAAGCAGTTGCGCGTCATCTTGCGCAAAGACCGGATTGGTGAAGCCAAGGGTTGCGGCGGCGGCTGCATATTGCCGCCAACAATGTTTCCCGCTGCGCAATGTTCTCCCCTCACAGGCAAACCAAAGCTGCCCGCGCTGTGCGTCTCAGCGCGCCTGCTTGCTTTTCCGTATTGCTGAAATGATTCCGCTACGTCCGGCTGGCACTGACATCCATCAAACCGGCAGGAGATGTATCGCCAATCGGTTCGTGATGTCCAGTCAAATATAACGTGCTTGGGGTGGGCTTTTGCCAGCCCGTCCGGTTTTCACCGCAGCGAGAAGTCGAACGTAAAGCCCGCCCGGATTTCGGTGGCCGTCTGCCCATCGGTATTTGCGCGGCGAACGGCGGCGTCGAAGGCGAGGCCGTCTTTCACCTGCCAAATTGCGCCCGCAAGGAATGCAGTCTGTTCGTGGCCGGCTGTGTCGCGCTCGTAGACGAATTCGGCAACTGGACGCACAACCCAGGCATTTGGTCCTTCCAAAATGGTGCCGAAGAAGACTTCGCCGCGCTGTTCCCGCGTCAGGGCTGCCGCGACGTTCACATGCACCGCGCCCCACGAAAATTGCTGACCGATAATCCCGGTAATCTCCGCGCCGACACCGTTGTCCTCGTGAATGCCCGGAAGCAGCAGCGTGTACTCAGCCGCGATGCTGACGCCGTCCTTATCTTGCAGCGTGCCTTCCCTAAAGACGTTCTTGAGCGAAAGCGCATTGTCTTCCAGGCGTCCGGCTGCATGCGGCGCATATTCGCTCTGCCCTTCCAGCACCACTTCCCAATTGTCCGCGAAGCCGTAATTCAGGCGCAATTGCGGAGCGATCCAGGTGTGTCCGTTCTCATCGCGGCGATAGCTCAGGGGGGCGGCTTCGACCTCGAAGGCGCCCTTCTCCGCGACGGCAGCATCGGTCGAGTCAAACGGCCGGTACGCGAATGCCGGAAGAGGAATGGCAATGACCGCAGCGAATGCGATGCTGGCGACAGGGCGCATCTAAGGTTCTTTCCATCGAACCTGAGGTTATTGAGCCATTCGCCAGGGCGAACGGTCCGGCCAGCTTTTGATGGCCGCCTTAGCCCAGGCGACGTCCTTGTCCTTATGGCAGACCGTACAGGGGTTGGGAATCTTCAGCGATTCGGTTTGAGACGGCGTGATGAATCGAAAGGTGTGGCTCGCAACATTTACATCCGCGATCGTCTGCTCGATTTTCGGCATGTGGCACGCCACGCATTGGCTGCCTGTGCTGTCCGCCTTGTGATGGGTGTGCGCTTCGATCGACGCGGCGTGCGGTCCGTTTTGCGTATTCGGTCCGTGACAGGTGAGGCAGACCTCGTTGACCGGCTTTTTCAGGCTGGCGTCGTTATCGGTGCCGTGGGGATCATGGCACGAAAAGCAGGTGACGCCGCGGTTGTACATAAGGCTCTGAACGTAGTCGTTGCCCTGCATCCGGTTCTTATGCGCGGTGCCGTCGGGAAAATGCGTGAAGCTCAGTTCGCCGAGCTTGTGCTCTTCCAGACTCCAATGGTCCGACAGCTTGCCTCCGGGCTGATAGCCGACGGGCCAATCATAATATTTGCCGTTGATCGGGTTTTGCGTCGGACGTCCTTGCGAATGGCACTGGATGCAGGTGTCGTTTGCGGCGACATAATCCATGCGTGCCGGATTCAGAATGGATGTGAGCTTCTTGTCGGCAACGTGGTCGCTGCCGGGACCATGGCAGCGTTCGCAACCGACATTCCATTCGGTGACGGTCTTCTTCTCGATGTCGAAGTTGACGGAATGGCACCCGTCGCACAGCGGACCCGTCGGACGCTGGAAATTGTCCGGCGGATACAGCGTTGCCCACCAGTCCGTGCCGTTGGCGACCATATAAGGACGCCATTGTTTGTGCGTGATGTCCCATTGCGCGGGGAAGGGAAAATAATCGTCGCCGGTTTTCTTGAAATAGCGCTGCTTCCAGCCGCTGCCGTACACCAGCGCCACTTCGTCGAGCGAGAATTTGACCAGGGGATCGGGCTTGGAGAAATCCCCAAGCACCGCTTCAGGGTGTACTTTGGGATCGCGCACCACATTGGCCATTTTGGTCTTGATCCAGCGCGCATAGACGTCTTTGTGGCAATCCTGGCACGCGGCGGAGCCGGTATAGTGTGCGTTTGGCGACGGTCCCGCTTGGGCGACGGCCGCTGGCTTTGCGCCGCTCGGGGTCACCACAGGAAGATTTCTTATATACGATACGAGCTGCCAGACCTGACGTTCCGGCATGTTCCAGGCGGGCATCGCGGTGTTCCGGATGCCGTTGCGGATGTGGTAGAAAATTTCGCCGTCGCTGAGCGATTGCGCCGTTTCCCGCAAATGCGGTGGGCGCGGAAAAGCCCCCGATCCGATTTCGGTTTTTCCGCTGCCGTCATAAGCGTGGCA
>Ga0114969_10003804_pt1 | contig 12081 bp, 14 predicted proteins | sample M_130807_MF_Meta_FD_87316 | JGI IMG/M metagenome (GOLD analysis project Ga0114969, IMG submission 87316) | Freshwater microbial communities from Lake Montjoie, Canada to study carbon cycling - M_130807_MF_MetaG | ecosystem: Environmental > Aquatic > Freshwater > Lake | place: Lake Montjoie...
ATGCCCACCATATGCTTCTCTCTTATAATCTTTCATTCCAGTGAACCAATATCCAATTGGATCAAATATTAATGCCTTAATTCCATATTTTTCTCTACCCGAATAGAGTGATAGGAATAAATTTTTTAATCTTGGAATTCCCGATGCTTCCGATCCCCTCCAATCTGTAACATCAAGAGCATTAGTTCCATGATCTTTTGATGCATGACCTGCCCAAACAGGAGAATCTCCCTTTGGATTAAATCCTTTAGACTTAGCAAAATACTTATTTTCTGCTACAGAAAATCCTTGATTAACAATCCCTTTGCCAACAGTAATCACATTTCCAGATGCTCCAGTTGGTTGAGTTGATTTTGGTGGTGTTGGTTGTGGTGATTGTATCATTGATACTGGCGTTTTTCTTGCCTTTTCAACAATGTTTAATTCTTTTGAACTGAATCTTGCTCTACTTGCACTATCAAATGCCCAAGGTTGAATACCACTTTCCTGTATTAATTGTAGACCTGCTTTATCCTGAGTTTTTTCATCAAATTTATCCGAAGGTTTAATTACTCCAGACTTAACTATTCCCTTTAAGGTATCTGGAATTATTTGATATCTTCCGGCCGCAAATATTCCAACTTTATTTGGTCCACTATACCTATTATTTTCTGCCTGCCTCCGCATAATTTCACTAACAGTCATGTCAGTTAATTTTTTTCCAAGCAATCGTGGACTTTGAGAATCTCCAGAACCATAAATTCCATGACTACCTTCTCCGCCCTGATTCATTGCATTATAACCACCAGAACTTTCGGATTCATATTTTGCAATAATATTCAAGGCTTCTTTATGAACTCCCCCCATTTCACGGGAAGAACTTGGAGATTGTTTTTCTTCACCAGTAGTAGGGCCAGGTTGAGTATAATCAGTATTCAATTTTGGAACTTCCTCTTCCCCAGTACCCTCTCCAAGAGGTTTACTGAGCATATCAAATCCTTCTATGAATTGATCGTGCATTAAATCCAGATTAGTATTTAAATCATCCATCGCACCTTGAACTTTTTTTGATTGATCAGTAAAGTCAAAATGAGAAATATCATAATATACTCCAGAAAGAAGATCTCCAAAATTTACTAAAGTGTCCGTTATGTTCTTCATAAAGTCAGTCAATACACCAAAAAGAGATTTAATTCGAATAATTAAATCTTCAATTGCCGTCATGATTGTTGGTAAATTATAAAGTAACCAACCAATCAAAAGACTGGAGGAAAAATCCAATATTCTCTCAAGAAATCCCTTTGTACTATCACCAATAACTGATGCACTTCTTCTCATTGCACCACCAATTCCAGAAGCTTCGATTATACTTTCTTGATCCTTTCTTCGAATTGCTTCCTCTCTCATATTTGAAAGAACTTTATCTCTGGCAAAAGATTCTCGTTTTATTCGAGTTCTATTGAGAGTAACAGTTTTTATGGTATCGGAAGATTTCTTCAAATTTCCCAGTCCAGAATTGAGGGATTTCATCCCTTTGGACACATTAGTAATATTAATTGTTGGTGCAAATGTTGTTGCCATATTACAGTACTACATTATAATGAATTTGTGAGTATAATGTATAAAAATTATCAGGATTAGATGAAGGAATATTAGGAACATCGCTGGCCGCCCCAATAGACAATGGTTGCTTTTGTTGTTGTGAGGAAGAACTGGAAGGAGCATAAACAATATTTGGTTTTGGTTCAGGTTCTGGACCAATATTAAATGGAACAGTTTGCATTTTTGTTGTCTGTGCAGGTACTATATCTGGTGTAGAAGGTTTTGAAGAAGTTTTATTACTATCATTATCAGGCAATTTCATTTCTCTCCAATCATATCCCTTCGAGGTTGCCCAATCTTTTGCTTGTTGATGTTCCTCAGTACTCATTTTACTCCAGGCACTTTCTATTCTTCCTCTTGCCATAGGATTATTTTTATATTGCCATGCCTGTTCAAACTGTTTTACTTTTTCCTCATCTGGTGCTTTTGGAGTTTCTGTCGCTTTTGGAGTATCTAATTTTTTATCAGAATTTGGCGAATTGATCTGCAAATTACTTGCAGGAGGAGTCATAGAAGTTGATGGAGCAGGTTTATTTGATTCTGGTTGCGTTGTTTTAACTGGTGTAGGTGTCTTTTCCTTTTCTTTTTCTTTTGGTTTATCCACTCCCGTGAGAATATCAGATCCCTTTCCACCAAGAAGATAACCAAGAGCACCACCTCCAATCATAGCCGGAAATTTTGTCCATCCAGGAAATTTTGATCCTATTTTTATGCCAGCTTCGGATGCAAGAACACTCGATGTTGCTCCGGCAGCTGCCTGAGTCGTTGTCTGCCCTTCCTTCTTTCTTCCCATAAAGTCAAGTCCACCAAAAGCAACATTAACTAGTGGACCAGCAAATTTTCCAATTCCTTTAAGGGATTTAGTAATACCACCAAGAAATCCTTCTCCAGCACCTTTTGTAGCACCTTCAGCAGCTCCTTTTGTTGCGGCCGCCGCTTCTTTTGCACCATTACCAGTTACTACTTTTTTTGCACCTTTTACAAGACCTGCCATTCCTCCAAAAAGCTTTCCAAGTGTATTTGCAACTACAAATTTTCCAATTTTTCCGACAAGTTTAGTAATAGTTCCAATAACTTTACCTATACCAAAACTGATAATAGTAAATACGCCACCGGCAATCAATAATGTTTTAATTACAGAGTCTTTAATCTCATTTAGTTTTTTCTTATCACCATCCTGAAATGCCTTTAGAGTCTTAATTCCTTCAACAGTTAACCATCCACCAAGAAGTGTAAATACAAAACTCATTAAGTTATTAAAACCAAATGATATCTTATTACCAATACGCTTTACTGGTTCTGATAAGGCACTTTGAATTTTAGTTTCTAATAGATTTTCTTGTCCGCCCCGTGCTCCTGCTTCTGCTAATCTCTTTTGCTTTTCCTGTTCATAAAGATCTTTCTGCCTTTCTAATATACTCTCATTTGAAGTTATTTTTGCAACCGATTCTAATGTATCACTAATTCCATTCAATTGAACTCTAACACCATCTACTTGTGCCTGAAAATTTCCAATTTGTGTTAGATTGCCAAGAATTTGTGCATTAGTTTGTGATAATTGATTTACCTGTTTCTGAAGTGATGCTACCGCAGAAGTATTAGAATCTATTGAAGATTGAGTTTGTGCATCAACTTTATTGCCACCACCAAAAATATTCCCCGATACGGTAGTTTGATTAATACCTTGAATAGAACTGGAAAGTGGTGACGGTATAACTGCCATTAGGATTGTTGATTTTTAAGATTTTCTTCTTCAATATACTGCTGTAATAGTGTAATATAAACTTCCCTCTCCCACGGCATCATATTTTCTAACTCGGTCAAACTATATTTATGGTGCTGAATCAAAGAAAATGTTGTTCTATAATACGATGCCAAATCCGTGTGGGAGAGTGCTACACGAAAAAAGATGGAAGTCCTTCCAATACCACTTCACTCTCAATGCCAGTATTTGGATTTTTAATTTTAATATTATGAGAAAGTTTGGGCATCGTTTCAAAGAACTTTTCAATTTCTTTGAACTGTTTAGAATTTAACTGCTCCACAAATTCAGAAAGTTCTTTCTTAGAGCAATCACTTCCGACCCAAGATTCCTCTTCAGAATAAACTTGATCAATACATGTACAAATCAAATCAAATGATTCATTAATACCAATTCCCTCGTCACTATTAAAGTTATTTTTAATGAATTCTGACATAGAAGGATATTTCATTCTCATGGTCAAAATATCATCCAACTTAATATCTCTTGAATGTCCTTCTTGATCTTGTACCAGAATCTCATCTAGATTGATACTAACAGGAACTTTTGTTGTACCATCATCTGGACAAGTAATTAATACATCAACAGTCTCACCAACAGACTTACCACGAATATTCAAGAACAAATACTCAATGTCAAATGTGGCAAGATCATCAATCTTAATTCCTTTACTTAAAATGCAGTTAGAAATTACTGTCTTAACTGCATTTGCAATTTGCTTACTATCCTCACTCTCCATTGCAATGATGAGGATTTTTTCTTCTTTAACTAAAAATGGTCTATATCTAATCTTTTTCTTTAATGAGGGAATTTCCAACTCATAAATTGGAGTAGCAATCTTTGGTAAAGGCATAATATCCTATAGAATTCAGATGCTTTTATTTAGGATTCATTAGATTCATTACCTGAAGAAATTGCTCCAAAATTTCCACTTGTTCCGGTGATTCCACTATTCTGTGCAGAAGATCCTCCACCACCATCACCAAAAGAAAACCATCCACTGTTTCTAGCACTTTGGTCAGCACTTCCTCTTGGTCTTGGATCATCCAATCTTCCAGTACCTTCATTTCGATTTCTCCATAACATTTCATCTCTTCCGGTTGCAAGTCTATCTTGAGAATTTCCACTGGTATTTGCTTGAGTTGTATTTTGTGGTTGTTTATTATTATCCTTAGCAGAATTTATATCCACACTTCTTATAGAACCACAAACATACCTTTCATAACTAAATGATGCGGTTACGGTTAATACTTGAGAATCTGAATATGCGATTGATGGAGAATATATTGCGGTCGGAAATAATCCAAAGAAATTATATTCAATTTCATTTCTATAGTCCCGATCAAACTTTAAAATTTTAGTAGTATTTGTCTTATAATCTATCGGATATTTCATTCGGAAAAAATATCCCTCTCTACCAGCATTTACTCCAGATCCGCTGGCAATAAATTCTATCCAGTGCTCCAAAAATTTTAACATTCTATATTCCTTATCAACATAAAATGTTAAATCAATTGCCGTAAAAATTCTAGTATGCGCCATCTTTTCGGCGACTCCCGTAACATCACCAACAATATCCGCAGTTCCAAGAGAACTGCCTGGCAATGATGCGGAAGAACACAATAATCCAGCACTTTCTGCAACGAATCTTGAACTAACACCTCTCAAAGTCAAATAACTTTGAAGAGGTCTTGATAATCCACCAAAGTAAACTTGATAGTGACTGGTTTGTGCAAGATTTCCAAAGAGTGGTTTAATCTGAGATATCTTGCGAGGACGTGCTATGGACACTCTAAATACTCTTAAGGTCTTATGTACTGTATTTAGATGTCGTATAAAGGAAAATATCAACCAGATAATCCTAAAAAATACAAAGGTGATCCAACTAATATTATATACAGATCCTTATGGGAGCGCAAATTCATGAAATATTGTGATCTTAATGAAAATATTCTCGAATGGGGAAGTGAAGAAATTGCATTGCCATATAGATCTCCCATTGATAATAAGATTCATAGATATTTTCCAGATTTTTATATTAAAGTAAGAGAAAGTAGTGGTGAAATTAAAAAATGTATCATCGAAATTAAACCCAAAAAACAAACAATAGAACCAGTACCACAGAAAAGAAAAACGAAAGGATATATCTACGAAGTGGTTGAATATGCAAAGAATCAGGCAAAGTGGAAGGTAGCAGAAGAATGGTGTGCTGATAGGGGATATGAGTTTAAAATTCTCACAGAAGATCATTTAGGTATTAAGTAATGGCAAGAAAAGTAAGTAAAATTCCAAAAGGAAAAATTAAACCTCTTCTCACAAGTCAGAGAGAAAAACTTTCTGAGCAACAACAAAAATCCATACAAGAAGAGCAGACTTCGGAAACTTTAGAGCAATTAGAAGTACCTACTAAAAAATTAAATAGAATTCAAATGCTGGAAGAGGCAATTTTACAAGGAATTGATAGTGAAGATGAAATTATGTCAATTATTCAAAAAATATTTGACGACACCGAAAAATATCCAAGACCAGGAAATATATACACTTTTGTTTATACTGCAAAAACACCAGGAATTTTATACGATCAACATCCATTATTGATGGTTGAATCAATCGATTTATCAGGATTTAGGGGATATAATGTACATTGGTCAGATCATAGAAATTATGTTTGGGAAGGAGTTGGAAGTTCATTCCATAGAGTTCAAAGAGGTGAAGAATTTGATTATCTCCATGATGTACCATATATGAAAAAGATGTCAACATAGTCTAAATAGTTAGAAAATTCAAATGGCAGAATGTTTCAGATATCCAGCAAAAAGAATAACTGAGTCTGATGATTATCTGCAGATTCTTATCGTCAATTATGTACCTCCAAGTGTAAGTACCAATCCATCAAATCTTATTCAGAGAACTTCCACTCAGGCACTGGCGGATAGTGGAAATTTAACGAACTCCTTATATCAAATTCTTCTTCCCATGCCACAAGGAATTAGTGATAGTAATATGGTTGATTGGGGCGATGATAGTTTAAATCCATTAGCTGCGGGACTAGTTGGTGGGACACAACAGGCTATAGCAGGAGATCCTGAAAAAGGATTTAAAGATATTACATCAGCAATAAAAAATGTTGCCACAAGCGGAAATGGACAAGATTTAGTTACCAGTTATTTTGCAGCAAAGGCAGCCAATTCCCTTAATGCGAATGTAAGTGCAGAAGGTCTTCTTTCTAGATCAGAAGGTAAAATTCTGAATCCAAATATGGAACTACTCTTTAAGGGAGTACAGTTAAGATCATTTAATTTTACATTTAATATGTCACCAAGAGATGATGTGGAATCAAAATCCGTTAAAAGTATTATAAGAGCATTTAAAAAATCAATGGCGGCCAGAACCTCAAGTGGTGCCGGTGCTGGATTGTTTATCGATTCTCCAAATGTATTTCAATTGGAATATAGAAGTGGTGGCGAAAAACATCCATTTTTAAACTCATTCAAACCATGTGCCCTAACAAACATGGCAGTTGATTATACTGCATCTGGTGCTTATGCAACTTATGAAGATGCAACACCAGTTCATATGAAACTTACATTATCATTTCAAGAATTGAATCCAGTTTACTTTAGTGATTATGATGATTCAACAGATATCGGAGTTGGATACTAATGGGATACTTTAGAGAACTACCAGATTTAGAATATCAATCACCTTTTGTAGGCAGAAATTCTTCTGATGCTTATGTTCGTGCTAAAAATTTGTTTCGTAGAGTCAAACTTCGTGACGATTTGCACAATGTAGTTACTCTTTTTGACAAATATCAAATTACTGATGGTGCTCGTCCGGATACTGTGGCAGAAGAATTATATGGTAGAGCAGATTTGGATTGGGTCGTAATTTTAACTGCAGGAATTGTAAACGTAAGAAATGAATGGCCTCTATCGGATAGAGATATCTACCAATATGCAGAAGAACTTTATAAGGAAAATTTAAATTCGAATCATCATTATGAGACTAAAGAAGTTAGAGACTCCAGAGGTCGTCTGATTCTTCCTGCAGGTAATGTTGTTGATTCCAATTTTTCAATTCAAAATCCGGATGATTATAGGGCAACATTAAATCCGGTTACTGGTATCAGTAATTACGAATATGAGGTAATTAAAAATAATAAGAAAAGATCAATTTATATCTTAAAAAAGGCATATCTCCAACAGTATCTGAATGATATGAGAAGAATTATGTATTATGACAAATCTTCTCAATATGTCAATAAAACTTTAATTCGTACTGAAAATACTAGAGTCACGATGCCATAAAAAAGGGGAGGTTTCCCTCCCCATTTCCGTTATTCTGCCAACTTTGCGAAGTAACTTAGAGTATCATCATCTTCTTCATCATAAGAAGAAGACTTGGTGGGAGCAAGATTCTTCAACTGAGTACGAAGATCTTCTTCAAGATCACTTTCCGAACCTCGTGAAGTTTCCTCTTCATCAGCAACCTCAGAGTCTTGACGACGAGTACTCTTGTTACCAAGAACATAATCAAGACGCTTCTTCAGTTCATCATAAGACTTAAACTGATCGGAAGCAACAAGTTCTGCAAGAGAATATTGCTTCTTCCAGATTGCTTCCATTGCATCGTCATCATCCAACAAAGATCCTTGTGAGGAAAACTCTGAAGAATCGTAGTTACGATAACCGGCAACATTCTTTGCCTTCAGTTTGAAGTTAGCACCTTGCCAGAAATCAAAAGGATCGATTGCTTGCTCATCCTCAAACTCTGGTTGCATCGCTGCCGTGATCTTATCAAAGATTTTCTTACCGAACTTATAAAGGAAGACCTTACCTTCATTATCAGGATTAGCAGGATCTTTGACCACGTAGATGTTAGCAACATAAGTTAGCTTACGCTTCTGCTTACGGGCAATTTCCTTACCAGCATCTGTACCATTATTCCATAGTTCAGAATTCATTTCCGAAACTGGATCCTTCTGATTCAGAGTGGTTAAACTGTTTTCAATGTACCAACCACCAGAACCTTGGAAGGCATGAGAATACAGTTTTACAAACGGCAGATCTTCGCCGTTAGGTGCGGGAAGGAAACGAATGACGGCATAACCATTACCACTCTTATCACATTCAAGTTTCCATAGACGATCATCACCAGATGATGTGGTATTATTCATTTTTTCGACTTCCTTGACTAGTTTTGCGGTCAGGGAACCAAGTTTGGATTGTTTCTTAAGATCAGAAAAAGACATTTGGATTAGTTGTGTAAATTGGATTTGTTGTATTTACTTAGATATTATAACAAAAATAGTATTACTTGTCAATGAACTTTTTGAGAGATTCTATTGTTTTATTAATACTATTAAAAAGCAAATTCATATCTGTATCGGGAGGAAATCCCATCAGAGTAACTGATTTACGCAGATTTTCTTTCATTTCAACCGCTTGTGGGTCATCTGAAAGGGACAAACGTGTATACATTACACGTTGCTTTTCTAGCAACTGAGTCAGTTTTTCAATATGTTCCAGTTTATCTTCACGAGTCATAGTACCAAACGACAAAATACTTCCATAAATGGATTTTTGAAGATCATTGATTTCTTCAAGTTCATCCTGAATTAATTCAGAATCAAAGAATTTACTCATTTATAATGTCCCGTAAAAGTTTTTTGTACTGGAATATGTCTGTATTTATTTTATCACATATTATAAAAATAGTCAATTTATACAATAAAATCGGGACTTACGCAAGTCAAATACCCCTACCCGACTTTGCTGCCCAATATTATGAAATAATGTCCCTTAATATTTTTTTGTAATTAAAAATGTCTACTTGTATAAAGGGTTTGTATTTCTTGATTTTTAAGCTTACAGTTTCCCAAACTGGGTCTAGTAGTTTCTTATCAAACACATTCCCGAACATAAAGATTATATCATAAATCACCAGAGTTTCAATACCAATCTTCCCACTCAGGAATTTTTTTAGAATTGGTGGATGACCTTTCGAACAATTGAATGCATCTTCTAATTTTATTTCCGAGAACAATTCTTCCGATTGTTCTTTGAACAAGTAAGTCAAACTCTGCTGTCGTTTCATCCACTCGACGTATGTTTTTTCTCCGGAATTTATAATTTCTCCAATCCATATGTTTTGTGGGTTATCTGTGGCAACAAAATTTGATACAAGAAAATCAACAATTTCCTTATCAGAATATTTCCTTGAAGATTTCTCGAAAAAATATTTATCTTTGCGTTTGTTAAAAGAAGTCAGAGTTGCTCTGGACTTTCCACCATACTTAAAGAAATCATATTTTGGATTCGTGAAATGACTTTTGAGAGAAAGATAATGTTGATAGGTCTCAAAAGGACTCATAGGGGAAGTTTTGCTCTCGAAGTTTTCTTCATGAAATTTAAATTAATAGCATCATATTTCAACCGCTCTTTAAGGGGTTTAGATATAAGTTTAGTAATAGAATCAACTTCAATACCATTAATTTCACAATAATGACAAATGGCATCAATATAGTTCATATTTTCTTCTGCAACAATTTTTTCCACTTCTAAAGAAAACTTGGAGGGAGTCAGAAACTTATCCTCTATTGCTTGTTCTAATTCTTTATTTGGTTCCATAATGCTCAAGTTTATCTCCAACAAATTTTCTAATATATTGGACGAGCAATTTAAGGTACTTTGCTTTGTCGTATTCTTCATAAACTACACATTCTCCATTTTCACATGACATGATGATAACAAATTTTTTGACTGGTATCTCAGTCAGTTCATAAAGCATGGCCGCATAAGCACAGCACTGAACAAAATAATGATCAATCCACTCGCGTGGTTTTGGTTTTTTGGAAGTCTTGAAGTCAATGATCGCTAATTCGCCATTATATTCGGCAATACAATCAACTGTACCAGCAATACCTAATTGCTTACTATATAGGGAACCTTCAAGAGAATAGATATTATTTATATTCTTGAGAGTTGATTTTGCAATATTAAACAGAAACTCTGAGATTGGAAGAATGTCCGTAGGAAGATCTTCATTTTTCAGAAAATACTCAGTAAGAGTATGCATATCCGTACCACGACTTGTTGCAAGTTTTGTGATACGGTCTGCTTCCTGATCACCAACTTTCTTCCGCCACTTCACAAAGATTTCTTTATTGAAATGACTTGTAACAGAAGTGATGGAAAAAAGTTTTAGAATCTCATCTTCATCAGGAACTTTATAATATCGAATACCATCTATAGTCTCCCGTTCAAGTTTTGGGAGAGTCAAATCAACATGATTGAACATTAAAATCCTGCTTCAATTTTCGCAATGATGTATTCTTTGACAAGTCCAGAACGAACAATATCATCAACACCAAACTCTATTATATCAATAGATGGCATTTTACGCAAGATGCTTATGAAATCAATAATTCCATTGCGTTCATTAGTCTTCTGTAGATCGGACTGAGTAGCATCTCCACAAAACATAATCTTAGAGTTCTCACCAACACGGGTAATAATTGAATCCAACTCATGTGCCGTACAGTTTTGAAATTCATCTACAATCACAATCGAGTTATCAAGTGTGGTGCCTCTTAAGAATGAGGTGCTCCAGAACTTAATAGTTTCCTGAGATTTAAGATTACCATAGAGCATCTCAAAATCAACATCGGAAGGCATCTGAAACATATACTTCACCATATTCTTATAAGGAATCTGATAAATGTCAGATTTGTCATCATAAGAACCGGGAAGGAAACCAATTTCTCTGGTGGCAACTAAAGAACGAACCAGATATATTTTTTCATAAGGTGTTCTTTCATCAAGAACTTCACGAAGAGCATTATAGAGTGTTATGAAAGTTTTGCCGGTTCCTGCACATCCATAGGCAACTAAATGTTTACCTTCAGCATATGCATCAAAAAATTTTTCTTGATTCTCAGTTTTTGGTTCAATATCTAGTAAATAGTCATTTCCAAGTGCTTTTTTTCGTTTTGTCTGACGGGATGCAATATCTCCACCAGGTTGCGGATCATTAGCCCTTTTTCTTCTTGACATGTTAGATTTTTTTGACTGTGGATTTAGGTGCTTTACTTGCATTATCTAAAACAGTATTCCATGAGGGATGCTTAGAGATCAACTTATTTCGCCAATCTCCAACCTCTCCTGGAGTCGCACATCCCTGACTCCAATCTCTTGACCATTCAGGATTGTCGTTATACCACTGCGTGATATCATGAACGCTCATTTCAATCACTTTCGTCTCACCTGTTTCTATATGCCTGATCGGATAAATTGCCATTTGTCAAAATAATGTATATGATTATTTATTGCATCCATTCAAGAGCAGATGAAATAGTTGGAAATTGCTCTACAAATATATTCTTACAAAGATTTGCAATCTCCATGTGCTCGGATTGAGTTCCGTGCCCCGCTCTAAGGTCGATATAATGAATCCAGGAGCGAATACTCCCACTCATATAAAGACGTGTCATAGTCGCTTGTGGAAGCACGAAACGAGCACATTCTTTGGCAACACCCTGAGCAAGAAGAAGATTGTAAATATTCAAACTCTCTTCAAAATGCTTTTTGATCATCAAACTCATAGTTTCTTTTAGATCACTTCCAAGATCATCTGTACTATTTTGTCTATTTTTTGTATCTTGTCTCCGCAAATCAGGTATAGGAATTTCAAGTTGAAGTTCTGTACTATCGGCATACCTCTGACTGAATTGCTGA
>Ga0114969_10003805_pt1 | contig 12081 bp, 9 predicted proteins | sample M_130807_MF_Meta_FD_87316 | JGI IMG/M metagenome (GOLD analysis project Ga0114969, IMG submission 87316) | Freshwater microbial communities from Lake Montjoie, Canada to study carbon cycling - M_130807_MF_MetaG | ecosystem: Environmental > Aquatic > Freshwater > Lake | place: Lake Montjoie...
CAGTCGCGACCCATCTGGCTCCATGTTGATGGCGCGTTCGGGTTGTGGGCCGCGACATCCCCCGCGCGCGCGCACCTGGTCGCGGGCATCGGTCGAGCCGACTCGATCGCGACTGACGGTCACAAGTGGCTGAACGTGCCGTACGACAGCGGCATCGTGTTCGTCGCGCATCCAGACGCGCATCGCAGTGCGATGTCGTTGGCGGCGGCCTACATCGTGGCCACCGCTGTTGAACGCGACCCACATGAGTTCGTGCCCGAAGAATCCCGTCGTGGTCGCGCCGTGCCGATCTACGCCGCGCTCCGGTCCCTCGGCACGACGGGCACTGGCGATCTCATCGAACGCTGCTGCCGCCACGCCGCCCTGATGGCAGACCGCCTCAAGACCCATCCCCACATCCGCATCCTCAACGACGTCGTCCTTAACCAGGTCCTGGTGCGATGTGAAGCGCCCGGTCACGATGCTGATGCGCTGACGAAAGCGGTGATTGCCGGCGTTCAAGAGGAGGGGACCTGCTGGCTCGGCGGCACGACGTGGCACGGGATGACTGCGATGCGCGTCGCCGTGAGCAACTGGTCAACGACGGCCGACGACATCGAGAAATCAGCGGCAGCGATCTTGCGGGTACTGGAAAAAGCCGGGAGTTGATCTCCCTATTTCTTGATCGCCTTCATCCGTGCAACGAGTTCGTGCACGAGCTTTTGCTCTTCGCCGTATTTCGCGAAGTCGCCATCGCGCAGCGCCTTGTCGGCGCGATCGATGGCGACCGACAGCTCCGCCGCCAGTTGCGATAGCGTGGCATCCGACGCGATGTCGGTTTCGACGGCATCCGGCATGCTCGAGTTCGATTCGATGATGGACGTCGCTGAGTTTTCGAGGCGATCGGGCTCGAGCGCAGATGCAATGGATGGCCCGAAGATCTCTACCAGTGCGCGGGTGAGCGTCTCACGCATCACGATGCGGCTGCCGTAGGCGACGATCACGCGTTTGAGTTCCGGGATCTTTCCGGTTGACGAGCGCAGATACAGCGGGCGCACGTAGAGTAGCGACTCCTCGATCGGAATCACGAGCAGCGTGCCGAACTTCACCGTTGATCCCTGTTGGTTCCACAACGTGATCTGCGGCGAGATCAGCTGATCCTGATTGATCTTCGCTTCAATCTGGCTCGGCCCGAAGATCAGGCTCTGTTTCGGGAACTGATACACGCGCAACCTGCCATACTGATCGCCGTCGCTGCGCGCCACCATCCAGGCCGAGAGATTGTCCTTGAGGCGCGGCGTGAACGGCAGCATCTGGATGAACTCCGGATGTTTCTCGCCGGGCAGCTTCATGATCGTGTAGTACGGCTGAATCGCCTGCGTGGAGTGGTCGCCAACATCGAGCACGGGCACCTGCCACTGATCTTCCTTGTTGTAGAACACGCCGGCATTCGTCATGTGGTAGGTCGCGAACACCGCGGACTGAATCGCAAAGATGTCTTCGGGATACCGCACGTGCTGGCGCAGACTCGCCGGCATCTCACTCATCGGCGTAAACAGTTTTGGAAAGATATTGGCGATCGTGAGTGCCAGCGGATCTGACGACTCCGCCAGATAGAACGTCGTCGTGCCGTTGTAGGCATCGACGACGGCTTTCACGGAGTTGCGGATGTAATTGATGCGCTCGCCGGATTTCGAGACCACGCGCGACGAGTACGGGTAGTTGGCGGTCGCCGTGTAGGCGTCGATGATCCAGAAGAGGCGGCCGCCATCGACGACCATGTAGGGGTCGCGGTCGTACTCGAGAAATGGCGCGATCTGCTTCACGCGATCGAGAATTTGTCGGTGAAAAAGAATGCGGCTGTCCTTGCGGAGCTGGTTGGTGACGAAGATCTCCATGCTGCCGAATCGCGCCGCGAGCAACATGCGGCGGAAACGGCCACCCACTTCCACGCCGCCCGTGCCGGCGTAGGTCGTCATCACATTCTCTTCGCCGACCTTCGAGGTACTTTTCGGGTAGTGAAATTCCTGTGTGTTCGTCTTCACGAGCACGTAGTTGCTTGACTGCTCGCCGAAGTAGATGCTGGGCTCAGTGACGGGCAGGTCTGCCGTGGATTTTGGCGGCAGGTCGCGGATGAAGAGCACCGGCAGCCCTTCCGTCGTGACCTGATTCACCGGCCCCAGCGTGAGGCCGTAGCCGTGCGTGAAGCTGAGGCGATTGTTGACCCACGACTGATTCGGCAGGCTGTCGGTGTTGAGCTCGCGCGCCGACAGCATGACCTGACGCTGCTTGCCGTTGATCCAGTAGCGATCGTTGTCGACCGAGACGAAGTCGTAGTACGTGCGGATTTCCTGAATCTGCGCGAAGGTTTGCAGCAGCGGCTGATGATCCCAGAGCCGGACGTTCGCGATCGTCTCCGCATTCGCGATGATGTCTTTGGGCTGCAGCTCGGCATCGCCCGTCAGCTCGCGCTCATCCACGCGATCGAGCGAGTAGGCGTGCCGCGTCGCCGCGATGTTGTGCACGATGTACGGCTGTTCCTTGTCCTGTTCGTTCGGCGTGACCACGAACTGCTGCATGAACGAGCCATACAGCGAGCCGCCGATCGTCGCGACGAAGTACACCGCCAGCGCCAACGGCACCGGCCAGCGCTGTGAGCTGAACCCATGCCAGACGGCGAGCAGACTGCCGGCCAGCAAAATCACGAGCTTCAGCCGAAGAATCGGCATCACCGCGTGCGCGTTGGTGTACGACGCGCCGAACATCACCGCGGCGGTGTCGCCCGACGCCGGTGTGATCAGCAGGCGGGGCACGTCCAGCCACGCGCCCCACGCCATCAGCGCGAGGCCGATCGCCACGAGCCACGAGAGGTGCCGGCGCGCCTGCTGACCGAGCCTGAGCCGTGGCCAGAACGCGATGCCGTAGCGAGGCTCAGCCGTGACGCTGCCGCTCAGCAGGTAAATGAAGCTCGAACCGGCGAGTGAGATCACCGTGAGCAACAACGCCTGCTGACGGACCGCGTCGAGCAATGGCAACCGGAAGACGTAGAACGAGACGTCGCGACCGAGCAGCGGATCGGTAACGCCGAACGGCACGGCGCGGAAGAACGAAATCCAGCACATCCAGTCTGCCGCCGACGAGATGGCCAGCATCGCCGAAAGGATCGTGGAGCCGATCAGCGCAATCCGCGCGAGCCCGCTCCGCTCGATCGACACCGGTCGGCCGTCCGCACTATGACCAAAGACCAGGCTCGAGACCTTCAGCCCCACTTGCGCCATGCGCAGGTTGCCGTAGAGAAACGCGAACGCCACCGCAAAGACGCTGACGAAGACCGCGCCCTGGATGTTGATCGACTGCAGGAACACCTGTGTGTAGCCCAGCTCTTTGAACCAGAGCCAGTCGGTGTAATAGATCGAGAAGGACGGGATCGCCAGTAAGGCGACCACTGCCAGGAAGAACAGCCCGGTCAGGCTGCGGGAGCGCATGGAACCACTTTACAGCTCGCGCAGCGCTGACGGGATCGGCAATCTCGCGGCTCGGATGGCGGGGAAGACGCCCCCGATGAAGCCCATGATGAGTGCGTAGGTCAGGCCCTGCGTCAGCAAGGACGGCGTCACGCGAAACGCGAACGCGATCTGGCTGAACGTCTGGAAGTTCATCGTCGATGTCTGGTAGCCGTTGAACGCGAAGAACCCGAGCAGGCCGCCGGCCAGGCCGCCCAGCGCGGCCAGCGCCATCGATTCGCCCAGCACCGAGATCAGCACCGAAATGGTGTTGAAGCCCAGTGCACGCAATGTCGCGATTTCCCGGGTGCGCGCCGACACAGCCGTGTTCATGGTCAGAATCGCTCCAAACACGGCGCCCGTGCCCATGAGGAACGCGATGATGTAGCCGATTCCCTTGATGAGCGACGTCATCGTCTCCGACTGCGCGGCGTAGTACTCCGTTTCCTTCTTCACCTGCACATTCAGCTGCGGATTCGATGTCAGCGCGTTCTTGAACGCGTCGAACGACGCCGGCGAGTCGAGGCGCACGAGCACCGACTGGTACGAGTTGCCGCGGCGATACACGTTCTGAATCAGCTTCGAGTCCGCCCAGAGTTCGCTTTCTGCGGCGCTGCCTTTCGCGTCGAACACGCCGACAATCTTCAACGTCAGCTGACCCGATTTGATCTCGGAGTTGAGGTCGAGGCCCGAGAACTGCCCGAGTGCCGATCGGCCCACGATGGCTTCGTTCGTGCCGAACTGGAACATGCGGCCTTCGGTGACCTTCACTTCATCGCGCACCTGCATCGCGGCCGACTCGATGCCGCGCAGCGGCACGTTCGCGGCCGTGCCTGTGGCGCGCTTGTTGCGGTCGATGATGACGAACAACTCCGCGCTGGCGATCGCTCGATTCCCTTCGAGCAGCACGCCTGGCGCCTGCTTGATGAGATCCGTCTCCGGTCCGCTGAGGCCGCTCGACATCTCCGAGTCCGCGCCGGCACGCAGAATGATCGCGCGCGACGGCGAACCGGCTTCGGTCATGGCCGCTTTGAAGCCTTCACCGATCGACAACACGGCGATGAACACGATCACCACGCCGGCGATGCCGGCCATGGCGACGGCCGATGAGCTGATCCGGCGGGGAATCGTCCGGATGCTGAGGAGCGTGACCGCGATGGTCTGACTGATCCACTTGAACATGATCGATGTCCTCAGTTCCTTCTGAGCGCATCGGTGATGCGCAACTGCATGGCTGACGTGGCGGGGAAGATGCCGGCGAGCAGGCCCAGGCCGAGGCAGAGCCCCACGCCCACGACCAGATCGCGCGTGCCGAAGATGAAGACGGGCAGGAACGAATTATTGAAACCGCCGCTTTGCACAAGGAAATACACGACGCCCAGACCCGCCATGCCGCCGATGACCGCAATCAGCATCGACTCGGCGAGCAGCAGCGACAACACCAGGCCATTCGAGAAACCGAGTGTCTTCAGCACGCCGATCTCACTGGTGCGCTCACGGACCGACTGGCCCATCTGATTCGCGACGTTCAGCAACAACAGCACGAGCACGACCGTGACGATGCTCACCATCATGAAGCCGATATTGCCGATCTGATTCGCGAAGCCCTGCATGAAGGCTTTCTCAGGTGAGGTCTTCGTCTCAGCCGATGAGTTCGCGAATTGCGAGTCGATGGCCGAGCCCACTTCCGCCGAGCGGTTCGGATCCGCGATCCGGATCGTGTACCAGCCGACCTGCCCGTACGCGCCGCGGCGATTCTCGTCGAGGTAGTCGTAGCGGAAATAGAACGTCGTCTTGTCCACTTCCTTGTCGCCGTCGTAGATGCCCGACACGTTAAAGAACCAGGTGTCACCCTGCTTCGGTTGCCAGATCGTGCCCTTGACCGGCACGCGGTCGCCGACTTTCCAGCCGAACCGCTTCGCGCTGTCGCGGCCGACGATCGCGCCCTGACGATCGGCCAGCCAGGCGGCCTTTTCGGAAGCCGACAGCTTGAACTCCGGATACATGTCCTCGAACGGCGCCGGATCCACAGCCATGACCGCGAATTGATTGGCCAGATCCTGATACGTGCCGCCGAACCATGTGCTGTGCGTGACGGCTTTCACGCCAGATGTGGAACGGATCTGCTGCTCATAGGAAATCGGCAGCAGCTGAATGAGGCTGACCTTGTGCGTCATGATCAGCCGCTCGGCGCTGGCGACTTCCACGCCGCCGACAAACGCCGCACGCACGGTCATCAGGAAACCATAGAGCACGAACGCGATGAAGATCATCAGGAGCGTGAATGCCGTGCGCGTCTTGCGGCGCAGCAGGTTCCGCCAGATCAGCGCGAAATACTTCATGCCCGCGCCTCCGACATGAGCGTGCCCTTCTCGAGATGAATCGTGCGCGTGGCGCGCTCGGCGGCGTGCGGGTCGTGCGTGACCATGACGATCGTCTTGCCGTGGTCGCGATTCAGGCTCTGCAACAGATCCAGGATTTCGTCGCCGGCCTTCCGGTCGAGGTCACCGGTGGGCTCGTCGGCAAGAAGCAGGGTGGGGTCGGTGACGATGGCGCGCGCGATGCCGACGCGCTGTTCCTGGCCGCCCGAGAGCTGGCGGGGCAGGTGTTTGGCACGCTCAGCCAGGCCGACCAGCTTCAGGGCAATAGCGCTGCGTTTTCTGCGCTCTGCTGCACCGAGATTGGTCAGGAGGAGCGGGAGTTCGACGTTCTTCTCTGCCGTCAGTACCGGCAGCAGGTTATAGAGCTGAAACACGAAACCGATGTTGCTGGACCGCCACTTCGACAACGCACCGCCGCCCAGTTTATCAATGCGGACGCCGGCGACTTCCACCGCGCCGCTCGTCGGCGTATCGAGTCCGCCCATCAGATTCAGCAGCGTCGTCTTGCCCGAACCCGACGGGCCCATCAGCGCGAGAAACTCGCCCTTGGCCACGGTGAGGTTGACGCCATTCAGCACGTCCACGCGCTCGGATCCGCGCTTGAAGAACTTGTGGACGTCGACGATGTTCACGAGGGCATTCGAACTCATGTAGGAAGACTCCTGATCGCGTTACTGTTTGACGGAAACCAATGTGCCCGACACCAGTGCGGGTGCCGGTGAGACGACCACACGGTCGCCTGATGTGAGCCCTGCCAGTACTTCCATTCGATCGCCGTCGCTGCCACCCACGCGAATCGCGACCCGTTCCACGCGCGTGCCTCGCACAACAAATGCAAACGACTGATTCTTTTCCGTGACGATCGCGGCCTTGGGCACGAGCGTGACCGGGCGTAGTGTCACGGCCGGCTGCGTCGCGTCTTTGCCGTCGCGCAGGAACGTGACCTTCACGCCCATGTCGGGTAGGATGCGCGGATCGAGACTCCCCGCCGGTTCACCGGCTCGCGTCTTGAAGGCGATGCGCACCATCACGGTGGCCTTCTGCCGGTCGGCCGTCGGCACGGCGATGATCACACGCGCGGGAATCGACCAGTCGGGATACGCGTCGAGAATGGCCGAGACGTTCTGCCCCGGCTTCACACGACCGATGTAGCTCTCGTTCACGTCGACGTCGATCTCGAGCGAACGCATGTCGACGATCGTGCAGATGCCCGTGCGCGTGAAGCCGCCGCCGGCCGAGACCGGTGACACCATCTCGCCGGGCTGCGCATCTTTGGTGATCGCGATGCCGCTGAACGGTGCGCGGATCACGGCGTTGTCGAGGTTGGTCTGCTCGAGATCCACCTGGCGCTTCGACACCTCTACCAGCTGCTTGAACTGATCCACGCGCGCCACCAGCGCGTCCACATCCGCTTTCGCATCGTCGACTTCAGACTGCGTCGCGAAGCCATCCTTGCGGAGGCGCGACTTGCGATCGAAGGCCACTCGCGCGTTGGCGAGACGGACTTCGTTTTCTTTCTCGTTGCGCTCGGCCTGCAGGCGCTGCGCGTCGGCCAGCGCCAACGCCGCGCGCGCCGTGAGGTCGTCGAGCCGAGCCAGAATCTGGCCTTCTTTCACCGCCATGCCCTCTTCGACGTTCACCTCGATGACCTTGCCGGTGACCTTCGACGAGATCGTGGCCCGACGTCGCGCCGTCACGTATCCCGAGGCATTGAGCACAGCGGCCTGTGTGCCGGCCGCACGTTCGCTCACGCTGGCGACCTCCACCTCAACGGGTTGCTCGCGAGTGAACCACCGATAACCGGCGTAGCCGGCGCCACCGAGGAGGGCGAGCACCACGACCCACTTGATCCAGCCGTAATTTGTCTCTCGCACGGGATCACGTTCGATCCGCAGCGCTGCGAGGTCATCTCTCAACTCAGCCACGTCGTCCTCAAACTTCAAAAGCGATCAAAAAGCGAAGGCGTAAGTATATGCAGCTACTGTGACGGAATCCAGAGGCCCGAGGCCCCAGAGAATCGGCGGACGGTGGGCGCCAAGCGGCTAGCGGAGAAACAAGAAGGGCGGCCGATCTTTGGCCGCCCCACCTGACTTTCTACTTTTGTCGTTCGGCTTCCAACTTAACGCCCTGCCACGCCAAGCCATCCGCGGGTCAGGTAGTCGTTCATCCCCATGAAGAACAGGATCAGGAGCCAGACAAAGCCGGACACAGCGACGGTCTTGGTGAGCGGCGTATTCCACTTCACGCCCATGAAAAACACGATGACGAGCGTCGCTTTGGTGCACGCCACCAGGAGCGCCACGGGCGTGTTGAGCATGCCCAGGTCCTGGCTGGCGATGAAGATCGTGAAGCCGGTGAGCACCAGCAGGGCCAGCCAGACCCTGACGCACATGCCGATGGAAGGAACGTGATGACCTGAAGACATTGGACTAAGCTCCGTGCGCGCCGAGCAAGTAGAGCAATGGGAAAAGGAAGATCCAGACGATATCGACGAAGTGCCAGTAGAGGCCCGACACTTCAACCGGCGCGAAGTACTCCGCGTCGTAGGTGCCCTTCCAGGCCTGGATGAAGATGTAGGCCATGATGCCGAGGCCGATCACCATGTGGAGGGCGTGGATCCCCGTCATGACGAAGTAGAGCGAGAAGAAGATCTGCATCCCCTGTTCGAGCGAGGGGTCGAAGTGCGGGCCCGGCACGAGGTGATGTTCGAACTTCGCTTTGTACTCGAAGAACTTCACGACGAGGAACGTCGCGCCCAGGATGGACGTGATGGCGATGTTGATGAGCTGTTGCTTGCGATTCCCCATCATCGCGGCGCGGACGGCCAGCGCCATGGTGATCGAGCTGCAGATCAGCACGCCGGTATTGAGGCCGCCGAGTTTCCAGTTGAGCTCGGCGCTCGCTTCGACCCAGGCATGCGGGTACATATTCCGGTACACGATGTAGGCCATGAACAGGCCGCCGAAGAACATCACTTCGGTGACCAGGAAGACCCACATGCCGAGGGTGGACGCCTCGAGCTGCTGGTCCATCGAGAAGAAGTGCGACTGCAGCTTGGGATGCGGCTTCGCCGCGGACACCGGGTTGGTCGAGTTACTCATGGTGGGTCACCTCGCGCGTCGGCGCGGGGGCGTGCAGGTAGTCGTACGCTTCTTCGGTGACCACCGGCGTTTCATGGAAGTTATGCGTGATGGGTGGTGACTGGATCTTCCACTCGAGGCCCGTGGCGCCCCACGGATTCATCGGTGCCTTCGGTCCCTTGACGACCGAGTACACCAGATACAGCAGGATCATCAGGTAGCCTGCGCCGAGCACGGTGGCACCGGCCGTCGACAGCACGTTGAACACCTGAAACTCTGCCGGGTAGCTGTGGTACCGGCGCGGCATGCCCATGTAGCCGACGATGAACTGCGGGAAGAACGTGAGGTTGAACCCGAAGAACACCAGCATCGACGCCACTTTGGCGAGCGGCTCGGAATACATCCGCCCCGTCATTTTCGGCCAGTAGAAGTGCAGGCCGCCGAGGAACGCCATCACGCCGCCGCCGACCATGATGTAGTGAAAGTGCGCGACGACGAAGTAGGTGTCGTGCAGGTGGATGTCGAGGCCCATCGCGCCGAGAAAGAGGCCCGTGAGGCCGCCGATCAGGAACAGGCCCATGAAGCCGAGCACCCAGAACAGCGGCGAATCCCACACGACCGCGCCCTTGTACATCGTGGCCGTCCAGTTGAACGTCTTGACTGCCGACGGCACGGCGACGAGCATGGTGATGATCGAGAACACGAGGCCGGCGTAGATCGACTGGCCCGTCACGAACATGTGGTGGCCCCAGACGAGGAAGCCGATGATCGCGATCGCGAGTGACGAGAACGCCACGAAGCTGTAACCGAAGATCTGCTTGCGCGACACGTTCGCGACCAGCTCGCTGATCACGCCCATGCCCGGCAGAATCATGATGTAGACGGCCGGATGCGAGTAGAACCAGAACAGATGCTGGAACAGCACCGGGTCGCCGCCGATGCGCGGATCGAAGATGCCGAGGTGCAGCGCACGTTCTGCGGCAATCAGGAGCACGGTGATGGCGATGACGGGCGTGCCCAGAATCATGACCAGGCTCGTCGCGTAGTTCGCCCACACGAAGAGCGGCATCCGGAACCACGTCATGCCAGGCGCGCGCATGCGGTGCACCGTGACGATGAAGTTGAAGCCCGTGAGGATCGACGAGAAGCCGGTGATGAACACGCCGAGAGCAGCGGTGGTGACGTTGGTGGTCGACGAGACCGAGCTATAGGGCGTGTAGAACGTCCAGCCGGTGTCGACGCCGCCCATGATCACCGCCGCGAGCGTGAGCGTGGCGCCGACGACGTAGATATACCAGCTGAGCAGGTTGATCCGCGGAAACGCGAGGTCCTTCGCGCCGATCATGATCGGCATGAAGAAGTTGCCGAGTGTGGCAGGAATCGACGGGATCAGGAAGAAGAAGATCATCACGACGCCGTGCAGCGTGAAGACCTTGTTGTACAAATCCGCGGTCAGGAAGTCGCCCTGCGGCGTGACCAGCTCGGCGCGGATCATCGCGGCAAATGAACCGCCGATGGCGAAGAAGATGGTGATGGAGATCAGGTACAGAATGGCGATGCGTTTGTGGTCCTTGGTCAGGAGCCACGACGCCAGCCCATACGGCGCGCCGAGATAGCTGGGTTCTTGTTGCACGTCTGCTTCCTTCATCACATCCGCCCTACTTCTTCACTGGCGCCGGCGCGGGTTCCGCCGGCTTGAGGGTCTTCACATACGCAATGAGCTGCAGCAGGTTTTCTTCGCTGACCAGACCCTGGAACGTCGGCATGATCGGCTGGAAGCCCTGCACCACCTTGGCTTGTGGACTCATGATCGATTCGCGCAGGTAGTTCTCATCGGCCAGTACCTTGCGGCCGTCATTGAGCTGCACCGTGCTGCCGAACACACCGGCCAGCGTCGGACCGCGGCCCGACGTGTCGGCCTTGTGGCACGTGATGCACGACAGCTCTGTGAACAGCCGCTCGCCGTTCTGCACCGCGGAGCCCGTGCTGCGGCCACCCGCCAGCCAGACCTCGTAGTCTTCCGGCAACATCGCGACGACGGTGCCGATCATGCCCGAGTGCTTGGTGCCGCAGTACTGCGCACAGAAGATGTGGTACTCGCCGACCGTGGTCGCGGTGAACCACATCGTGGTCAGGCGGCCCGGGACGACGTCCATCTTCACGCGGAACGCCGGGATGAAAAAGTCGTGGATCACGTCTTCCGAGCCCATCGTCAGTCGCACCGGGCGGCCAATGGGCACGTGGAGTTCGTTGATTTCGCGGACGCCTTCGGGATGCTGCACCTTCCACATCCACTGCTTGCCGACGACGAACACATCCATCGCATCCGCGGGCGGCTTGGCCAGCGTGAAGAACAACTGCGCGCCCCAGACGAACATCACCATCGCGAGTACGAAGGGAATTCCGGTCCAGATCAGTTCGAGCGTCAGCGAGCCGTGAATATCGGCTCCCGCTTCACCGTGCTTGCCCTTGAACTTGAACGTGAAATACAGGATCAACACCGACACAAGGACGGCGAAGAACGCAGACACGGCCAGGATGAAGAAGAAAAGTGCGTCGACATCCCCGGCGACGGTCGATGCGGACGGTGGGAACAACGGCAAAGTGCTCGACATTTAGACCTCTGCACGCCCTTCGGGGCGGCGTGCTCGCACGTTCCGAACAATGAACAGTCCGAGCGCGGCGACGGTGAGAATGCCACCGAGCCGGACGACGCTCATGATGACGAACCCGTACTTTCCACTCTCGGGATCGTAGTGATAGCAGTAGAGCAGCGCCTGATCGACGGCCGTGCCCACATGGCCCTGACCCGCTTCCACGAGCGCGAGCCGGAGATCTTTGGGCGCGAACTCGATGCCGTAGAGATAGCGCGACACGTCGCCGCCGCTTGTCAGGATCGTGACCGCCGCCGGATGCGCGAACTGGTCGATCGCCGGGTCGTACGCGTACTTGAACCCCACGGCGTCGGTAATCCGCTTGATCGCGTCGGGCCGGCCTGTCAGGTAGTGCATGCCGCGCTCGGAACCCGGGCGACGATACCGCTCGAAGTAGGCGTTCTTCTTCGTGAGCGCCAGCGCCGGGGTCTCGCCCGGATCAAAACTGATGACGAGCAGATCGAACTCTTTGCCCGTCGTGAAC
>Ga0114969_10003806_pt1 | contig 12074 bp, 5 predicted proteins | sample M_130807_MF_Meta_FD_87316 | JGI IMG/M metagenome (GOLD analysis project Ga0114969, IMG submission 87316) | Freshwater microbial communities from Lake Montjoie, Canada to study carbon cycling - M_130807_MF_MetaG | ecosystem: Environmental > Aquatic > Freshwater > Lake | place: Lake Montjoie...
CGCCCTCCTGGCCGAGATCTCCGAGGAATGGGAAACCGGAAAAATCTACCTCGGCATGGTCCCCTCAAATCCATCCACGAACTAATGCCCGCCGAAATTACAGAAAGAAAATTGCGCGGCCGTGGTCCACCTGCGCGGCGAGATCGATCTTGAGGCCGGCGTCCTGGCGTCCACGTTGTCCCAACCCAACGCGCAGATGCCGGTGACGTTCCGTCGAAAGGGTCCGGCCACCGGCAATGCCGCGGCCCGTGGTCCGGCGTCCCTCGAGGGCATCCTGCACGCGATGGACGTCCATCTGGGCGACCGTGTGGAACAGACGAGGCTTTTCAAGGTCGTCCACGACGCCGATGTGCCGCGCGTGGCCGGGGCATCCCTGAGCGCGACCCCGGAGGGTTTCCGCCGCCTAAAGGAAGCGGGCATCCCCTACCTCTTGGTCACCACGCTGGAAGAAGTGCAGGATCAATCGCTCGATCTGGCCCAAGAGCGCGTGAACCGGCAGGAACAGGCGGCCACCGTGACCCGCAACGGCGCCGTGCGTGTGCGTCCGGGCGCGGTGGTTTCCGCAAGCCGCGTGGACGCGGCGAGTCGAAGCCAGCAGACCTACGGGGCGGACCAGATCCGGCGCCAACAACTCGTGCGTGGCACGGTGCGCATCGAGTTGTTCGACACGGCCACCGGCGAGAAACTCGAGGGATCGTTGCAAAAGTTCAACACCAGCCGTCCCTATATCGCCCTTGCCCAAGGCAACAACACGCTGTCCTCGGCAGACCTTTTCGACGTGGCTGCACGCGATGTCGCCGAGCGCGCCACCGTGATGGTGGCGGCAAGGGTGTTCCCGATCACCGTCCTCGATCGGAGCGAGAAACAGGTCACGCTCAACCGCGGGGCGGAGGCCGGTCTGAAAGTCGGCGAGATCTACAATGTCTACGCGATCGGCAAGGAGATCAGAGACAACGGCAAGGTGACCGGCAACGACGAGGATCTCGTGGGCCGAGTCCAGATCCGCGAACTCCGTCCCCAGTTCTCCAAAGCGGACATCCTTCACGACGACGCCATCAAGGCCGGGAACCGGCTGCGGGTGTCGAAGTAAACGCGCGGGTCCCGGCCGCACGACGGCCGGGACCGCCCGCGCCCGGTGTCCGCCCGGACCGGGTTTTCACTTCCCGAACTTGCGTCCGATCTCGTCGAGGCGGCGGTTCATCTGGGCATCCTCGTTCATGTTGCGCTGGAGCTCGGCCCCGGCTTTCCAGTTCTGGTCGACCATGCGTTGGAACCCGGAATTGTCCGGGGCCCTCAGGTTGTGCAGGGCCTCGACCAATTGGTCGACGAAGTCCGGCTTCGGCTCGCGCTTCCTGTGGAGCTGCGGTTCGGTCGCCTCCAGAAACCGCTGCTCCGCGAGCTTCCGCCGCCGTTGTTCGGCCTCGCGCTCCAGACGGGCGGCTTGTTCCGCCGCCGCCGTGATCCGCGCCATCTCCGCCGACGCCTGCCGCTTTTCTTCCTGCATCACCCCCTCGGTGACCTCGCAGTTCCGTTTGAACGCCGCCGACTTGGGATCGAGTTCCCGGCACTTCTTCCAACCCGCCAATGCCTGTTCCAGATCCCCGCGCTTCGGGCTGGAAAAGTGTCTCTTCAGGCAGGCAAACGAACGGAGATGCAGGATGCCGGTGTCGTCGCCGTCGATCTTCAGGTACCGGTCGCAAAGTTCGATGGTTTCGGAATGCCGGTTCTCCCCGGCCCGCAGGATCGCGAATCCCCTCAGCGCTTCGGCACACTCGCCCTTGAGCCCCAGGGCAGCGGTATAATCCGCGGCCGACTTGTCCGTCTGCTCCATCGAGCGGTACGCATTCGCCCGCGCCACGAACAGAAAGGCCGAATCGGGATACCGGACGATGCCCGCGCTCGTCTCGTCCACGACCTGCCGCGCCTTGCCCGCCTCCACCAGCACCAACGAACGTTGCCAACGGATGTAGTCGTTGTCCCGGATGGCCAGCAGACGGTCGTAGGCACCGACGGCCTCCGGATGGTTGCCGACCACGTAATGCCAATGCCCCAGTTCCTCGAGGGCATTCTCGCGGCTGACATCGTCGGACGTCGCGGCTGCCGCCCGCTCGAACTGCAAGGTGGCCTTCTTGTATTCACCTTGGTGCGCGAGGAATTGGCCGAACCGCACCGCCATCTCGAAATCCCGCGGGTAACAGTCGCACTGTTTCTGGTAATTCTCGATCGCCAGCGGAATCCAGCCCGCCTTCACCGCCAGTTCCGCAAAGTTCCCGTAGGTCTCGCCGTTGTACGGGTCCAGCCCGACGGCATGCTGGTAGTGGCCCTTCGCCCCCGACGCGTCCTTCTTCTCCCAGGCGGCGTCGCCCAGTGCCCACGCCCAGGTCACATCGTTGGGATCGTAGGCGAGCCCGGCCCGTGCGGTCGCCTCGACCCCGTCCCAATTCTTGGCCCGGGTGTGGATCTCCAGCAGCAGGCGTCGCGCCTCGTCGAAGGTCGGGTCGATCTCGAGGGTCTTGAGGGCATCCTCGATCGCGTCCGCCCATTGTTTGAGGCCGGCCTTCGCCCGGGCCCGCGCGAAATATCCATCCGCGAACCGGTCGTCCTGTCCGATCCGGCGCGTGCAATCCGCGATCACCGCGTCTTCCCGGTCCTGATCGGACTGGAGATCCCAGAGGCGTCGGAGGATACGCACGTCGTCGGGGCGGCGTTCCAACGCCTGCCGGTAAACCGCCTCGGCTTCGGCAAAATGCTGCTTCCGTTGATCGCCATTCAGCAGGTCGTCGCCGATGGACAACAGGGGGTCCGGATCTTTCGGAAGGAGCGCCGCCAGTCTCCGGAATTCCGCGTGGGCGGGCTTGCTGTCCTTGTCCTCGAGGAGCAGCAGAGCCCGGGTCCGGACCAATGCCGGATCCGTGGAATCCGCCGGCACATCCTTCAGGCGCGCGGCCCGTTCCTTCCGCAGGGCATCCCTCGCATCGGTGATCTGCACGATTGCCCAGGAAGCATCCTGGTGCGCCCGGAGGTTCTCGGCGGCGGTGTAGGCCTCCATGGCCTTCTCGTATTGTTTCAGGGCCATCCGGCAATCGCCCAGCAGAAGGTGCGCGTCGTAACACTCCGGATCGGCGTTCCGGGCGTCATGGCATTCGTTGATCGCCTTCTCGTGCTTTCCTTCCTTCGCCAGCTTCCGTGCCGCCTCGAGATGCGGCCCGGCGAGATCCGGCCGGCGCCCGCGGTGCAGCGGTTTGTGCCCCTGCATCCAGACCAGTTGGTTCCGCAAACCCTGGTCGTTCGGACGCATCTGGTACGCCCGGCGCAGGTCGGCGACCGCCCGGGCCATCGCGCCCTTTTTGCGATGGGCTTTTCCCCGCTCCTCGTACGCCGCGGTCTCGTTCGGCGCACGCCCGATGACCGCCGTGCAGATCCGGATCATCTCGTCGTCGCCGATTTCTCCGTCGAGGAAAGAGAGCGGCTTCTCGACGTCGACCGGCTGCTTTGCCTCGAGAAGGTACCGCTGGTAATCGGCCCGTGCCTGCGGGTGATCGTCGGTGTGGTAGTGCCGGACGTCGGCGCGGGCCCGAAGCGGCCAGTTGGGACCGTACTCCGCGATCAACCGGGTGTAGAGGTCGATGGCTTCCCGGGCCCCGACGCGCTCGGTCAGGCCCGCGATGGTCTTCCACCGGCTTTCCTCGGCCTTGGCATCCGGGGCCGCCGCGATTTCCTTTTCCAGCAACCCGATGCGCCCGAGCAGCGCCTGCCGTTCCAGTTGTGCGACCGCCTTTTCCTCGGCCTCCGGACACTTCTGGATGAGGTCGAATTCGAACGCGGCGTCGGCGGCCTTGAAATCCCCGAGCGCGAGATACGCCTTGCCGAGGACGAGCAGCGACCGGTGTTCGGCCCGTTCCAATTCCTGTGCCTGTTTGGCGTCGGCGATGGCCTTGGCGTAATCCCTTCGCGCGAGCGCCGCGGTGGCGGAACCGACCCACTTCTCGATGTCGGCGTCCTCGGCCCGGGCTGGATCGGCGGCGGCCAGCCATGCGACGAACACAAACCTCGCGATCGAGGAACCGCGGTTCTTGGGAATCGGATCCATGGGTTGGTTGCACGGAGGGCAGGCCTTCGCCATCCATCCGGGCACGCACGCAAGGGCGCGCGACCCTCGGGAAGAAGTCAAACCCGGAGGCCCCGTCGCGTTGGTGGCTTCCGGATTTCCGGCATCGCCAATCCGTGCGGTCCGGGTCCATCGTGGCCACCAACACACCCGATCCCGTCGCACCCATGAAGCAGCATCGACCGATCCCGGCCCCGTGGGCGGTGGCAATCCTCGTCCTCGCCGCGAGCTGGGTCCAGGCCGCGCCGGACCCGGCGAAAGCGCGCGAGCACTGGGCGTTCAAGGCCCCGGTCCGGCCGGCCTTGCCTGCCGTCAAGAACCGCGGATGGGTCCGGAACGATCTCGACCGATTCGTCCTGGCACGGCTCGAACGCGAGGGCCTCCGGCCGTCGACCGAAGCCGACCGCGCGACCTTGGTCCGTCGATTGAGCCTCGATCTGATCGGTCTCCCGCCGACGGTCGGGGAAGTGGACGCGTTTGTCGCGGACAAGGCGCCGGATGCCTACGCGAAGGTGGTGGAGCGCCTGTTGAAGTCCCCGCATTACGGCGAGCGCTGGGGACGCCTGTGGCTGGATGCGGCGCGGTACGCGGACTCGGACGGGTTCGAGAAGGACAAGCCGCGCTTCGTCTGGGCTTACCGGGACTGGGTGGTGAACGCGTTGAACCGCGACCTCGGCTACGACCGGTTCGTCGTCGAGCAGATCGCGGGCGACGAGATTCCCGGGGCGACCGACGACCAGCGCGTGGCGACGGGATTCCTGCGCAACGCGATGTTGAACGAGGAAGGCGGCGTGGATCCGGAACAGTTCCGCACCGACGGCCTGATCGACCGCATGGATTGTCTCGGGAAGGCGGTGCTGGGGCTGACGATCCAGTGCACCCAATGCCACAGCCACAAGTTCGACCCGATGTCGCAGGAGGAGTACTACCGGATGCTGGCGTTCCTGAACAACGACCACGAGTCGAGCCGGGTCCACTACGTGCCGTCGGAGCAGATGTTGGCCAACGACCTGGCGCGGCGCATCCGCGATCTGGAGGAAGGCCTGCGGCACACGACGCCCGAATGGGAGCGCCGGATGGCGGGTTGGGAAGACGCGGTGCGCGACAACCAACCGGCATGGGAGACCGTCCGGGTCCGGCACGAGGGCGACAACGGCGAGCGCTACTACGACCACTCGGACGGATCGATCCGGGCGGCCAGTTATGCTCCGACCCGGTGGACCGCCCATTTCCGCGGAACCAACACGTCGGCGTCGATCGGCGCGTTTCGCCTCGAGCAGTTGCCGGACCCGAACCTGCCGTGCCACGGGCCGGGACGTTCGATCCACGGGCTCGCGGCGCTGAGCGAGTTCAGGGTGACGGCGACGGACGCGGCGAACCCGACCAACAAGGTCGAGGTCAAGTTCGTGCGGGCCACCGCGGATTTCTCGAACGAGGAACGCGGGCTGGAGCCGGAGTTCCAGTCGGAGAGCCGGAAAAAGAAGGGCGGCGACCTGCGGCGATACGGCCCGGTGGCGATGGCCATCGACGGCAAGGACGACACCGCGTGGGGCATCGATGCGGGGCCGGGGCGGCGCAACGTGGCGCGGCAGGCGGTGTTCGTGCCCGAGCAACCGGTGCGGTTCGCGGCGGGCGCGGTGCTGGACTTCCGGCTGGTGCAGAACCACGGGGGCGACAACTCCGACGACAACCAGAACCACAATCTCGGCCGGTTCCGGCTGGGCGTGTGCGGCGACACGAACGCGGTCGCCGACACGGTGCCGGCGGCGGTGCGCGAGATCTTCCGGATCCCGCGCGGGCAGCGCAGTCCCGCGCAGGTGGCGGCGGTGTTTTCCCATTGGCGCACGCTGGTGCCGGAATTCGCGGACGCCAACGCGCGGATCGAGGCGCTCTGGAAACAATGGCCGGCGGGCTCGCCGACGCTGGTGCTGGAGGCACGGCGCGGCAACGGGCCCGGCGAGGAACCGCGGCCGACCCGGGTGTTCAAACGCGGCGATTGGCTCAAGCCACAGCAGGAAGTCCGTTTCGGCACGCCCGCGTTCCTGCATCCGTTGCCCGGGGACGCCGACGGCTCGCGCCTGACGCTCGCCACCTGGATGGTCGACCGGCGTTCGCCGACGACGGCCCGGGTCGCCGTGAATCGCATCTGGCAGTCGTATTTCGGGACCGGGATCGTCGAGACCCCCGAGGACTTCGGCATGCAGAGCCCCGCGCCGTCGCATCCGGAACTGCTCGATTGGCTGGCGGTGGAATTCATGGACCACGGCTGGAGCCTCAAGGGCCTGCACCGGCTCGTGGTGATGTCCGCGACGTACCGCCAGTCAAGCCGCGTGTCCGAGGCGGCGCTGGCGCGGGACCCGCTCAACCGGCTGTTGGCGCGCGGCCCGCGCCAGCGGGTCGACGCGGAGATCGTTCGCGACGTGGCGTTGGCCGCGAGCGGACTGCTCGAGCCCAGGCTCGGCGGGCGCAGCGTGTACCCGCCCGTGCCCGAGTTCCTGTTCCAACCGCCGGCAAGCTACGGCCCGAAAACATGGAACGAGGAGAAGGGGCCGGACCGCTACCGTCGCAGCCTGTACGTGTTCAAGTTCCGCAGCATCCCGTACCCGGTGCTCCAGAACTTCGACGCGCCGAACGGCGACTTTTCCTGCGTGCGACGGGCGCGCTCGAACACCTCGTTGCAGGCGCTCACCACGCTGAACGAGACCCTCTTCGTCGAATGCGCCCGCGCCTTGGCCCGCCGAACCCTCGAGGCCGGCGGGAAGACCGACGAGGCGCGCATCGTCTATGCGTTCCGCCGGGTCCTGGGCCGATCGCCCACGGCCGCCGAGCGCGCCGAGTTGGCGGCATTCCTCAAACGCCAGCGCGACCGGATCGCCGACGGCTGGGTGAATCCGGTCGAACTGGCGACCGGGCACGCCGAGGTGCCCGCGGACCTGCCGGCCGGCGCGACGCCCACGCAATGGGCTGCCTACACCGCGCTCGGGCGCGTGCTCCTGAACCTCGACGAAACCGTGACCCGGGAATGAACCGGACCGACCGTAACCCTCCATCGCCAACCCCATGAACCGAATCAACGTCCTGCAGGAGGCCACGGAAGCCCACCGGCAATTCATCGCGCGCCGTTGGTTTTTCCGGCAGTGCGGCGTCGGCCTCGGCGCGATCGCGCTGCGATCGTTGCTGGGTTCCGCCATGGCCGCGCCCGTGGCGGCGAATCCGCTGGCACCGAAACGGCCGCACCATGCGCCGCGCGCCAAGCGCGTGATCTACCTTTTCCAGGCGGGCGCCCCGAGCCACCTCGAGCTCTTCGACCACAAACCCGAGCTCGCCAAGTGGAACGGCAAATTGCCCCCCGCCGAATTGCTCGAGGGCTATCGCGCCGCGTTCATCAATCCCAACGCCACCTTGCTCGGACCCAAGTTCAAGTTCGCGCGACACGGCCGGTCCGGCGTCGAATTGTCCGAGATCCTGCCCCACCTCGCCGGCGTCGCCGACGACCTGTGCATCGTGAAGTCCATGCACACGGACGCTTTCAACCACGCGCCCGCGCAGATCTTCATGAACACCGGCTCCCAGCAGTTCGGCCGGCCCAGTCTCGGCGCCTGGACCACGTACGGCCTTGGGTCGGAATCGAGCGACCTGCCGGCCTACGTCGTCTTCAGCACCGGCAGCAAGGGCACCAGCGGCGGCGCGTCGAACTGGGGCGCCGGATTCCTCCCCACCGTCTATGGCGGCACGTTGTTCCGTACCGGCGGCGATCCCGTCCTCTACCTTTCCAACCCCAAGGGCATCGATCCCGGGATGCAGCGCGACGCCCTCGACACCATCAACCGGCTCAATGGCCAGCGCCTCGGGGTGATGGGCGACCCGGAGATCGCCGCGCGCATCAATTCGTTCGAGATGGCGTACCGGATGCAGACCAGCGCGCCCGAGTTGATGGACATTTCCCGGGAGTCCAAGGCGACCCTGGAGATGTACGGCGCCGAACCCGGGCGTCCCACCTACGCGAACGCCTGCCTGCTCGCGCGGCGTCTGGTCGAACGCGGGGTGCGTTTCGTCCAGATCTTCCACGAGGCCTGGGACCAACACGGCAACCTCGCCGCCGATCTCCGGAAAAACTGCGGGAACACCGATCGACCCACCGCCGCGTTGATCCGCGATCTCAAGCAGCGGGGCCTGCTCGAGGACACGCTGGTGGTCTGGGGCGGGGAGTTCGGCCGCACTCCCATGGTCCAGGGCGGCGACGACGGCCGCGACCATCACCCGAACTGTTTCTCGATGATGTTCGCCGGCGGCGGGACCAAGCCCGGGTTCTCGTTGGGCGAATCCGACGACTTCGGGTTCAACGCGACGCGGGACAAGGTCCACGTGCACGACCTGCACGCCACGATCCAGCACCTGCTGGGGTTCGACCACACGAAGTTGACCCATCGCTTCCAGGGCCGCGATTTCCGCCTGACCGACGTGCACGGCGAGGTGGTGAACAAGATGTTGGCGTGACCCGCGGCAAAGGATTCTGACGCCGGGACCGTCCCCCCAATGCGGAGCGCCAGCCTGCGTCGCCATGGGTGCGGGCCGGTGCGGTGCATCCGGGCCTCCGGCGGCGGTTTCACCGCGTCGTCCGGAAAAACAGCGGGGCATCGTCCGGCGAAACCGTCCGCACGAGGCGGGTTCCCGCCGTCGCGTCGGGCACCGCGGTCCAAGTCTTCAAATCCCGCGACATCTCCCAATGCACGGTTCCGGCGGTGTCCCCCGCATCGAGGGCAAGTTCCCGACTCCCGGGTTTCCATGTCCACCGCACGGGCGCGGCACCGGGACCGACTTGGTACCGCACGATGCGGCCGGCGGGTTCGGCCGGCGTCGAGAAATCGGTGATGCCGGCGTACAGGTTGTTCCCCTCGAGCGCGATGGCATAGCCGGGCTGTGGGATCCTCGGGAACGATGGGTCCACGGAGCCGTTGGCCAGCAGCCGAACGACCGAGACACTGGATTCTTCCCGGGGATCGATGGAAAAGGAACCCAAGGCAACGACACGATCCCCGGCGTCCACGCGGACGTCGACGAAGGCACCGCCCCCGCCCAGCAATGTGGGCGCGAACGCGGTGTCGATGGTTCCGTCCCCGAGCATGCGGACAAGACCAGCGACCTGGTTGGTGCCGACAGCCCCGAAGTAGCCGGCGGCGACGACCCGGCCCCGCGAATCGCGGGCGAGCGCCATGATCTGGCCATAGATGGCTTGGTTCGGGTACCACGAGGTGTCGCGGGTGTTGTCCGGCTTGAAGCGAACCAACCCGCTGTTGCCGCCGACCCCCAGAAAGCCGCCGTCGGGCTCCGGTAGAAGCGCCTGCACCGAGTAGATGTCGCCGAAGTATCCGAAGGCATTGGTGCGCCGGGTGCCGTCGGGTCCGAGGCGCGCGACCGCACAGGCAAAGGGTGGCACGGGGTTGGCATCAAAGGGCGTTGCTCCCGAAAAACTGCCACCCACCAGAATGTCCCCGTCGGGCAGGGGAAGGATGGCGCTCAACGAGCCGTCCAAAGTGGTGACCACGAAGGATGGATCCAGTTGGCCGTCCGCCCGGACCTTGATGAGCAACGGTCGTTCGAAGGAACTTCCAGATCCGAGAAGGAGAGAGCCATCGGCCAACGGCGCCAGCGTCGCGAAGTATCGATTCCCGGCCGCCAGCGTGAACGTCGTGTCCACCGAACCGTCGTGGAGGAGGCGGGCAAAGCGGAGGCGCGGCACCCCGTTGACAAAGTGGAACAGGCCCGAGAGGTACACCGTGCCGTCGGGCATTGGTTGGATGCGGGTGGCCAAGCCGGGACCGACGGCCAGCGATGGCAATCCGTCCGTCGGGGAACCGTCCGCGTGCAGAAGCGCGATCGGACCCGGGTACGGAACGTTCGGGCCGATGCCATCGCCCACGACTGCCAACCGGCCGTCGCCCACACCAGCCAGCGCGTCGACGTGCCCACTCCACGAGTCCGCCGCCGGAAGCATGGCGAAGGCGGGGTCGAGCGACCCGTCGGGAAAGAGCCGCACCATCATGCGGGGCACGGGGTCGCCGGAGATCTGGAAGAGCCCGCCCGCGACGACCGAACCGTCCGGCATGGGCAGCACGGCTCGCACCGAGGCCGACGCGATTCCCCGGGGGCGAAAATCCAGATTCAGGGAACCATCCTGATTCACGATCAGGATTCCGGGGCGCGGGTGCCAGTTGAACTCCGAGAATGAACCTCCCACGAGCAGGCGCCCGTCCGGCAGCAACGCGGACGCACTGACGACGGGATCGTATCCCCAACGGCCGGCGTCGAATCCCAGGAAGATGTCGAACGTGGGATCGGGAGTCCCGTCGGGACGCATCCGGACGAGCCGGGCAAGATTCGGGATACGGGCGGTACTGTACCACAGGGCATCGAAGGCCCCGGCGAGATAGAAGCGCCCGTCGGCCAATACGTGGGCAAGGGGTGGACGTGCATCGTCAACGAAGCGGATCTGGCACTCCGCCTGGAGAAGTGGATCCGGCTCGGCAGTGCCGTCGGGCTGCAGCCGGAGCATTTCGAGGGTGAACCCGGCATACGAGGCGAGATGGATGCGGCCCGATGGATCCAATACCACGCGACCCAACCTCGGGCTGACCGCGGGTGCCCCGGCGAACCGGAATGACCCATCCCGCCGTCCGCCCGGCAACAACCGCACGACCCCGCCCTGCTCCGAGCCGACGACACGCGGGAAAGAACCGGCGACCAGAATCCGCCCGTCCGCCTGTGTCGCGACCGAGGACACCGCCGCGTCGCCGTCCAGTTCGGCCGCGAAGCCGGGCACCGGACGGCCCTGGGCATCGAGCAGGGCGACGTGGTTGAGCCGCACGCCGCCGATGCGGTGGAAGTCGCCGCAGACGAGAAACGTGCCGTTGGTGTATGGAGCGACGTCGACGATGTGGCCGATGGACTCGAGCTCGGCGACGAAAGACGGATCCGGGCCCAATGCACCCGCGAGCGCCGCGTCGGCAAACGGCAGGACCGCCGCGATCGTTGCCGGCGCGAGCCGCGCCAGCCACCGCACCCATGTGCGACGGCTCGTGGGTTGGGGCTCCAACATGCAGGTAACTTCGCGCCGCCGTTGGAATCCTTCAATCGCGAGCCCAGCGACGGAATGGCCAATTGCCGCACGGAAGTTGGCCTCGCGGATCCCGAGGGTCCGCGGCGAGGGGTTGGGCCCACACAGCCGGGTGCATTTTCACCCCCCCGATGGCCGTGGCACTCGTCGGTGCCTCGGCGCGGATTCCGGACGGTATCAAGACGGGAGGGAAGAAGGGGATGATGGGGTCTCCGGGGTCGGGAGCGTGGGCACACCGGGCAAGCGCGATCACCACGGCAGCGAGACAAACCCGGATGCCGCGAAGCGTCCGGCCCGGGCATCCCATGCCGTCCTTGCCTTACAAAACTGTAATCCCTCGGAAAGCCTGCGGTCAGGACCGGTCGTCCATGTTGCGCCCGCAACTTTGAACAGCAAAAGGCAACTCATGAACAACTCGGTCGAATTCCAGTGGGGTCGTTGGCCCGTCTTGGCCGTGGCCACCGCAACCCTCTTCCTCGGTGCCCTCCCCGTGGTCCGCGCCAAGGCCGACGCCGACAAACCGGCGCCCGCGCAACTCGTCGTCGACAACAAGTCGATCGACCGCGAGGGCACTCTCCCCCGCAGTTTCTCTCCCGTCGTCCGACGGGTCAGCAAATCCGTGGTGCAGATCACCACGGCGACCCGGGCGAAGACGCAGGCGGGCCCCGGCCAGGTCGATCCCTTCGGCTGGTTCTTCGGCGATCCCCGCGGACCCCAGGGGCGCGGGGGCCAAATGCCCCGCATGCCCCGCCAGGAAGGCATCGGGTCCGGCGTCGTCGTCACCAAGGACGGCTACATTCTCACGAACAACCACGTCGTCGACGGTGCCGAAGAGGTGAAGGTGAAACTTTC
>Ga0114969_10003807_pt1 | contig 12069 bp, 10 predicted proteins | sample M_130807_MF_Meta_FD_87316 | JGI IMG/M metagenome (GOLD analysis project Ga0114969, IMG submission 87316) | Freshwater microbial communities from Lake Montjoie, Canada to study carbon cycling - M_130807_MF_MetaG | ecosystem: Environmental > Aquatic > Freshwater > Lake | place: Lake Montjoie...
AGCGGATTATGGATATCGATGGCGAATGCGCACGACGCGCTCACGCTGTCGGTCTACGTTGGGAGCTACTGTCATTCCTCTGGGAAAGGGGGGGATGGTAGGAGGAATCGGGACGATACATCGCACTACGCACGGTGCGTGGGACGGTCATCCCATCCGGCTCGTCAAATTGGGATTACGTTGATGAAAAGATGCCACTAAGAGAGCGGGAGATGACGGATCAACCGCGCGTCCGGAATGAAGTCGGGAGGGCAGCGAACGGTGTCTGGGGGTCACGGTGAGGGCCGGCCACATGCATCACCCTGCGGGCAGGTCTGCTGCGCCGTCACCCGGAGCCTTTCGCTCGCGCAGGGACTGGAAAAAGTTGTTGTCCAACATTTCCGATGCACCCCGCGCGGTGGCAGAACTCGACACCTCTGACCGGAGTTGCGCGACCTGCTGCCGCAAGTTTTGCTCACGCGCGACCACCTCAACGGCCATCTGACCGAACAGACGGCTGAGCAAGCTGACCTCATCATCACCCGGGGTGCTGCGAAGTTTCAACGCGCTCCCGATCTCCAGTGATTCCGACTGCATCGCCTGGGCGGCGCGCGTCAGCGAAATCAGCGGGCCTGACAGGGACACGGCTATGGCCGCCCCATTCATGAATGCCAGGACGAGCGTGACGGCAATGGTGAAGATCAGTTTTACCGAGACATCAAATGAACTATCAACACTAGCACTAGATTTCGTAAATAGGAAATAACTAAGCAGGACAATGGGGATGATTGCCGACAAAAAGATGGAAACGAGAATTTTCCGCAACAAGCCCGAACTCAGCCACTCTCGAGACGCACCATTGATTCTGGCAAAATTATACAATAATAATGGAACAATGCAAAGAGAATTAAAAATATTACTGATAAATACAGGATAGAAGGTCTCCTGCAAGATGACGTTGGGGTCCAAGCTGGGATCCAGGAGGTAGGACCCAAAGGAGGCGATTGCCATTCCCGCGCCGACCGCGATGACGGTTCCGAAACTTGCCCGAAGGAGGCTCGAAGGCGTGGAAAAGCCTGGCCAGACCCGTGCGACCAGACCAGGGATTAGTCCCATTACCCCATTCCCGATCTGCCAGTGCAAACTCGTTCCGGAGACTAGTTCAGTCACGAAGTCAGACCCGGGATCCAGGGACGGCAAGGTGATATACCCCGAGAGCAGGTCCCCGAAGGTGTTCCCTGCGAGCCCGACGACGAAGCCGACGCTCGGTCCGAACGCGTACCCGAAGAAGATCGGCACGCAGACCCCGGGCCGAATCGAGACCGTTCCAGTCCCGGTGATCGGGAAGCTGTTGCTAAGCCAGCCGAGGATCCCGTAAAGCACGGTCCCAAGCACGTAGGCATTGGAAAACCAGGCCGATGCCCGCCGGCCAAATCGGTTATTCATTGCAGGCAGTGCTACTTTCCAGCTCGGGTTCGACCGGGTCGAGGGCGCGGTGGCAGATCCATCTCACTTGGCGCCGGTCGCTGGCACTCCATTTGAGGAACTCGTAGGTTGGAGTCGCCCAGCGTTAAGTGCCAGGTCTGGCGGCAGTGCGTCTATGACTTGGACATAATTATCCAGAAATTGATAGCGAATGCTTGAGCTATCAAAATAAATCAGATTAGAAAATTTGTACCACAACAGCATGCCATGATCCGTGGATTGATACGCGTTCCCAAAGGAATCATAAGAGACAGTCGATGTACAGTTGCCAAGCAAGAGTGGAAATTTTGCAGAGAATTCAAGAAATCCGTTCTGGAAGTCGCAGTCGGACGGGGTGGCTCCTGACGAGGTCGCGCCCGGGCCGGCGGGGGAAGATCCCGTCGTGGCGGGTTTCGCACTTGTGCTCTTCGCCCCTACGGTGTCGCCCACATTCAACGGGATTGCCATCGTCAGTGCGGAACAAATCGAGTAGCCCAGAACGGGAATCCTGCCAATTGTGGCAACACACGCTGGCTGGAGGATTGCCCGTGACCGTTGACGGAGGACCTCACCGATGCTGGTGTAGAGAATGACCCACGCGATTGCGAGGATTGCCAACGCGATACCCGTGTACCGGAGGAGGGTGACGACTGGTGCCCAGGATTGGAGATACGCCCGATGAACGAACTGGCCAGACAACGTTTGTGGTGAGCCACGACCAAGGGTTGGTCGTGCCGTGAGTGAAAAACCGTACGGGTGGTCGGCTCCCACCCATGGCCGCTTCTTCGCTTTCACGCGCAGAGGGACGGTTCGACGCGTACCCGCCTCCACCACCGTGCTTTCCCCCTTGGGAAAGGCGATGGAGCATGCGTCCTCTTCGTCCCGGCCCTCAATGGCGAGGGCCACGTCCGCGGTTCCTGAATTGGTGATTACCAGGCGGAAGTCTCCGTGACCCCGGTCGGTGATCTTCCGCGGTTCGATGTCGAGGCGGAATACCGCCACCCCTTGCACGTCCAGGACGCCTTGGCTGCTTTGCTCTTGCACGCCACCGCGCCCGCGCACAAGGACCCTGAATGGGTATTCCCCGGCTCTGAGATTCTTTGATTTGGGTGGGTGGAATGAGACCCGGACCGCATCGCCGTCTTGTGGAAAGAGCCCGACGGTGGGGGCGGCAATCGAATACCAATCAGGCTCGAGGTCGGCAACTTCGACCGTAAACTGGCTTACGACGCTGCCAAGATTGCGGAGGCCGACCGTCAATTCGACGGGCGCTCCTCCCGGTTCGACCTCCATTCGGCTTGGTGTCAGCTCGACGCTTACGGTGCCGGCCACGATGCGCTCTCCGGTCTCTCGAAATCACGATGTCCGGTGGTGGACGAGGTTCATGCCCAGCTCCATCGCATCTCGGATAGTTCCTCGTGCAAGTGGCTGATTTGCGGCACCGCCAGACCATGCGCAGCCATAGTCACCATCGAGGTAGAAGACACTTGACGGATTGGCGTCACTCACGGCTGATCCGGCCGTCCCCGTACCTGGCGGAAGTTGGGCAAACAGGAAGTAGCTCTCGAGCATCGGATGCCCGCGTTGAACTGCCTGGAGCATTTTGCCAGTCGACGATACGGCGTCGATGAACGAGCGACCAAACTCCCGAGCCCCTGATGACCCACCTGCCCCGGAACTGCATCCGTCACCGACGATAATGGTTCCGACGTTGAGTAGCGCAGCAAGGGCTTCCCGTTCAGCCGCGGAGAGGGTCAGTCTCCCGGACCCAGTCAGGTAGGCAATTCTTGGGGCACGAGCCGCCGCCTCAGGAAGCGTTTCCTCAACGACCGGCACCTCCGCACCAGTCAGTGAGGCTGCGCGAGCAAGTTGGCCAATCCCGGCCGTGTGCACATTCCAGTCCCGCCCCGAGTGGCGAATGACTGACAGTGGCACCGTCCGGGACGGACGGTCGGGACGCGACTGGCGTGAGCTGCTTGAAGACGTCAGGGGGACGAGGCTCGTGGTCCCGCCAGTTCGCTCCGGGAGGGTCGGTTCACCTGCTGCTGAACTTGGCCGGTTGATGCGTGGGAGGTCTATGGTACCACGGAATTCCGATCCCAGACCATGGTGCAATGGATCGGTCGGCGTGAGACCCTGACGGTTTCGTCGGTCAATTTCGTTCTTTCGGGGGTTGGTGGGGTCGTCTGCGTCGCGGATCGGCCCAAGAAGCGGGTCGAAATCGACGCGACAAACTTCAATCCCCGGACTGGCTGGCTCGTGGTCCCGCTGTCGGATCCGGTAGGCCTCGATGATCCGCGTGGGCTGTCCGTTTTGGTCATCCCGCGGTTGCCACGGACCCGACGCAATCTCGCTGTACTCGAGGGCGAGGTGCAGGACGCACGCCGTACGCGATTGGAACCGGTGATCGAATGGTTCGCTGACAAGGACGTAGTTTCCGTGCGGGTCCACTGCCAAGCCGGGAGATATGGTGACGGTGTCGCGATCCTGGCCAATCGTCACCTCCAGACCGGTTGCAATTCCCCATCCATGCAGAGCGAGTTGGTGGAGTTTGAACAGCGAGCGGTGGTAATCGTGCGCATCCCTCCAGACGCCCGAGTCGATCATCAGCCCTCTGAATGCATTCACCCGCCTGAGTTGCGAGGCGCCGAGTGCATCCGATGTCATGACCCGATCCCGTTCGCGCGGCGGGACCGGGACAACCACGGAGCGACTGGCGGTCCGTCGCCTACGGCTTGTTCATCAGGATGCGTGCGGTCATCTTCCACGCAGATGGTTGCCACGTAACTTGCGTGTGCTGGCTTTACGGACTCGATCAATCGCTTGAGGATCTGTGGGTTCACGGATTCCTCGCTAGATGTGATGACGGTCAACGTAAACGTTCCCTCCCTGAATGACCCCAGCTCGGTGTTGTAGCCGAGCGCACCATCCTGATCAAGCCGGAGGCCGTCGAAATTCTCCACGATCAGGGGCGTCTGTCCGGTGTACGTCCGTACGGCGGCGCCGATGGCTCGGCGGGTGCCGTGCCACTGGTAGTTCTGTGCGGCATGCAAAATAAACATACGCTGCTGTCGGGACGACATGTATTCGTCGACGTCCGCACCAACCCACGAAGCGAGCCAGTTCAGCTGTTCGGGCGGGCAGGTCAGGGGGTCGAGATAGGACGCCTCGTTATCGATAGTTGTTTCAATCGATTTGTAAATCGTCTCGATGATCATCAGGAATCGCCCCAGGAAGGGGTCGCCTTGGTACGGGAGGGGAAGGTACTCAAGCAACGTGGACGCTTCCTGAACTTGTGGCGGACGGGAAAAAGGCATCAACGGGTCAGGGCTTCTGGAGTATGAGGGTACGGCGCTCACTTCTTCGTCCATGACATTGTGCGTCGATTCAGCGATCTGGGGCGATTCAGCGGACCGAAATTCGGTGCGCGCCCGAGACGAGGAGGCCTCCATCCCCGGGACTGACTTGGGTCACCGGCGGACCTGACACCCCGCTCTCCGGGTCCACTTGGTACAGGGTGACATCTTCGATGACTTCCACCCCATCAATTACTTGAAGAATTGCATATAATTCACCAATGTAGAGGGTCCGGCCAAATGGCCACCCTGCCCGCTCGGATCCACCGACTACCGGGTGAATGTACGTCGCAAGAGCTTGCCTCGCGCGCTCGGCACAAAGTCCACGGTCTGTGCGAGCAGCGACCTTCACGGTTGCCGCGACGCTCACCCAAGTGTACGGCGGCGTGCCGAGGACAAGTTCACTGGTGACAATCCGACGGTCGTCAAGATATTCGAAGACTTCCTGCCGGATCTTGGCGGAAATCCCGAGCTGCTCCGGGTTGACCGCGCCACTGACGTCCCGAAGCGCAGGGACGATTAGCAGCCTGACCATCCCCCCGGGTCCGTTGCCCCCGAAATCGCCAGCGCTGGTGGCTATATGGGTCGCAACGCCTGAAATGCGCTCATGGGCCCGGAGGCTGGCGTACGACCCCACCAGTTGGCGCAGCTCCGAATTGCCACTACTCGGCTGGGTATTCGCGATATCGGCAGCACCAACAGCTTCCTGGTCAGGTCGCATGATGATCGTACGCGCGGTTCCTCCCACGATAATGCACTGGGCACGGGCAACCGCAGGCGACGCCTCAATGGCAAGGGCTTCGAAGTCCTCGGCGGTCACTGCGCGGGAACGTGCCCGCAAGGCGTGGGGTGCCCGGAGTTTTACCGCCTCAAGGTCTTCACTTTCGGTGCCGCCCGACGCTGGGGTTTCGTTCCGGCACCAGGCGACATACGGCATCGCGCTCTTCACTACCGAGATGGTCCCGGCACCGACGTTGCCAATGACGCCCCCGCCTGTCCAGTACTGCGGGAACCTGAGGGCTCGACCTAACAGTGGAACCTCACCCATTTGCTCCTCGCGGCCGTTCGAGGCCCGGATGCGCGGCCCGAATGTCACCGTCCCAGTCACACTGTCAAGCATGTAATGCTTGTCACTTGGCCCTGAGGATCCGAAATCTGGCACCTCTGACCACGGTTCGAATGTTCCGTCCTCCGATTCAATCTCAAGCGGATCGGTTTGCCGGTTTCGCAAGACCGGGGCGACCGGCAGCTGGAATGCCTGCGACGGTGAGCCGTCGCTGTATCCGAGCAGGAACTGGTCGATGATCGTTGCTTGCGTTGCACTGACAATGCCACCGATGCTCTCGACATCGATGCTGAGAATTCTTGGTGTCCGGGCGTAGACCGCCTGACCGTGGCGCGGGGACACCACCCGCACCCGCACCCAAAACGCCCGCTTTCCATCGACGACCGTGAACCCGGCGGTGTATGGCACTTGCACAATCACATAGCCGGCGGCGTTCAGGCCACGTGTCGTGTCTTCCGTCGTTTGCGCACGCACCCATTCCTGATCGAACCGGTCCCACACTTCCCAGCGGAGGGGTGGATCCGTGGGATCAACGCCCACCCCATCAGTGGTGCAGTCCACTTCGATGTACAGGCTGTTTGCGTTCAGGTCGTTCCGGAAGCCGAGGTAGAAGGCGTCATCGACAATCGGTGTGTCGCTGAAGACACCGAGGCGGAGATCCGGTCTTGCAAGAGCTGGCTGGTAGTTATAGAACCGCTCCGTGCCCCGGCTCGCAAGGACGTGCGTGAGCTTCGGGACGCGAATGACAAGGTCACGGTCGGTGGCAAACCCGATCGATTCAAGCGCATCCGTCTGCTCGGTGGCGATTTCCGTACCGGCAGGAATGGTCAGATCTTCGGGTTGCGCGGCGGTGAGCCGAAATATCACATCCGCACTTGCCGGACGCGCTGGATTGCGTCGCATGCCAATCAAATTCAGGAAAGCAATATGATTTTTTTCCGGCACACGATTCAGTCGATAAATGGAGATGTCGGTCATCCATGCGAAGAGCTCGAGCAACGTGATTCCCGGATCGGACAGGTTGTGGTCGGTCCACTCTGGGCAGAACCGGGGAATAAGCCGCCGAGCTTCGTCCAGAATGTCCTGGAACGATCGGTCATCGAGCACTGGCAACGGAAAACTCATGAATATGATACTTTAGGAGCTGTTAAGATTCTTCAGGTGGAATGATATAAAAAGGAAAAACCAAATTACGTAATTCATTGGACGAGCGAATTGTATAACCGATGTCAATCACGATCAATCCGGGTTCATCGTGGTCCGGGGTCGGGTCGACGTAGTCCAGATCGATCCGCGGTTCCCAGAGCTGCAGGGCGCTCTCAACCATGGTTCGGATCGACCCGTGCGTTTCGGAAGAGTTTGGCTCGAAAACGAGGTCGTGGATCCCGCACCCGAAGTCCGGGCGCATGCGTCGTTGGCCAAGTGGTGTGCTCAGGATGATGACAATCGCCTGTTCAATGTTCTGCTCGCGGCGGACAAGATCAACCCCTCCCCGCTGGTTCACCCGCAGGGGAAACGTGAACCCAGACCCAATGAAATCTTCAGGTTCCATTCAAGACCTTCTCCGAAGGGATGCCTGGTTAACCAATCATCACCGTCACCGGACCGACGGTCACGACGGCGGCCGTTGGGGCGTCTACCGGATCTCCGCACGTCATGCACATGTCTCCGACACGTGCCGCCGGCTTGCCGTTGATGAACACCGTTGGGCTTCCCGCCATGACCCGGCCCTTGTTGGTCGGTGCTTTCTGGAAGGGCCCTCCGATCGGAATGTGAGACGGTTGATTGGATGCCTGGCTCCCCACAACTGCGGCGAATTGCCCCATGATCTTCACACTGGTGCTGACACCGTCGGATATCGCTCCGAGAAAGGGCGACGGCAGTGGCGTCGGCACTGGACCCGCGGGCGTCGTGATCATGACGATATGAATGTCAACCCCGACAATTCGGTCATTCTTCTTCGCAGCGGGCAGTCCCATTGGTCACAATCTCCTGACAAGCCGCATCACCGCTAGTTGATGTTGACCAGCGTGCCCTTGAGGTTCAGCACGCCAGTCGCCTTGACATCCACACCGCCGGTCCCGGAGACCGACACCTTGCCCGTGGACGCGGTGATCGAGGCGTCCTTCCCCTTGGTCGTCAGGGTTCCCGTGCCACTGTCCACGGTAACCCCAACGCCCGTCAGAGCAACCTCGCCGCCGGTCGCCTTGACCGTCACCTTTTTGCCCTTGAGCGTCAGCTCTCCGGTTGCCGTGATCTCAATGGCATCACTGCTCTTGATCTCGATCTTTTTATTCTTGGAATCGATAATAATTTTATTATTGGTAGTTTTGTCAATAATGGAGATCTTTTCGGCATTTGCCGTGTCATCAAACTCGATCTTGTGACCAGCCCGAGTGACAAAGGCCCGGATATTGACCTTCCCTTTCGCGTCCACGGCCTTCGCCGCCGTTAGCGGCGGCTTGTGCTTACTGTTCCACAATGTGCCAATGACGTATGGTCGGTTGATGTCACCGAATTCGAATGCGACCAGTACTTCATCGTTGATCTCTGGGAGCATGTACATGCCTCGGTTTGCGCCGGCCATTGGCACGGACAACCGCGCCCACTGGCTCTCATGACTCTTGTCGAGCCACGGGAACTTGACTTTGACGGCACCCTCGTGCTTCCCGGCTTCCTTCCCTTCCGCCTTCAGTTTGGTCACCACCCCGATCGCGACTCCTGGGTGGCGCCCAGACCGGGACCCGATCCCCCTGAAGCCACGGTGGCTTTGGGGCCCGCTGGCCCCATGACCAGCGGCAGCGATAAGGGTCCCGAGTGACCGAGGGTGGCGACCGCTCACCGTGAATTCGGTTGTGTAGCCCGTCCGGTTGAACCGATGAACCGCCGCCGACACATAATAGGAACCCGAATATGAACCGACCCCCTCGAGGCTAATCTTCCCCCCGGCCAAGACATTGGGATCCCCGGCAATCGTCCCCTCAACCTGAATGAATTCCGACGCTATCTCGTCAAGAACCGCTTGGGCCATCTTTTCAGCGGATAGTTTGCTTGTTACGTGATATGCCGTTATCAAATAGGTCGCTTCGCTCTGATACGCCTGTTTAGATGCAGCGGCTCCAGTCTTGCGCGGTGTAAGCACTGGCGCAAGATTGCTGTTCGGTGTTTTTGCTTCACCGGTAATCTGCAGTTGTTTCGTTTCATCCCAGCCACGAACAATGACCTTGGATACTTGGCTGGGAACTGACATGCGCACCCGGAATCTCTGCAACGTGTCGAGCAAGCGGTGTTTCGGCTTGGACCCAGCCCCTGTGGGCTTCCTCAGGATCAGTTCCTTCCCTCGCACTACAAGCTCGCAGCCGATGTCGTTGGCCCGCCCTCGAAGGAACTCCCAATCAGTCTGATTGTCCTGGTACACGTGGGTGTAGATCGGTCCGGGTACGTTTGCGCTTGGAATGAGACCGTGCTTTCGCGCAATCTTGGTCACCAGGTCGGCGTCCTTCACGTCGACAAACGTTTCCGTCTTCCGCGTTCGGTGCATCTTGTGGGCACGATCGGCCGCCCGGACGGTGACGGTGATCGCGCCGTCATCGCGGACATCAGCCTCGATCGAGGTGATCTCTCCCCGGAATAGCTTGACCGGTATCAGCCCGGTGACTTCAACCTCCAGATCTTTGCCGAGCTGGAAGAAGCTCTTTGAAAGCGCCCCTTTTGCACCGAAAACAGGTATCGGCAGGCTCGGACCCTTGGCCCGGGCGCTGCCATCATTGATCCGAATCGCGCAGCTTTCTGGCAGCGCAACATCTTGGTCGACCGTGACTTCCATGATCGTTGACATGATCTCGGAGTCAAGCGGCGTATTCCCAATGTTGATTTTTAGCAAGGCGTTAATTGATGGCATCGATGAAAACCAGGAATGTCACGGGATGTACAGGCGCATGCCCGGGCGTAATCTGCGCGGGTCATCGATCTGGTTGTAGCTTGCAAGCGCCCTCCATTCACTGGCATCCCCGAGTTGGGTTTCGGCAATCCAGTCAATCGTGTCCCCCATCTGGACCACGTAGATCTTTCGTGAACCGGCGGCGCGCGACGTCGGGTTCTGGAAGAACGCGGGAGCAGGCACCTCCATCAGGCTGACCGTGACCAGTGAACGGACGGGCAGACCATTGGCGAGAAACAGTTTGAATTCTTCGGACAGACTGGTAATTACTGCTTCGAAACCGAGGTTCAGGCCCCAAGTGAACCGAACGTAGGGAGGTCGTTTCCGCTTCTCGAAAATGGCTTCCTTGCTCTTCACCGTGATTGCCGGCTCCATCATCGAACGCAAGCGGTTCGTGTGCACAGTGACCGGAATTTGAGAATCGTAGGTATCAAACCACAACTTTAAGCCGTTTAATGTGCCAATGCCTTGTTTCGTGAATTCCGGAGGTTGTTGCACGCCCTGCGCGGTCGTCACCGGCGCGGACCATGTGTTGGATTTAGAAATAGTATATGAAGTTGGATAGAATTGGCAGAAGACAACCAAGGGGAGACCTTCAGTCGTACGGATGAAGCAGTCAGTGGGTCGAGCGATTGCGCTGAGTGCACTGAAGATCATTCCAGCTGCGCGTCCAGCACCGAGGCTCCCCGCTGGAGTTACGGGACGCAACGACATGGACCCGTCCGGATTGTTATATAATTTAACTTTCCCAGCGGCACTTCGAGAAGTCAAGAAAAAATCCTACACATTACAAATAATGTTACAATAAACTACGGTCTAAGTCGTCAAGAATGCGCCAACGCAGAAGCCGGTACACTTCATCAGCCAACACGTTTGTAGCTTGCTGATTGTCAACAGCTCCCGTTGCATCGTCTTCCCCTTCACCGATTGCACGTTGCAGTTGTGGACGATCTGACAAGGCTGCCGCTATGTCCCCGGCGTCGCCGTCTGCCGAAGTATAGGCCTCTGGAACCGACGTGGTTTCCATGATCGATGCCAGCGCTGCTGTGTTCTCGCTATGGCCGGGGTAGTCGGCACTTGGTGCCACCCCGTCCGTCGTTTCGGCAGCGCGGTCGAAGGCCTCATCGGCCGATGTACCCGAGTTTGACTGGGAATTCGCGGATCCCCGCAGTGACCCTCCGTCCGTCGGAGCGAGCACAAGCCGAGGTGGACTTGAGGACGCGGGACGCACTGTGGTCACCCGACCGATCGCCTCACTTGGCATGCGTGAGTTGAAGCTTGGATTGAGCGAACGGAACAGGCTTCCTTGGGCCTCGGGTGCGAGACCGGTCCCGATTATCCGCTGCCGGGTGCTGCTGGGGAGCCTCAACAGGATTAAGGACAGCGCCTCATCAGACAATGCCGCTGGATTCGCGGGTGGCGCGAGGCTGTCTAACTCGGGAAATCTATTCCCTTGGAGGTTTCGAGAACCGGTCTCGTCGAAGGATCCCTCGGTACCCACCTCACCTTGGGCTTCGGGCCAATACCCATCGTCGCTGACCTGCAGGGATCCGTCAGTCTGCGCAGTGCCAAGCGTATTTCTGTCGGTGCCAGCCCCGTATCCCACTGGTTCAAGGCGTCCGGTGGTGCCGCGTGCTAGAAACAAATTGCTTTGGTCCATTACGGGCTCGCTCGCTCGAGCGGATGGGTTGTCAACCATCATTGGTCTGCGGTGCTCAGCGCCGACTGGGGCATCCGGATTGACCGGATCGGTCCAGACGTCATTCGTGCCAAAAGACGCGAGCGGTAGCCGTGAAGTTTCGCTCGTGAAGGCCCGGGCGGTTGGAGCCGGCCATGGACCATCGTCACCACTCTGAACCTGCCCAACTCGCTCGAGATCCCACTCAGGGTGAGGCGTGAAGTCACCGGGTATCAACCGACTTCTCAGTGAATTGACGAGAGCATGAACTTGTGCAATCACGGCATATGGTTGAAGAATGTTACCGAATGCACCTTGGGGTATCGTCGGCGGCACGACACGTCCCTCGGGCACCGTCGTGGTCTCCTGGTCGCCACCTCTGGGGTCTGGCTTGTCTCCAGATCGCACATTTGATAGTTCAAGAAGAACTGGGGTAGTCTCGGATGTGGACAGTGCGCGTATCGCCCCTGGGGGCACCCCAAAATCCGGCACATTCGATGACAAAGATGATGCCCCCGGAGGATCTGGCTGTTGGGTGCCAAAGTCACGCCGACCAATGGCGGCTGGCTGGGACGTATTGGGTTGC
>Ga0114969_10003808_pt1 | contig 12066 bp, 11 predicted proteins | sample M_130807_MF_Meta_FD_87316 | JGI IMG/M metagenome (GOLD analysis project Ga0114969, IMG submission 87316) | Freshwater microbial communities from Lake Montjoie, Canada to study carbon cycling - M_130807_MF_MetaG | ecosystem: Environmental > Aquatic > Freshwater > Lake | place: Lake Montjoie...
CACCGCTTTTTCGAGAGCGAGCGGCGTGAGCTGTTCGTCGTCGATCACCAGCGCCACACTCTCGTAAACCTTGCAAGCCTCCGCGAGACGGCCGCGCTGACACTCGACGTCCCCCACCAAAATGCGCGCTCTGGCGTTGAGCCTGCCATCGGGCTGCAGGGCGAACACTTTCTCCGGAATCTCCCATGCACGATCGAGATCTTTCATCCCAAGAAGGGCCTCCCCAAGGCTGAGCAGGGCGGTGGCGCTTGGCGCCGGCTCCTTGGTGGACTGGAGGTATTTCTCCAACGGCGCCACGGCACCGGCGTAATCGCCAATCTGAATCCTGCTGCGTCCAAGGTTCAGGAAATCGTGCGGTTTTGCATCCGCGCGCTGACTGAGCATGGCGAGATATTTGGCAGCGTCGCGAAAGCCGGAGGCTCGTTTTTCCGGAGTCGTCTCCTTCATGGCAGCCTCGTAGTAGCCCTGCCCGAGCCACTCCAGCACATCATAAGGCGCGGGCCGCTTGTCGCCACCCTTCTCGTACATCTCGATCTCGCGGCCCAGAGCTTCTCGTTGCTCAAGATGATAACAAGCGAGAAGGATTCGAAGGCTCGCGCGCTCGAAGTATTGCTCCGGATCGAGCGTTCGCGCTGCAGAGAGCGGCTCGCGAGCGCCCTTGTAGTCCTTGTTATCGAACGCAACCCACCCGACCCAGTAATTGGCCTCAGCCGCTGCGGGGCTGTTGGGGTACTCTTTGAGGAGTTTGCCGAAGGATTCGGCCATTCCCCTGTTATCCTTGAGCTGTCCCTGTAGCCGGGCCTCCTGGTGGAGTGCGAACTCGCGTTCGGATGCCTTGGGATAGCGCTTGATCACTTCATCAAAGTCGCGAAGCGCGGCGCCCAGCTCCCCTTTGCGCATCTTCGCCACAGCGCGTTGAGTGAACGCTCCGGCCATACCCTCCTCCTGAGGGAAGGAATCGATGAACGCTGTGTAAGCCTGAATCGCCCCAGCGTAATTCTGCGTCTGCGTCGCACACCACCCGAGCTTCAACAGCGCTTGTGCGCGCCAGCTTCGATTCAGATTCACCGACTTTGCCACCTCGCCGTACAGGGGCTCCGCCTCCGCAAACTTCTGTTGCTTGTAAAGGGTCTCCGCCTTCATCAGGAGGACTTGGTCCCGCTTGAGACCGCCCTGCCGTTCCGCGAGATAGGCGTCAATCTGCTGGAGAATGTCCGGGGCGTTTGACGCATATAAAACAACCAACCGTTCATACGCTGCTTCACGGCCAATCGCGGAATCCGGGAGCTCGCGTGCCACCCGATCAAAGAGCGCCACCGCTTCGTCCGGCCTTCCGAGTTCCCTCAAGGCGAGTGCCCGCAGCTTGAGGACCTGGACACGAGTTTCGGCCCCGGTGATCTGGTCGGCATCAGCGGTCGCGGCAACCACAGCCTCGTACTTCTGCTGCTGGAACAGAAGGTCCGCGAGCCCGCTCTGGGCGACCTCTTTCCACGGTCCTAGTTCTGGAAGCTTCAGCGCTCGGTTCAGGGCCTCCTCCGCCTCGGGAAGATGCCGCTGCTCAAGCTCCCACAGCCCGAGACGCACCGTGGCCTCCGCCTTGATTTCGGAATTTGCGGATTCCTTGCTGAGAGACTGCACGTGGCCGACGGCATCGCTGACCTTCGCCGCATCGTGCAACAGAAGAGCCAGAGCCATTTTGCCGGGCTCGTAATACGGGTTGTCTTTGCCGGACTGCACCAGCTCCTCATAGGCACGGCGGGCTTCACCCTTCTGGCTCATCGCCTCCAGACTGCGCGCCCGGAAAAACTTCGCCACGTTGGCGAGCTGAGGATCTCGCAAGTGCGCAGCGGCTTTTTGAAAAAGCGGAAGTGCGAGAGCGTAATTTTTTTCCTGATAGAACTGCTCCGCCAATCTGTAAGCAGCCGGCCCCACGAGTTCGCCTGTCGCGACCTCACTCAACAGCCGCTCGTACGCACTCTTGGCCGCGTTAACAGCGCCAACTCCACGATAGCTTTCGCCAAGTCGGTAGAGCACCAGCTGCCGATCTTCCGATTTGGGATACAGGCGGAGATGCTTTTCGTACTCCGTCGACGCGCTGCCGAAGTCCTTCCGCGTATAGTAGGCATCGGCAAGGATGCGCTGCGCTTGATCCGGGCGCATGGCTCCGGAGGGCGCAAGCCGAATATCTCCGGCAGGATCCTGCATCTCCACCGATCCCGCAGGGACCGCGGGTTTCTCGACCACCGTTGGCTGGCCATCTCCCGCCGGCACTGGTACCGGCGGAACCGGTTCCTGAGACGGAGCCGCCGGATTTTCTTCGGACTTTTTCCCGCCACCGCCGACAGGGAGGGCCTTGCGGACCTTGGTTCCCTGCTTGATTGGAGGAGCGTTTCTTTGGATGGGCTCGGCCCGCCGGATGGGCACTGGCTCATCAGACAAGAACGGCTTGAGCGGCGGGGGCGGATCCTGCGCCTTCGATGCAGGCAGCGCCGCGAACGCGACAGCCAGTACGAGCCAGGGAAGTTTCATTCCACGTGTCCTGTGGCGAAAGCCACATTCCAGATCTTGGCGTCCCGGCATAGATCGAGGATCCGCACGATGTCCTCGTACTTGGCCTTCTGATCCCCTCGCAGAATGATGGCGTAGTCGGGATAAATCTCCGCAAGTTGCTGGAGGCGGCTGCGCAGTTCATCCGCTGTGATGGGTTTCAAATTCCAGATCACAGTCCCATCCGAGCGCACATTGAGCACCGTCTGGTTCATGGTGGCGGGATTCTCTTTACCGTTCTGAGCCGCCGGGACTTTGACGTCGATATCGAGTTCCTTCTTCGCAAAATTCCAAGTGACGATGAAGAAGCACATCAGCACCAGAAGGATGTCCACCATGGGCGCGATTTGGAATCCGATGACGTGCGGGGCTTCGCGACGGCGGAATTTCATTGCGATGGATTAATAACTGCGAATCGAGGATGCGCCGATGGCTTAGAACGTGTCGTCCGTCCCAGTCCGGGCTGCCTCACGTCGTTTATTATAGTTGATGCCGATCAACGCGACGATGTGGGCGGAAGCAACTTCCAGATCTGAAATCATCCGCTGCACGCGGTTGCGGAAAACCGCGTAAAAGGACATGGCGATAATCCCGATAACCAGACCGGCTGCCGTGGCCACCAAGGCTTCAGATACTCCACCAGCGAGGAGAAGATCGCGGGAACCCGATCCAGCCTGTGTGCTTCCAAGGACGCCGAAGGAGTGGATAATCCCCACCACCGTGCCGAGCAGGCCGACCATGGGTGCGAGCATTCCGATATCAGCGAGGTACACAGGCTTGTGCTGCAACGCCGACGCCTGGCTTTGACCCTCCGTTTCTGCAATCTCGCGGATGGTTTCCAATGTGGCGTTGGGGTTCTTCGTCGCAAAATCCAGAGTCCTCTGAACCACCCGGGCGATGGCCTCTCCATGCCTGTTCGAAATCGCCAGCAAACCCAGATAATCCCGTTTCTTGAGCAAAACATCGGCCGTGTTCATGTAATGCACGCTCAAGATTGCGCCGCGGCGGAGTGTGAAAAGATAAACGAGCACCAGCATGCCGGTGAGAACGGAGAGAACGGCCAGCGGAATCATGACCCAACCCCCAGACTCGATGAGCGTCCAAAGCTTCACGGGATCCATCGCCGCTTCATGGCTGTCCTTAGCCGCAGCGGGTTGCCGCACCACAAGCCTGTCCCCCTGCATTACCGCAGCGGGCTGCCCTTTCTGACCAGCCCCTGATGCCGGCGCACCAGCGGTCCGTTCCACTGCGCGCCCGGCTGCGGGGGATGCCGGAGCCGTCTGCTGACCGTAGAGCACGGAGGCATGGAAGAGTGCAGCTAGAAGAAGGGCGGCTGGTTTCATGAATCAGGCCGGATATAGTAGCCACGCCCTTCGTAGATGCAACCCCGACCTCCCACGGCTCACCCTCACCTCCAACAGTCTGCGCCGACCCATTCCACACGACCTCCGCTGCTCTTTTTCCTCTGACGGAATATGACGAATCCCATCGCTCGAGAGAAGGCAGACTTCCGGCACAAGCTGACAGAAGTGCCGCACAGGCCGGGCGTCTATCTCATGCGGGACCGCATCGGCCGGGTGATCTATGTTGGGAAAGCCCGCGACCTTCGCCGTCGTGTGGGCCAGTACTTCATGCCGTCGCGGAAAATGACGGCTGACCCTAAAACGCTGGCGCTGCTGGAAAGCATCTGGGACTTCGAATGGCACACGGTCCAGAGCGAGCCCGAAGCCCTTCTTCTCGAGGGTCGGCTCATCAAGGAGTTCCGCCCCAAGTACAACGTCAGCTTCCGCGACGACAAACATTTCCTCCTGGTCAAAGTCGATCTCCGCGACGACTGGCCCCGGTTCCGGCTGACTCGGATCAAGGGTGATGATGGTGCCCGTTACTTCGGCCCATTTGCCAACGCGGGCGCTCTCCGGCAGACCCTCACTTTCCTGAGGAAAAAGTTCGGGGTGCTCACATTTGGCCGCGGCAATCCCACGGAACGCGAGTTGAAGTCTTCCACGTATCAAGTGCCGCAAAAGCTGAGCGATCTTACGGCCGCAGGTTACCGGCTTCGTGTGGACGCTGCCTGTGAAACGCTCGCTGGTCAGTCCAAGGAAGCACTTCAGACTTTGGAGGCGGAAATGCACAAAGCCGCGGCGGAGATGCAGTTCGAGCGCGCTGCTCAACTCCGCGACATCCTCCGCGACATCCGGCAGACAACCCGCCCCATGCACCGGTACACGCGGTCATCCATCGGCCGTGTCGGTGCGGGGATCGATCCCGCCGCGGATATCAAGACGCTCGCGGAAGCTCTGCAACTTGGCCGGCCAGTCCATCGAATGGAGTGTTTTGACATCTCCAACATCAGCTCCACGCACATCGTTGCGAGCATGGTGTGCTTCATCAACGGCAAGCCAGCCAACCACTTTTATCGGCGCTATCGGATCCGGACTGTGCAGGGGCAGAACGACTTTGCCAGCATGGCGGAGGTCGTTCGTCGGCGCTACAGCCAACTCCTGCGCGAGTCGCGGTCTCCAGGGTCCCGCACTACTCCTAAAAATGCCGCCTCGACCACTGTCGACTATTCGTCGGAATACGCACAGGAAACACCCCGCGAAAACCTCGTTCGGACACGGCCTCAGACGTTCCCGGATCTCATCGTTGTCGATGGGGGCAAGGGACAACTCGGCGCAGCGTGCGCCGAACTTCAACGTCTCGGGCTTCACGACACGCCGATCATCGGCCTCGCCAAGGAGTTCGAGGAGATCCACAGGCCCGGTCTCTCCGACCCTCTGCGGTTGCCGCATGACAATGGTGGCCTCAGGCTTCTCCAGCGCATTCGCGATGAGGCCCATCGTTTCGCCAACGGCTACCATCAGCTCCTGATGAAGCGCCGGATTGCCGAAAGCATTTTGGACGACTGCTCCGGGGTTTCTGCCCAGCGCAAAGCAGTGTTACTCAGAACCTTTGGGAGTGTGGCACGCCTGCGGTGCGCTTCCGCTGAGGAAATTGGAAGAACGGAGGGCATTGGCATGGCGTTGGCGGAACGGATTGCGCAGTTCCTTGCGGCGCGGTCCTGAGGCTGCCGTCAGGCAGTTGTTCACAAGCCTTCTGATAAGGAATGAATTTTTAACGAAACCCTCTCTTCATCTTATCCGTGTGAATAACCGGGTCAGAAGTGAGTTCCACGCTGCAGGGAAGGCCGTTCCATGGGTGCGATTTCTTGCCAATAACCGGAGCCGAACATGTGGACCCCGACCAATGACTCAGGGAACGACCCGGGTTACCGGGGGTTCTTCACAGTTGTTGGCAGGTTCTTCAGAAAGTTTTCGGGGGCCGTTTTCCAGAGTTCCTTTTGCAACGCATCCTGGGCTGCTGCGACCTCCGCCTCCTTCTTGCTGCGGCCTTCGCCGCGACCCAGTTCGATGTCGGACCATACGATGGATGAAACAAAGTGTTTCTGGTGTTCCGGTCCCGACTGGGTGAGGAGGGGATACACTGGGCTCACCGGGGATATGGCTTGGAGAAGCTCCTGAAGACGGCCCTTGGGATTGGCGTCGGCAGGGTTGAGATCAAGGTCTTCAAGGAGGTCTCGCGCTTCCGTCAGAACGATCCTGCGAACCGTTACGAAGTCGGAATCGAGATAGATGGCACCGATCAGCGCTTCGTAGGCATCGGCCAAAGACGAGGCGCGTGTACGACCTCCGGTGTTTTCCTCACCGCGGCCCATCATGAGGTAGCGGCCGAGATCGATGGTGGCGGCAAGGCCGCGCAAACCCTCCCGTGAGACAAGTTGCGCGCGCATCTTTGTCAGATCTCCTTCGGGAGCACTTGGGAAATGATCGAAAAGGTACTCGGTGAAAATCAGTTGCAACACCGCATCGCCCAAGAATTCGAGGCGCTGGTTGTCGAAGTGATGGCGTTGGGTTTCGTAGCCTATGCTCGGGTGCGTTAAGGCTTCCGCCAACAACAGTGCGTTGCGGAATTTGTACCTGATGCGTTCTTCGAGCGGATTCATGGGCTGGCGGCAGCTTGCACTCTCCTCACAGCCGTTGCCAAGCGGTAGCGCCGATTGACGGCGCTCCAATGCATCCCCAGAGTCCGGTGCCCCTTGTCCGCTACCACGTGATGCCGCAACCCAACGTTCCCTTTCCGATCCGCGGATATGCGATCAAGCACAGCCATCTCAGAGGACTATGGGTGACAGGATGAACCGACCGCCGTTGGGCGCTGTGGTACGGCTCATCTTGGCCACGGCCGCATGGGGCCTCAGCTTCCCAACCGCCAAGGCTGTGATGCTTACGCAGGCTGCCCTGCTCCCGGACCGCACAGACTGGTTCCATGCGGCCCTGATCCTGACCAACAGGATGGTGTTCGCGGTGATTCTGATGGGAGCGCTTTTCTGGAGGAATCTTTGGCGGCTCCGTCGCAGGGAGGTATGGCAGGGCATCGAGCTCGGTCTCTTCGGCGGGTTCGGGATGCTGCTCCAAACCCATGCCCAGACGGTAATCCCAGCGAGCACCTCGGCTTTTTTCACCCAGTTCACCTGCATTTTCGTCCCTCTGGCGGTCGCATGGAAGGGGCGTCGCAAGCCCATCCTGCGGGTGATGATCGCCAGCCTCCTTGTGCTCGCCGGATGTGCGGTTCTGAGCGGGTTTCAGGCCGATGGCATCGGCTTCCGTCCCGGGGAATGGGAAACGATTCTCGCAGCGGTGTTGTTCACCGGCCAGATCCTCGCACTCGAGAGGCCTTGTTATCAAAACAACGACATGCGAAGCGCCGCCACGGTGATGTTCTTGGTCAAGGCGCTGATCCTCGTCCCGGCTGTGTGCTGGGGCGTTCATGCATCGCAAGGGACGGCGCCGACGGTGGCCGACTGGACCGCGCTGGCATCCATTTATGCGAATGCACCGCTGTTGTTGATGACTGGCATTCTCACCGTTTTTTCGACGGTTTACAGTTACGCAACGATGACACGCTGGCAGCCGCTGGTGTCGTCCACACAAGCAGGTCTCATCTATGCGACGGAACCCCTTTTCGCGACGCTTTGGGCGTTGTTCCTGCCCGGCTGGTTCGCCCGACTCGCCGGTATCCACTATCCGAATGAACAGCTCACGTCGTCCTTCTTTCTAGGCGCTCTGCTGATCGTCTGCGCCAATGGAATGCTGCTGTTACCGGGCAGGGCAAGAACACCGGTTCCCGCGGATGGGTTGTAGCGATGGCAATCCCCAGAAGATCTGTTACGGGCAGGCATCTGACGCCACAAGGAGGCCACAAGGAGATGGGAGCGAGGCAAGCGGAACGCGCCGTGGCATCCATGGTGCGCGATGCAGGGTTCGAACCTGCGACTTCTTGCGTGTGAAGCAAGCGCTCTACCACTGAGCTAATCGCGCGAAAGGCCCTCCCGTATAACCGAGCGTCGGACGATTACCACCAAAAACTCCGCGGAATACCGGGGGAAAATGTCGCCGCCACTCAAGGCTTGGCCCTGTTCCGCAGCAATGCTTAATGAGGCCTATGGACAAGCGTCTTTTCTCGATGCGGACCAAGGGGTTCACCCTCGTCGAACTCATGGTCGTGATGGTCATCATCGCCGTGCTGGCCGCCCTGGTCATGGGGGGCTTTTCCAAAAGCAAGGAAACCACCAATGCCATGAAGTGCGCGGCGAACCTTAAACAGATCGGCGTGGCGATGGCCGGCTACTGCGCCGATCACGATGGCCGGCTTCCCGGGCCGCTTCTGGAAGAGCAGCGCAACACCCCAGCCGCCCTTGCCGGAGCGAAATCTCTGGGAGGAATGCTGAAGGACTATCTTGGCATCCAGACCATGGGAGCCAAGACCAACACTGGGACTTTCACCTGCCCCTCATGGGAGCAATATGACAGGAGTGGCTCCACCGCGGTGTTCCTCGTGAACGTCAGCGCCAGACTTTCCGAACTCAACAACCAGCTCCCGTGGGGCGATGACTCCACGCCGCCCGCGCGACTCGCGGCCCTTTCCGATTGGCGGGCGGATCTCGCGGATGGACCCATTTCCTCAACGCGCGTCTGGGCCCTGCGCGACGCTGCGCGCGAGGGCGCATCCAAAAAGGAACCCTCGCCGCACGGAGACTTCTACAACGCACTGTTCTTCGATTTCCATGTCGGGCAACTGAATCTGAAACTGCAGCCGAAGTAGTTCCGGCGCAGTGCTCGGGACTACCTTGCCTGTGCGCAGGCAAGCCACTGGATCAGTGCCTCAATGAGTTCCGACGGCCCGGCGTGATGCACCGCTGGGCCTTCGCGAGTGCACCAGCCAAAGCCTTCCCCGTAGGCGCGTCCGTTGACCACGCAGGCATCTGTATGGTTGTCCTCCATTTGGCAAAGACCTTTGGCCATGGCCGACGCGCGGTCGCCGTTCAGTTCGTACTTCCAGCCGACGATCCGTGCGGCGGGAAAAAGAGCGCGGAGTCCGGAGATCACCTTGCGCGCGGGTTCCAGGCGCAGCGTCCACCCTCCCGCGCGGCTGGACAGTTTGGGGAGGCCAGTATCGGCGCTGTCGCTGTCGCCGGAGATCGAGACGATGCGGAAGTCGCACAGCGCAGCGACATGAAAGAAAGCGCCGATCGACTCGCGCGCCTCGATGGCTTCGAGCTGGGCTTGAAGCTCATCGTTGGTGCCAAAGTGGGCGAGGTGGCCGAGCTCCAGCGGGTCTGCACACGTGGCTGCCTGCCCTTTCAGGCACAGAACGTCGTGTCCGGCCGCGGAGAGCGCATTGGCGAGGCGGATCCCGAGGGTGCCTGTGGAAAAATTCGTGAGCCGGCGCACCTGGTCGACGGGTTCGTAACTGGGGCCGCAGGTCACAACGACGCGCATGGAGTTCTTTTACACGCTTGCGCGGAGCATGGCACGCCGCATCATGGGGTGCTATGGACCGCCCCACCGCCATCGCGCACATGCGCCAAGTCTGCAACCAGCTTTCCACCGGCGTGACCAGTCTCCATCCCATGGTGCCCGCGTTGGAGGACAAGCCCACGCAGGACGAGCTTTTCAAGACGCTTTTCAACCTCACCCGTGAGGTGGAAGCGGTGAAGAAGCTGCTGCTCAAGCTCGAGCGCCGCGACGATTCCTCCCTGCTCTGAGGTCGGCACACCGGCCCCGCGTTGCTTCCCCAAACCCTCTTCCCGCGCCATGTCTGAAGTCGTCGTCTGGACCGGTCGCTCATCGCAGCTCAAGAACTTCTGGCTGTTTGTCTCGTGCATCCTGATCCTTCCCATCCCGTGGGCTTTCTGGGCATGGCTGCGGGTGCGCTGCCATGTGTACAAGCTCACAGACGAGCGGTTGGAGGTGACCCGCGGCGTGTTCGGACGCACCACGGAAACCCTCGAGCTCTACCGCGTGCGCGACCAGCGCAGCTGCCAGAGTTTTATCCAGCGGATGTGTGGCCTCGAAAATGTGGAGCTCGTCACGATGGACAGTTCCACCCCCATGGTGACGATCGACTGCATTCCGAGCGCGGTCCGACTACGCGACCTAATCCGCAACCATGTCGAACAGTGCAGGGTGCGGCGCGGCGTGCGGACGGTGGACGTGGAGTAGCGTAACGGTATCTACGCAGTGCAGGCGGATCCATCGCGGCACGCGCTCACCCACTATTGGCTTGCCCGCTCCGGGACCCGTCGCGAGGGTTTCCGCCATGATGCCGCACTTCGCGAATCCCGATTCCGCAGGAGCCTCCGACTCGATCCCCGCGCGCGCAGAACTCAGGGTCGAGGACACGTGGGATCTCGCTGCACTCTATCCAAGCCCCGCCGATTGGGACGCAGCGCTGCTGGCGCTGAAGGACTCGTACCCAGCCATCACGCGGTTCAAGGGCCGGGTCGGTGAATCCGCGGCGACCTTGTGCGAGTGCCTTGAATTGGACAAGGAGCTGAGCCTCCAAATTGAACGCCTCGGACATTACGCGAGCCTGCGCACCAGTGAGGACAGCTCGGATTCTGCGAATCTGAGCCGCGAAGCGCAGTTCGATAACCTCATGACAAGGGTCAGCGAGGCATGGTCGTTCATCAGCCCGGAAATCATGGCGATCCCCGACGCAGCGTTCTCCCGGTTTCTCGAGGACCCTCAGCTTGCGCCATGGCGTGCGAGTCTCATCAAGACTCGGCGCTTCAAACCGCACACGCTCTCCGTGCAAGAGGAGCGGTTGCTCGCGCTCGGGGCCAGCGCGTTGAGCGGCCACTCGGACACCTTCTCACAGCTCACCAACGTCGACATGAAGTTCGGCAAACTCGCCGACGATCAGGGCCGCGAACGCGAACTCAGCCAGAGCAGCTTCTCCTCCTTCCTCGTCCAGCGCGATCCGCAGGTCCGCAAGCGTGCATTCCATCAGTTCTACGCAGAGTTTGCAGACCACAAGTTCACCCTCGCGGCGAGCCTTGCCAATTCGGTGAAGGCGGACGTCTTCCGCGCCCGGGCCCGGAATTACGCGAGTGCGCGCGAGGCCGCGTTGTTCTCCGACGATGTGCCGGCGTCGGTCTACGACAACCTCATCTCTACCGTGCGGAGCCGGCTCGCGCCCTTGCATCGGTATTACGCGTTGCGGAAGCGCGTGCTGAAGCTCGACGAGATCCACCAGTACGACACCTATGTCCCCATCGTCGCCAAAGCCGAGACGCGCGTGGGTTTCGACGAGGCGGCAGAGATGATTCTCGGCGCCCTGCAGCCGCTCGGGGACGAGTACTGCAGCGTCCTCCGCGAAGGTCTGCTGCGCCAGCGTTGGTGCGATCGGTTCGAGAGCAGGGGCAAGCGCAGCGGTGCCTTCAGCTCCTCCTCCTACGGCAACCCGCCCTTCATCCTCATGAATTACAAGGAGGACGTGTTTGCCGATATCTACACCCTCGCACACGAGGCCGGGCATTCGATGCACACTTGGTACGCTCAGCAGAACCAGAGCTTCCAAGACTACCACTACCCCATCTTCCTCGCCGAGGTCGCCTCCACCTTCAACGAGGAGCTGCTCACCCATGCACTGCTCGAGCAGACCAGCGATCGGTCCCTGCGCGCTTACATCCTCAATCGTCAGATCGACGACATCCGCGGCACGGTCTACCGCCAGACCATGTTCGCTGAGTTCGAGAAAATCGTGCACGCGATGGAGGAGGCTGGGGAACCCGTCACTCTCGAGACGGTGACGCAGGCTTACCGCGGTCTGCTCAAAGCTTACTTCGGTCCGGATTTCCATCTCGATCCCGAGCTCGACCTCGAGTGTCTCCGCATCCCGCACTTCTACAGCGCTTTTTACGTATACAAATACGCCACCGGCCTGAGCGCGGCAGTCAGCCTTTCGCAGCAGGTTCTGCAAGCCGGTGACGCAGCGCGCTACCTCGGATTCCTGCGCAGTGGCGGATCGCAGATGCCCCTGCCGACGCTCGCCGCGGCCGGTGTCGACATGTCCATGCCCGCACCGATCGAAGAGACGCTTGCGCTCTTCTCCCGTCGCGTGGAAGAACTGGAAGCGCTTCTCTCTTAATTCCCCACCCCACCCACCCCATGGCCA
>Ga0114969_10003809_pt1 | contig 12063 bp, 8 predicted proteins | sample M_130807_MF_Meta_FD_87316 | JGI IMG/M metagenome (GOLD analysis project Ga0114969, IMG submission 87316) | Freshwater microbial communities from Lake Montjoie, Canada to study carbon cycling - M_130807_MF_MetaG | ecosystem: Environmental > Aquatic > Freshwater > Lake | place: Lake Montjoie...
CCGGCCAGTGCGGTACTGGCGTTTCCGATTGCTTATTACATGGCGCGTTACACCAGCGGCAAAGTGAAGGCGTTCTTTTATATCGCCGTGATGATGCCAATGTGGGCCAGCTATATCGTCAAAGCCTATGCCTGGACGCTGTTGCTGGCTAAAGACGGCGTGGCGCAATGGTTCCTGCAACATATGGGGTTGGAGCCGTTGTTGGCGGGGATCCTGAGCATTCCCGGCGTGGGGGGTAATACGCTGTCCACCTCCGGCCTAGGGCGCTTTCTGGTGTTTGTCTATATCTGGCTGCCGTTCATGATCCTGCCGATCCAGGCTGCCTTGGAGCGTTTGCCCCCTTCGCTGCTGCACGCATCTGCGGATCTCGGTGCGCGCCCGGCGCAGACGTTCCGCTATGTGATCCTGCCGCTGGCGGTGCCGGGGATTGCCGCCGGTTCGATCTTCACCTTCTCGCTGACGCTGGGGGATTTTATCGTGCCGCAACCGGTGGGCCCGCCGGGTTATTTTATCGGCAGCATGGTGTACGCCCAGCAAGGGGCGATCGGCAATATGCCGATGGCGGCAGCTTTTACTCTGGTGCCGATCGTGCTGATTGCCATTTATCTTTCGATTGTTAAACGCTTGGGGGCTTTCGATGCACTCTGAACGTGCGCCATTAGGGCTGAAATTGGCTGCCTGGGGCGGCCTGATCTTCCTGCACTTCCCGTTGGCGATTATCGCCATCTACGCTTTCAACACCGAGGAAGCGGCATTCAGCTTCCCGCCGCAGGGCCTGACGCTGCGCTGGTTCAGCGTGGCCGCCGGGCGGCAGGATATTATCGATGCGGTGCTGCTTTCGGTGCAGATCGCCTGCTTGGCGACGGTCATTGCGCTGGTGCTGGGCACCTTGGCCGCTGCGGCGCTGTACCTCCGAGATTTCTTCGGTAAAGAAAGTATTTCTCTGTTGCTGCTGTTACCGATCGCCTTGCCGGGGATCGTCACCGGTATCGCGCTGCTGGCGGCCTTCAAGGCGCTGAACATCGAACCGGGGATCATGACCATTGTGATCGGCCACGCCACCTTCTGCGTGGTGATCGTGTTCAACAACGTGATCGCCCGCTTCCGCCGCACCTCGCACAGTTTGATCGAAGCCTCGATGGATCTGGGGGCGGACGGCTGGCAAACCTTCCGCTACGTGATTTTGCCTAACCTGGGCTCGGCGCTGTTAGCGGGTGGCATGCTGGCGTTTGCCCTGTCATTCGACGAAATCATCGTCACGACTTTTACCGCCGGGCATGAGCGTACGCTGCCGCTGTGGCTGCTGAACCAACTTGGCCGGCCGCGTGATGTGCCGATCACCAACGTGGTGGCGCTGTCGGTGATGCTGCTGACCATGATCCCGATTCTGGGGGCGTACTACCTGACTAAAGGTGGGGAAAGCGTCGCAGGTAGCGGCAAGTAGCTTGAACTCTTATGTCCATTTTCTTAAAGGAAAACCTTATGCAAAGCCAACTGCTGATTAACGGCCAACTGGTTGCAGGCCAAGGTGAGAAGCTGCCGGTAGTTAACCCGGCGACGGGAGAAGTCATCGTGCTGGTAGCAGAAGCCAGCGCACAACAGGTGGATCAGGCGGTATTGGCGGCAGATGCCGCGTTTACTGAATGGGGGCAAACCACGCCGAAAGAGCGGGCTGAACATTTGCTAAAACTGGCTGATGTGATTGACGAGCACGCAGAAACTTTTGCCAAATTAGAGTCCCTCAACTGCGGCAAACCTTATCACTGCGTGTTGAATGACGAACTGCCTGCGGTTGCCGATGTGTTCCGCTTTTTTGCCGGTGCCAGCCGCTGCCTGAGCGGATTGGCCGCCGGTGAATATCTGGCCGGGCACACCTCGATGATCCGCCGCGATCCGTTGGGGGTGGTGGCTTCGATCGCCCCTTGGAACTACCCGCTGATGATGGCGGCCTGGAAGCTGGCTCCGGCACTGGCTGCGGGAAATTGCGTGGTGATTAAACCTTCCGAACAAACGCCTTTGACCACGTTCAAACTGGCAGAGCTGGCGGCAGGTATTTTTCCGCCGGGCGTGCTGAACGTGCTGTTTGGCCGCGGAGCCAGCGTGGGCGACGTGCTGACGGGCCACGATAAGGTACGTATGGTATCGCTTACCGGCTCTATCGCTACCGGGGAACATATTATTGCCCACACCGCGCCGGGCATTAAACGCACGCATATGGAACTGGGCGGCAAAGCCCCGGTGTTGGTGTTTGATGATGCCGATCTGGAGCAGGTGGTGGAGGGTATTCGCACCTTTGGTTTTTACAATGCCGGGCAGGATTGTACCGCCGCCTGCTGTATCTATGCGCAAAAAGGTATTTATCCACGCTTGGTGCAAGCACTGGGTGAAGCGGTTGCCAGCCTGAAGATCGGGCCACCGGAAGACAGCAGCACCGAACTGGGGCCGTTGATTACGGCACAGCATCTGGAACGGGTGGTTGGCTTTGTTGAGCGGGCTAAAGCCTTGCCGCATGTGCAGGTGGTGACCGGCGGTGAGAAGGTGAATGGCCCAGGGTTCTATTTCCAGTCAACGCTGCTGGCCGGGGCACGTCAGGAAGATGAAATCGTGCAGCGCGAAGTCTTTGGCCCGGTGGTGACGGTGACGCAGTTTGATGATGAAGCGCAGGTGTTGGCCTGGGCGAATGATTCAAACTATGGTCTGGCTTCTTCGCTGTGGACGCGTGACGTTGGCCGCGCGCACCGCCTGAGCGCACGCCTACAGTACGGCTGCACCTGGGTGAACACGCACTTTATGCTGGTCAGTGAAATGCCGCATGGGGGCCAGAAGCTGTCTGGCTATGGCAAGGACATGTCGATGTATGGGCTGGAGGATTATACCGCTATCCGCCATGTGATGTTTAAGCATTGATATACCCTTCATACTTCAAGTTGCAGGTGCGTTGGCTTTGTTACTCGGCCCATCCGTGGGCCTCGCCCCTGCGGGGCCGCTGCAAGCAGCGTTCAAATCTGCTCCCGGCAGATTTGTCACCCACCCCAGTCACTTACTTATGTAAGCTCCTGGGGATTCGCTGCGTTGCCGCCTTTCTGCAACTCGAATTATTTAGGGTATAAATTGGATTTTATCTGCAAAATAACGCGGTTTTCAGGCTGATAAAAACTGAAGGATGTCATTAATGGCTATCACTCGTCGTGATTTTCTTAATGGAGTGGCGATTACCATCGCTGCCGGTTTAACGCCGATGCAAATTCTGCGTGCATCGCCGCAAACCGCCAATAAAACCCTCTATTACCCGCCAGCCTTAACCGGCTTGCGGGGCAATCATCCCGGCTCATTCGAGCGCGCTCACCAACTGGGGCGCGACGGTAAAGCGTTTGACTTTGGCTCGGTGCCGGTTGATGAGGAGTACGACCTGGTAGTGGTCGGTGCCGGTATCAGCGGCCTGGCCGCCGCCTGTTTCTGGCAGCAGATGAAAGGCGGGCAACAGCGCATTTTGCTGATTGATAACCATGATGACTTTGGCGGGCACGCCAAGCGTAATGAGTTCAGCAGCGAAAACGGCATGATCCTTGGCTACGGCGGCAGTGAGTCGCTACAGTCGCCGCGCTCCAACTTTAGCCCGGTGGCGTTGGGGCTGCTGCAAAAACTGGGTGTCAGCATCGATAATCTGGAAAAGTCATTCGATAAAACCTTCTATCCAGATCTGAACCTGAGCCGTGGTGTTTACTTCGATCGCAAAAACTTTGGCGTCGATAAAGTGGTGAGTGGCGATCCGGGCCGGGTGGTGGCAGATGATATCCCGCGCGATCGCCTCAACGGCCGTTCCTACCAAGCTTTTATCGGTGACTTTCCGCTGCCGGAAAGCGATCGCCAAGCGTTGATTGCCTTACATACCATCGACAAGGATTACTTGCCGGGCATGAGCCAGGAAGAAAAGGTCGCCTGGCTGGATAAACACAGTTACAGCCAATTCCTGCGTGAGAAAGTAGGGCTGAGCGAGATGGCAATCCGCTACTTCCAACAGACTACCAATGATTTCCAGGCGGTTGGCATTGACGCCACCTCCTGTAGTGACGCGCGGATTAGTGACTTGCCGGGCCTGAACGGCATGAACCTGCCGCCGCTGGATGAAGAGTCGCAGGCGGATCTCGACGATCCTTACGTTTTCCATTTCCCCGATGGCAATGCCTCGCTGGCGCGCCTGATGGTGCGCCACCTGATCCCGGCGGTTGCACCGGGCAACGACATGAACGATATCGTGATGGCGCAGTTTGATTACAGCCAACTCGATCGCCCTGAATCGCCGGTGAAACTACGGCTGAGCAGCACCGGGCTGCATGTGGCTAACGTGGGCGATAAGGTGGAGGTGTCTTACATTAAAGGGGTGAATATTTCCAAGGTGCGCGCCGGGCAGGTGGTGATGGCCGGTTATAATATGATGATCCCTTATCTGGTGCCGGAAATGCCCCATGCGCAGCAGGATGCGCTGAAGCAGAACGTAAAATCGCCGTTGGTCTACAGCAAGGTGGTGATCCGTAACTGGCAGCCGTTTATCAAGCTGGGCGTGCATGAGGTCTATTCGCCCACCGCGCCATACAGCCGGGTCAAGCTCGACTATCCGGTGAGTATGGGGGGCTATCAGCATCCGCGCGATCCGAATCAGCCGATTGGCCTGCATATGGTGTATGTTCCTACCTTGGCTGGCAGCGGCCTCAGCCCGCGTGAACAATCACGCAAAGGGCGAGCCTTGCTGTTGGGAACTCCCTTTGAGGTGCATGAACAGATGATCCGTGAACAATTGCAGGGCATGCTGGGCGCAGCCGGATTTGATCATCAGCGCGATATTCAGGCGATCACCGTTAACCGCTGGTCACACGGCTATTCGTACTTCCTTAATGGGATGTTCGATGATGAAGATGAATCGAAGAAAATTATTGAAACGGCGCGGCAGCCGATTGGCAAGATCGCGATCGCCAATTCAGACTCCGACTGGAGCCCTTATGCCAACTCGGCCATCGATCAGGCTTGGCGCGCAGTGAATGAACTGGCCTACGGCAAGGTTGCCGCTAAGGAGGGCGCATGAGCCTGCGTCCACTGTATCTTATGCTGCTGTTGGCCGCAGGTTCGGCGCAGGCCACGTCTGCGGGGGAATACGTTACCAAAGCGGGTGACTGTAGTGCCTGCCACACCATGCCAGGTGGCAAAACCTTGGCGGGAGGGATGAAGTTCCCAACCCCGCTGGGGGATATCTATGCCACCAACATCACGCCGGATGCGGTGCATGGCATCGGCGCTTATAGCTTTGCAGAGTTCGACCGCGCGATGCGCCAAGGCATTGCCAAAGATGGCCATCGTTTGTATCCGGCGATGCCTTATACCTCTTACGCCAAAATGAGCACAGAGGATATGCGTGCTCTGTATGACTATCTGATGCATGAGGTTGTGGCGCAGCCGGTTGCTAACCGGGAAAGTGATATCAGTTGGCCGCTCTCCATGCGTTGGCCACTGGCGGTATGGAACAGCCTATTCCATGAGGATCAAACCTATCAACCGGATAGCAAGCAAAGCGCCGAGTGGAATCGCGGCGCTTATCTGGTGCAAGGGCTTGGCCATTGCGGCAGTTGCCACACGCCACGCGGTTGGGCGATGCAGGAAAAAGGGTTAGACAGCAAAGCGCCGGAGTTCTTAAGCGGAGCAGAACTGGACGGCTGGTATGCGCCGAGCATCCGTGGGCTAAAGCAGGATGAGGTGGTCGATCTACTGAAAACCGGGCGCAGCCAGCATGCGGCGGTGGCCGGGCCTATGAGCGATGTGGTGGTTCACAGTACCCAGTATCTCAGCGATGCCGATCTGAACAGCATTGCGCAATATCTGCATAGTTTGACGGAGGCGAAGCCTCAAACGGCTAAAGTGCCGTTTGCCGCGCTTAGCACCCTGGAAGCTGGCAGGCAGACTTACGCGAACTATTGCTCAACCTGCCATGGTGACGCGGGGCGAGGCAGCGATTACGTGATTCCCGCCTTGGCAGGTAACTTGACGGTGACGGCAGAGAATCCGCTGACTGCGCTGCGAGTGGTATTGGAAGGTGCGCATACCCCAATCACCCAGCAGGGGACGACCGTGATCATGCCGGGCTATGGTTGGGCGCTGACCGATTCGGATGCAGCGGAGTTGATGAGTTACATCCGTGGCAGTTGGGGAAATCAGGCTGCGCCAGTCACGGTTGATCAGGTGAAGGCGGCCCGTTTATTGAAAGCGCAGTAAAACAGCAGGGTGCGGTTTATATCGCACCCTGACATCCTTCTTACAGCACCTTATGTGGGCCAAAGCATTCGTAGTGGATACGCTCGGCTGCCACGCCCATCGCCAGCAACTGCTGGGCAATAAACTGCATAAACGGCACCGGGCCGCAGAAGTAGTAATGCATCTGCGGATTTTCCAAGTTGGGGCGCAACGGACTGAGATCCATCAGGCCACGGCGGTGGTAATCACGCTCTGTCACATCATCTGCACCAGGTTCCCGGTACCAGACATGGCGGCTCAGGTTTGGCATGCGCTTGGCGATCTCCGCTACTTCACTGGCGAAGGCATGAACCGCGCCGTTCTCTGCCGCATGTAGCCAATGAATCTCACCCTGATGCTGATTTTTGTGCAAGCTATTGAGCATGCCCAACATCGGCGTCTGGCCAACGCCTGCGGAAATCAGCGCTACCGGCGTGGTAGGTTCAACGTCCAGGAAGAAATCACCGTATGGCGGTGCGATATGAATGATGTCGCCTTCTTTGGCCTGTTGGTGCAGGAAGTTGGAAACCGTGCCCAGAGCTTCACGTTTTACCGCGATGCGGTAATATTCGCCGTTCGGCGCAGCGGTCAGTGAATACTGGCGTATTTCCTGATTTTCTAGGTTGCTGTCGTTGATATATACCGCCAGATACTGGCCTGGTTTGAAATCTGCCACCTTGCCACCGTCTACCGGTGCCAACATGAAGCTGCAAATCACTTCGCTTTCTGGCTGTTTTTTAACGATGCGGAATGCACGCAGATCGCGCCAGCCGCCGTCGCTTTTTTCACTCTCTTGATAGATCTGGCCTTCGCGCTGGATAAAAACGTTCGCCAACACGCCATAGGCTTTACCCCAGGCGTCCAGCACTTCCTGGCCTGGGCTGAGCATTTCGTCCAGCGTCGCCAGCAGATGGCTGCCGACAATCTGATACTGATCCGGCTGAATATTGAAGCTGGCATGTTTCTGCGCAATGCGCTCCACCGCTGGCAGCAACGCCGCCAGATTTTCCAGGTTGCTAGCGTAAGCGCAGATAGCATCAAACAAAGCCTGGCGTTGATCGCCATTCCGCTGATTGCTCATATTGAAAATATCTTTCAATTCAGGATGATGGGCGAACATACGATCGTAGAAATGGGCGGTCAGTTTCGGGCCGGTTGCTACGAGTAGAGGGATAGTGGATTTTACGGTGGCAATGGTTTGGCTATCCAGCATGGAAGCGCTCCTTGGGGGGAATTAAATAATGTATTTAAAATGCATCTTATTGGCTTCAATTAAACTTGTAAACACCCGTGTATGTCGGCGTTTCACTAAACATGAAAAAACCGCACAATCATTATGAGTAAAAGTCCGTTGCCAATAAAGGGCTATTTAGTGGTTAGAAGCCTTGCCCCGTCTAAAGCCAATCGTTTGCGTAAAAACCTCTGTCAAGACCTATCCTCGGTGGGGGGAAACAGTTTACACTGTTGCCCAGAACCCAAACGGGTAGTTATTTGGTGATTTAAGTCAGGAGATGCCGGATGTTAAAGCGTGAAATGAACATTGCTGATTATGATGCCGAACTGTGGGCAGCCATGGAGCAAGAAGTGGTGCGTCAGGAAGAGCATATTGAACTGATTGCGTCTGAGAACTACACCAGCCCGCGCGTTATGCAGGCTCAGGGTTCTCAGCTGACCAACAAATACGCAGAAGGCTATCCGGGCAAGCGCTATTACGGCGGTTGCGAATACGTGGATATCGTTGAGCAATTGGCTATCGATCGTGCCAAAGCGCTGTTCGGTGCAGATTATGCCAACGTTCAGCCGCACTCTGGCTCGCAGGCGAACTTTGCGGTTTACACCGCGCTGCTGCAACCGGGCGACACCATTCTGGGGATGAACCTAGCGCACGGTGGCCACCTGACTCACGGTTCACCGGTTAACCTGTCCGGCAAACTGTATAACGTGGTGCCTTACGGTATCGACGAAAAAGGTCAGATCGACTATGACGATCTGGCAAAGCAGGCGCAGACTCACAAGCCAAAAATGATCATCGGGGGCTTCTCCGCGTTCTCCGGCATTGTTGACTGGGCAAAAATGCGTGAAATCGCCGACAGCATCGGTGCCTACCTGTTCGTGGATATGGCGCACGTTGCTGGCCTGATTGCGGCCGATGTCTACCCTAACCCGGTTCCTCACGCGCACGTCGTGACCACCACAACCCATAAAACCCTGGCGGGCCCGCGTGGCGGCCTGATCCTGGCGAAGGGCGGTGATGAGGAGTTTTACAAGAAGCTGAACTCTGCCGTGTTCCCTGGCGGCCAAGGCGGCCCGCTGATGCACGTGATCGCAGGTAAAGCGGTAGCGCTGAAAGAAGCGATGGAGCCTGAGTTCAAGGTGTACCAGCAGAAAGTGGCGAGCAACGCTAAAGCGATGGTAGAAGTATTCCTGGCCCGTGGCTATAAAGTGGTTTCCGGTGGTACCCATAACCATCTGTTCCTGCTGGATCTGGTGGACAAAAACCTGACCGGTAAAGAAGCCGATGCCGCGCTGGGCCGTGCCAATATCACCGTTAACAAGAACAGTGTACCAAACGATCCTAAGAGCCCGTTTGTGACTTCCGGTATCCGTATCGGTACGCCAGCGGTAACCCGCCGCGGCTTCCAGGAAGCTGATGTGCGTGAGCTGGCTGGCTGGATCTGTGACGTGCTGGACAATATCAACGACGAAGCCACCATCGAACGCACCAAGAAAAAAGTGCTCGATATCTGTGCGCGTCTGCCGGTTTACGCGTAATTACGCTGAGCTGCATACCAAGAAACCCGCTGCGGCGGGTTTTTTTACGCTTATTGCCAGCAAACTGTGAACTGCTTTGCACTCTAACCCTTTGAGCGTGAATGAAGATTGCTACAAAGTGTGAGCTCTGTCAAAGTATCGCACTCACCCCGGAGGGAACATGGTTCTGCAATCAACGCGTTGGCTCGCTCTCAGCTATTTCACATATTTCTTCTCTTATGGCATTTTTCTTCCGTTTTGGAGTGTCTGGCTAAAAGGTGAGGGGATCCCACCGGAAACTATCGGCATTTTGCTGGGGGCCGGGTTGGTGGCTCGTTTCCTGGGTAGCCTGCTGATTGCACCGCGCGTCAAGGATCCTTCCCATCTCGTTACCGCATTGCGCCTGTTAGCCCTGCTGACGCTGGCATTTGCCATCGGTTTCTGTTTTGGTAACGGCTGGGCCTGGCTGATGCTGGTGATTGCCGGTTTCAACCTGTTCTTCTCACCGCTAGTACCCTTGACCGATGCGCTGGCTGCTACCTGGCAGCGGCAGATTACGATGGATTATGGCCGGGTACGCTTATGGGGATCGCTGGCTTTTGTGATCGGTTCGGCGTTAACCGGCAAGCTGGTTTCCGTCTGGGGCCATAATGCGATTTTGTACAGCTTGCTGCTCAGCGTACTGGCGATGCTGCTGGGGATGTTGCTGAAACCCAGCGTAATGCCGCAGGGAGAAGCGCGTGCCCAGAGTGAAATCACCCGATCCTGGCGTGAACTGCTCAGTGAAGGACCGGTTTGGCGTTTTCTGCTCTGCGTCACTTTACTGCAAGGGGCACATGCCGCTTACTACGGCTTTGCTTCCATCTATTGGCAAGAGGCGGGATACTCTGCCGCCACCATTGGCTACCTGTGGTCGCTGGGTGTGGTGGCCGAGGTGATTATCTTTGCCAGAAGCAATTTCCTGTTCCGGCGCTGGAACGCGCGTAACCTGCTGCTGCTTTCGGCAGTGTGCGGCCTGCTGCGCTGGGGCCTGATGGCGTCTACCACGGAAATTACGGGTTTGCTGTTGATGCAGGTGCTGCACTGCGGCACTTTCACCGTTTGCCATCTGGCGGCGATGCGCTTTATCGCTGCACGTCAGGGGGCGGAAGTGATCCGTTTACAGGCAGTTTATTCTGGATTGGCGATGGGGGGCGGTATCGCCATTATGACCGTGCTGGCCGGTTTCCTGTTTGAGCACTTGCAGGGCGGGGTATTCTGGGTAATGGCCGCAGTGGTACTGCCCGCGTTATTTATCCGTCCACCGGCGGCAGCTAGCAGTCGTTAAGGTTTTTCCAGCAGCGCACGGAGCACCTTGCGCTGCTGGCGTGCCAACGGCAGTTCGATATAAATCAGCGATGGATCTTCCGTTGCATAAGGGCTGATCACCAGAGTGACCCCTGGCGGCGCACCAGAGTGCTGATAATCCGCCAGTGGCAGGTATTTGATGTTGAGCGGCAACAGCGTCAGTTCACGGAGCTGATATTCCACTTCTTCTTCCAACTGTGAGTTATCCAGCGTCAGCAACAGCAGCTGTTTTTCCTGCAACGCATTCTCCTGCATCAGCCAAGCACCAAAGCTGATGGCGACCAGCCCGGCTTCTTCGCGTGAAAACCGAATACCGTATTCCTGTTCAAGCGGTGTTAATGCTCCCTGCGTGGTACGCATCAAGCGCGGATATTTACGCACCACCTCTTCCAACAGCAGATTGTCGATGCCGATAGCAAAGCGGCAGCGTTCCACGGCCGGAGCCAGATGGGCGAACAGCTGGCTGATGAGCTCTTCCCTGCTGCTGAAGTTCATACCGGAGAGTTGTTGAAACCGTTCCACCATGCGCTCAATGGCGGCCATCAAGCGCCGATCCTCCGCCGAATCGCTGCTTTTGTAGCTGTGGTTTTTCATCATGACCAGCATCAGCACCAGAAAATCGCTCTCGCAAGTCTCCGCAGGCTGGTTGAACAACCGGCTCAGCGCTTGATGCAGTTCATGAGCGGCGGGTTGCTCCGGCTTGCACTGTAGCCACTCATGTTGGGCTCGATCGAAATCGGGGTGATGCTGGTGTTGGCGATCCCAGGCGCAATAGCAGAGATAATGCTGCAAGAGTTGCCGATCGCGTTGATCGAAACAGCGGTTAAGCCATTGCTCACACTGGTTGATGCACAATTCCAGCGCCGGTACATGCTGGTGATTGAGTGAGATGGCCTGCTGAAGTTGCGGGCCAAAATGCTGTTCGACAAATTCCTGGCTGCAACGCAAGGCTCGCCGCAGCCAGTGCAGCAGGCAAAGGCGCTGGTTGAGCGTACTGCCCAGAATCTGGTAGCCATCATCGGGATTACCGCCGATAGCCAGATGGTGGAAACGCTGGATTTCACTGGCAACCTCGGCTATATCTTGCCGGGCAGTGGGGAGGTCGACGCCATTGATTCGGCTGATAGTCTCCAGTTGTACCGCAGGCACCGGCGTGTACAGCATCAGTAGCAGATTGCAGCGCCGTTGTTGACCGGAGAGCTCAGGCACAGAAGAAGTGTCTAGGCTCATATCACCTTCTGGAAGGTTATGTTTAAATTCTGCTTAAGCATAGCAAAAGGCATCGTGGCGGCACGGCTGTTGCCTCCGGTTTTCGTTCGGCTTATAACTTTCGTCACAGTTCTTCTGTGCTTCACGGTTGGTTGAAGCGTTGTTTATGTTACTTTATAACAATAATGAGTATGATTTGATGATGAATCTACGTGGCTTGTTGGCAGGCTTGCTGAGTTTGTTCTGCGTGGGGGCGGCTGCTCATCCACACAGTTTTATCGATATGAACACCACCTTTGTGGCGAAAGATCAGAAACTGATCGGTTTGAAAATGGTTTGGGTTATGGATGAAATTACGTCGGCAGATCTGCTGTATGACGCAGAAAACGCCAAAAGCGACTCGGAAATCTGGAAGAAACTGGCGGCAGAAGTGATGGCCAATGTGCTGGGGCAGCACTATTTCACCGATATTTATCG
>Ga0114969_10003810_pt1 | contig 12061 bp, 13 predicted proteins | sample M_130807_MF_Meta_FD_87316 | JGI IMG/M metagenome (GOLD analysis project Ga0114969, IMG submission 87316) | Freshwater microbial communities from Lake Montjoie, Canada to study carbon cycling - M_130807_MF_MetaG | ecosystem: Environmental > Aquatic > Freshwater > Lake | place: Lake Montjoie...
AGGCTGGGCCATAACCTATCAGCACGGCGGCGAGGAAAAGCTCGTAGCTGAAGGTAAGAATCGCGGCGACAAGCAGCACGCTGGCGGCGCCCGTACCGGCGATATGCCAAATCCGCGTGTCGTGTTTGGCGTGCTGTTGCAGGTAAAAGGGCCAGAAAGCGAAATAGGTGTCGATGCGCTGATGGTTGGCGTCGGACATGCTTGGCGGTCCTTTTTCTTCCTACGGTGGCTCGGGCAGGCCCAGATCGCTGGCGAACAGCTCCGCCGCGTAAATGGTGTTGCCCGCAACCGCGATGCCAATGCCTGTCTTTTCAAAACGCGGATAAACCAGATTCATCCGGTGGTCGTCACTTTTCAGCCAAATATTGAGAAACCCGCGCGCGAAGACGTCCGTATCGATCCGCGTACCCGGCGTGAAATATTGGGCTGCGGAATTTTCGCCGACCACACCGCGGAATTTGGGATCCCCCAGCAGTATGTTCACGGCGACATTGCCGTTGGGGTTGTCGGTGTCGAAGGAGCCCTTCATGGCCATTTCCTCGGAATGAAGCTGTGCGGCGTTCATCAGTTCGGGATCCAGCATCAGCGGCTTTGCCTCGCCGTTGGAGCGCTGGCGCTCTGCCTCGACGAGTTCCAGGATTCGCGACTTCAGGGCGCTCACTTGAGCCCCAAACGGCGGCAGAGGCGTGGGCTGGGGCGGGGTAGTGGCGCACGCCGCCAGCAAGACCACGAAGATCAGGTACGCAAACCGCTTCATAAGCCATCCAGTCTGGAGAAACGCGCCGCTACGCAGGAGAACCCTTAGATAGTAACCCCACCTTTACCATGACCGGCGAGGATTGGGCGCGTAAGTCGAGGGCTCAGGAACAGGGATGCGCACAGGCCACCCGGCCGCGTTGGTCATGGGCTCGGCGCAGTTGGGGCTCGTTTACGGCGCCGCCAATCGCACCGGGAAGCCCGGCCGCCAAGCTGCTATCGGGCTGCTGCGTCACGCGGCAGACTGCGGCGTTGCCGCCTTCGATACGGCGCGGGCCTATGGCGACGCCGAAGAGCGCCTGGGAGAAGCCCTGAAAGGGCGCGACGTCCTAACGATCACAAAGCTGGCGCCGCTCAGTGAACTTCCCATGGACGCATCCCCGGCTGCGGTGAACGCGGCTGTCGAAACCAGCGTGGCGCAATCGCGCGCGGCGCTGGGGCGCGAGTGGCTGGACTGTCTTTTGCTGCATCGTGCCAGCCATATGACCGCCTTCGACGGGGCCATTTGGCGGCGTCTGAAAGACTATGTCGCCAAGGGTGTGATCCGAACGCTGGGTGTTTCCGTGCAATCGCCGGCGGAAGCGCATTGCGCGTTGGCCGATCCGGATGTCGCGCACATTCAGCTTCCTTTCAACCTGCTCGATTGGCGCTGGCGTGAGGCCGGAGTCGCTGCGCGGCTTCGCTCTCGCCCCGATGTCACCGTTCATGCGCGGAGCATACTGCTGCAAGGCGTACTGGCCGCCAGCGAGCCCGATGTCTGGCCCGCAATTCCCGGCGTGGATCCGCTACGGCTGATGGAATGGCTGGCGCATACGGCAACGATGTTCGGCCGCGAAAGCGTCACCGACCTTGCTTTCGCCTTTGCGCGCGGGCAGGACTGGATCGACGGGATTGTCGTGGGACAGGAAACACAGGAGCAGCTTTTCGACAATTTGAGATTGGCCGCCCGCCCGCCGCTGGCGCGGGAAGACTGCCTGCGAATCGAACAAGACGCCCCGCATGTACTCGAAAGGCTGCTCGATCCCGCCCAATGGAAGCCGCAATGACCACCAATAATCCCTTTCGCCTCGACGGCCGGTTGGCGTTTGTGTCGGGCGCGGCGGGATATCTTGGCCGTGAGATGGCTTTCACGCTTGGCAGGGCCGGCGCCACGGTGATCCTCAACGGCCGGAACGCAAACCGTCTGGCCGCGTTTGCGTCCGAGCTGCGGGAGGCGGGACTCAACGCGGAATGCGCTGCCTTTGATATGATGGATTTCGCCACCGTACGGCAGTTTTTCGGCGGTCTGCCGCGGCTCGACATTCTGATCAACAACGCTGTGACGATGACGCCCAAAGCCTTCCCCGATGTCAGCGAGTCCGATTTCGACACCACCTATCGCAGTGCGGTAACGGCGGCATTCGAAGCGGTGCGTGCGGCGCGGCAGGCTCTGACGCAGGCGGCGCGCCAGGGTGGCGACGCCAGTGTTGTGAACGTGACAACGATGTACGCTGCGGTAAGTCCCGACCCGAAGCTCTACAGCGAATCTGGCCAGATGAGTCCGCCCCATTACGGCGCAGCGAAGGCAGGCTTGGTGCAGTTGACGCGGCATCTTGCGGCGGAGCTTGGTCCATCGGGCATACGCGTGAATGCCGTCGCGCCAGGGCCATTTCCAAAGCCCGATGTGGCGACGAACGATCCGGCATTTGCCGGACGCTTGGCGCAGCGCACGATGCTGGGCCGCACAGGCAGCGCGAATGAGATAGGCGGCCCCATTCTGTTCCTGGCGAGTCCTGCCGCAAGCTTCGTCACGGGAAGCGTTTTGGCGGCGGACGGCGGCTGGACGGCTTGGTAAAATGACGCCAGGCATCGCGCACGCATTGGACACGGCTCTGCTGGCACCGTTCCGCAATTCCGAATCGGTTTTTCCCGAGACGCTGCTGCAGCGGCTGAAGACCTTCAGTATTCTGGAGGAGGTCGGCGATCAGGCGCTCCGCCGGCTTTTGGTGGAAGCGGACTGGTTCGGCATTCCCGGCGGTATGCACCTCACCCGCGACGGCGAGAATGACCGCGCCGTTTTCCTGGTGGTCACCGGGTCGCTCGGCGTCTTCGTAGAGCAGGAGGCGGGCGGCAGACGTCTGGTCGCCACCATACCCGCCGGCGAAACCGTCGGCGAAATGTCTTTGCTGACAGGCGAATCGCATTCCGCGACGCTGGTTGCGCTGCGCGACACCGAATTGCTGCGGCTGGGGCCCAAAGCCTTCGAAATGCTGCTGACGCGCTATCCGCGCGCGATGCTCAATCTTCTGAAGATCGTGGTGCGGCGTTTGCGCGAAACCACGCGCGGCGCCCATCAGCGCACACGGCCGAAAACCTTTGCCGTGGTTCCGCTCCAACGCGATCTGAACGAAGAAGCGGTCACCCACAGTATCTGCTCGGTTCTGATCGAGATGGGAGCCAAAGCGGCGGTGCTGGACAAATCGGTGTCCGAACAGTCCGCGGACTGGTTCTACCGGATCGAAGCCGAGCACGATGTCATCTTTTATCAGGGCGATCAGCCCGACAGCACCTGGACGCAGTTCTGTCTGAGGCAGGCCGACCGCGTGTTGTTGATCGCGCGTTCCGACGAGGCAGTGCCGCTGCATCCCTTTGAACGGCGCTATTTCAAGCGCGAGATGGTCGCCCCGCCGGAATTGCTTCTGGTTCATCCCGGCGATAAGCGCGGAGGCGTTCCGCAGCATGTGGAGCTGCGGCGCGATTTGTTCGGAACGCATCACCATGTGCGCGCCGGCAATACAGCCGACATGAAACGTCTCGCCCGCTTCATTGCGGGATGTTCGGTCAATATCGTGCTGGCGGGCGGCGGCGCGCGCGGCTTTGCCCATATCGGCGTGCTGAAGGCGCTGAAGGAAGCCGGCGTGCCGTTCGATTATGTCGCGGGCACCAGCATGGGCGGGGTTGTCGCCGCCGGATTGGCGATGGAATGGGACATTGACGAGTTGAAAGAGCGCGTGCGTGACGCCTTTGTCATCAACCGGCCGCTGTCCGATTACACGATCCCGCTGATCGCGCTGTTCCGTGGCGCGCGCGTCAGCGCCTTGCTGCAGAAACATTTTGGCGATGTCCGCATCGAAGATTTGTCCAAGCCCTATTTCTGCGTCTCGTCCGATCTGACATCGGGGCGCGACTATGTGCATCGCACGGGCCTGTTATGGCGGGCTTTACGCGCGAGTGTGGCGTTGCCCGGCATTCTGCCCCCGGTGACCACGGCAAATGGGCATCTGCTGGTCGATGGCGGCGTGATGAACAATCTCCCCGTCGATGTTATGGCCGCCGAGGCGCGGGGTCCGATTGTCGCTGTGGACGTGTCGGGCGCCATCGATCTTCGCGCCGACGACGACCGTTATGGCGAACGTTCGATCTGGTCGCTGATCGGGCAGCGCATGCGCGGCTCACCCTCGATCATCTCCATTTTGATGCGCGCCGGAACCGTCGGCAGCGATTTGCAGCGCCGGGCCGTGCGCGCGGACGCCGATTTTCTGTTTGAACCGCCGCTCGATGGCGTGGGCATGCGCGACTGGAAATTCTTCGAGCGCGCCATCGCGCAAGGCTACGCCCATGCGGTCTTGGAAATCGAAAAGCACGGCGTACCGCTGTCGGATTCCTGGGCCGCCGGTCCCGCGCTCTCCGTTACGCGGGCCATGTCTCCCGCTTAAATATGATCGCCAAACCCGATCCCATTGCCGAGGCAGAGGCGCTGGTCAAAGCGGGTGACGCTGTGCGCGCCGTTGCTCTGCTGCATAAAACTCTCGCCAGCGGACGCGGCGGCATTCTTGCCCGCATCGCACTGTCGCGTGCCTTGCTTGCCGCCGGTGACGCGGAAATGGCGCTTGCCGTGGCGCGCGAAGCCTCTGCGCTTGCGCCCGGCATTGCGGATGCCGCGATTGTCCTGGGTGAAGCGCTGCTGGCATCTGGCCACCTTCCTACCGCCATTGCTGAGTTTCAGCGTGCCGCCGAACTTGACCCGTCGTCCGATACAGCACGGCTGGCGCTGGGCTCCGCCTGGCTGGAGGCGGGAGAGGCGGAGCGGGCCGCCCAGATTCTGAATGATATTCCGTATACGTCCATTTTGGCCGCCGAAGCGGCGTCGAGGATTGCCACTGCGCAGGCGATGCGTCAGGCCAACCGGTCGGCCCCTGGTTATGTGCGGCATCTGTTCGATCAATTCGCGCCCGATTACGACCGGCGCATGCTGGACGACCTGTCCTATCGCGCGCCGCGTATCCTGCGTGGACTCGCGGACATGCTGATGTTCGCAGAGCCGAAGACGCTGGCGATTTTGGATCTTGGCTGCGGCACGGGTCTTTCCGGCGCCGCCTTCCAAGACCTCGCTGCGAAGCTCGACGGCATCGACCTTTCGCCCAAGATGATCGAAGCGGCGCTATCCCGCGGGATCTACGATGCCCTTACCGCCGGTGACATTGAAACCATCCTGCACGAGCCTGGCCCGGCCTACGATCTGATCCTGGCGGCCGACACGCTTGTGTATCTCGGAGATTTGGCACGGGTGTTTTCCGGTGCGCGCGGCCGGCTGAAAGCGGACGGCTTCTTTTTCTTCACCGTCGAAAGGGCTGACGGCGAGACCTATGAACTCGGTCCCAAGCGGCGTTACCGCCATTCGGAGGCCTATCTTCGGCAGGAAGCGTCGGCCTGCGGTCTTGAGGTCATGGGATTGATCGCATGTTCGCCGCGTGACGAAGCAAATATCCCCGTCGAAGGCTTTGCGGTCGCGCTGCAACCAAGGGCTGCCTGACGATGCGGCAAATTCGCTTGGAGCGGGCGGGCGCTTTATGGTCTATTCCTGCGCCGTTGCGCACCGATGGGAAGGGAGCCCTTTATGGCCCGTAAAATTCTGCTGACCGCCGCTTTCATGATGCTGGCCGGTCCGGCGTTCGCTCAAATTCAGGACAGGTGCTCCGCGCCGATTGCCCCTGTGGTGCCGGATGGCAAGACGGCCACGGCCCCCCAACTGACGCAGACGGTCAACGATGTGAAAAATTACATCAGAGCATCGGACGACTATCAGGCCTGCCTGCTTGCTGAAATCAACACCTACGAGACGCAGGCGAAGGGCTCCAAGGCGGGGATCGATCCCAATGTGCGCAAGGGGCTCGAACTCAAGGGCGACACGAACCAGAAGGAAAAGGAGCGCATCGGCGCTGCCTATAACAAGGCCGCAGCGGATTACCGCGCTTCCCACCCGAAATAGATCCGCTCCGCATAGACGGCTTAACCAGGCGGCCCGGGCTTTCCCGGGCCGTTTTGTTTTAGGGGCGAACCAAGCGGCAGAGAATCGCTTATCATGGGTTCCATGAGCGAAGCCCTTGCCCGCCGGGTCGAACGGCGCAGCCGCCAGAGAGCGGCCAACCGCACTGCCATTCTGGAAGCCGCCCGCCGGGTGGCGGCTCGCGAAGGAACCGGCGCCTTGTCCTTGCGCGCCGTCGCCGGGGAAGCCGGGTATGCCCCGGCCTCCGTCTACGAATATTTCCGCAACCGTGCCGAAATGGTTCTGGCGCTGGCGGCCGAAGATTTGGGCGGGCTGGCTCGTTCGCTGAAAGAGGGATCGCTCGCGCGGGCAGGCGGGTCGGGGGCGTTGCAGTTTGCGGCGAAGACGGCTCTGGACTTGATGCACAGCAGCGGGGCGCTGCCGGCCGCGGCCGCTACCCTCCATTCCGGCGAAGCGCCTTCCGAAGCGGAACGGTTGTTCAACGGCAAACTGATTGCCGCGCTCACCGCCTTCGCAGAGGCGGCCGGGCGCACGCCTAAGACTAAGGACGACCAAGCTGACGTGGTACTGCTCATCGCCGCCATAACGGGTTTGGCGGTGTTCGCCAGAGCTGGGCGGCTCAAGACGCTCGGGTTTGAGGAAGTGGCCCTACTCGAACGTCTGGAGATGCGGTTCACCGCACCCGCTGTGTCCTTCGCCGAGCCGTCGCGCGCCTTCTGAATGCGAAATGCGTGTGCCACCTCGCTCTGGTGCCGCAATATCTGCGTACAGACGTTCAATTTCGGCAAAGATCGTTTCAGCCACTTTCCGGAAGAGTGTAGTGACCGTTCTTCCGGCTGATCTTTCGCTTAAACACCAGTGCGTCTACAGCACGAGACACGGTGGAGGTTGGAATGCCCAAGGCATGTCCGATCTCGGCAATTCTCGGCGTCGTCCCATACCTAGCCAGATGATCGACGAAAAATGCAAGAACCTGCTGTTGCCGACGCGGAAGCTGCGCAGTCGTCACCTGTGAGCCGCAATGAGGGCAAATTTTTTTGTTCATTAGGCAGACCCAATTTTGCAAATTTCGATACGCGCGCCGATTGTCGCTTGGGTGCGAAGGTGAACTCGGGTTTTGTTTCCCGATCTATGCCGTGTCTTTTTTGGGTGTCGCACCCGTTTCGGCGAGGTGGACCGCAACGCTTGTTAGATAATCGCGCAGCTTGTTCAACTCCTCTACAGCACTCAATAAAAGTGAGTGTTCGAGCCGGCGCGGAGCTTGTTGCGACGTCGTCTTGATTCGGTATTCGTCTTTTATCACTTCCGTTTCGAATGGGCGCTGATCTGTTGAATCGGCACATGGGAGGGCATCAGTCGAAAGGCTGCCGGATCGGTCTATCTTGGCGAGTTGCGCCTCGTAGTCGACGGCAAAGCCGGGATTGCGCTCTAGGAGAGTAGGCATTGCGGTTATTCCCTGTACTGACGCCGACCTCGGCAGGTTTCTCGCTGAGTCTTGCGTTGGCCAGACATCCGTCTCGCTATGTTCGCAAGCAGGGGTGATCGATCGCCATTGGTGCTGCTTGGGCAAAAAGAGATTGCTCTTCGCTCAATCGGCTGCGGAATGCGCAGGTAGTACAGCGCAACTCTGGAGAGGAAATCTGTGCAGCCGATCGGGTGAATCCGCTGGCTATCTGTTTGAAATCGGGTCTTGCCGGCGCTGCTTTCGCGCTGACCGCGCAAAGAGCAAAATTTTAACTCAAAAAGGACTTTTCGAGAGCCTGCACGGTTCGTCTCCGGTAAAGGCCCGCTCTGAAATATCCCTGCATAGCGACATGAGGATTTGCAGATGGAATTTTTAGGGCTGCGTGCGCATCCGGCAGACCGGGTTAGGGCAAGGGCGCTAGAGCGGTTTCGCTTGAAGAATAAGAAGCCCAAGGATCCGCTGGGCATCGGTGCCTGCTGGGAACAGCAGGCTTCAAAGGACATAAAACTGGCGGCGAAAGAGAAGGACGAGGAAGCCGTCACGTACATGTTGCGCCACTGCCGCTTATGCGGGCTCTGCAACGCAAAGAGGTTTGGAGGGGCTAGATAGGGGATAACGCCCCTAGGTTTTACCTTGGGGGGCATGTACGCAATCCCTGATGGCAATCCGGGGGTGACGGCATAGATCTGCCTTTCGAACCGCCTGATTAAGTCGGCGTTTCTGGTGAGCTATGGAAACATCCTTATCCGTCAAATATGTTACACATAGTATCGATATGGTCAAGGAGGATTAGTTACGCAGCGAGACAGACTGTCCGGCTATGCAGTGGCATTCTGATTTCATGGTAAAAAAGTTGCACCGGCATTACATTCGCGAGTGGCGGAAGTTCCGTGCGCTGACACAGGAGCGGCTGGCCGAGCGTATGGGCATCGCCCGTAGCTACATTTCCCATGTCGAGAAGGGAAATCGCCGGTACGACCAAGTATTCCTGGAAGCCGCTGCACAAGCACTTAATTGCGCTCCAGCCGATCTGATCATGCGGGATCCGACTGATCCTGAGGCCATTTGGTCGATGTGGGAGCAAATAGACCCAGCTCAGCGTCCCATAGCCGCGAAGATGCTCCAGGCCCTCAGAACAAAACGCGCCTAGCCCTCACTGCTGGGGTGGGGATCTCGTTGCTTGCAACATGATGATACTATTTGTATCATTTCCGTTGACTCCACAAGTTACTATTTGTAACCTTTGTGGCCGCAAAGACATCGGGCGCGCCATGAAAATCCAGGAACAGTCGTCCTATGAGGACTGCCAAATTTATCGCTCGGAAATGGATGACAATCCTTCCGGTGCTGTCATTTTGTACGCCTTGACTGCCGTCGTGCTGAGCTTGGGCATGGCCGGATGGTTTCTGCTCTAAATGAGCGGCCGCCTTCTTGATCCTTCTTGTGGCGGTTTCGCGTGTGTCGTCGCTTTTCTCTGCGGGGGGCTGTCAGCATGCGCTTCGGATAATCTTCCTCCGCATTATCCGGGTGCACCCGGCTCGCCGCTTGTTATGGGCATGCCATTTCCCGGGCGATCGGGCGGCGACACCAAGCCCCCTTCGGGGTATGTCGCGCTTTGCCAACGCAACGCATCGTTCTGCACACCGGCGAAAGGTCCGGCGCGAATCGCACTGACCGATCAGGTTTGGCGAGAATTGCAGGACGTCAATCTGATGGTCAACCGCAGCCTAGTTTCAGTAGACGATCAAGCCCACTATGGCACGCTGGAATACTGGACGATTCCACAGGACGGGTTCGGCGACTGTGAGGATTATGTCCTGAGCAAGCGCGAAGCTTTGATCAAATTGGGCTTTCCACAAAGCGCGCTTCGTATCACCGTAGTTTTTGCACCCCACTTTGTCCGTCATGCGGTTCTGACGGTGGTGACCGAGGAGGGAGATTTCGTGCTCGACAATCTCCGCAACGAAATCGTCACCTGGGATAAGACCTCTTATATTTACTTGGAACGCCAAGATCCGCATAGCAGATCAGGATGGATTTCGCTGCAATAGACATTGGTCAGCGACCCAAGTTTAGTAGCCAATGGGCGAATTTAACGCGCCGCTTGTCTTAAGATTCGGATCAATTCCCGAACATTTAAGGAACACAAGTCGGGCGGCCGTGGAGGCCCGAGCGGACGGCTTCCTTTTGGCCGCCGCTGTGACAGGGCTGGCCGTGCTCGCCCGCGCCGGACGGCTCAAGACGCTCGGTTTCGACGAAGAAGCCTTACTTGAACGGCTGGAGAAGCGATTCGCAGCGTTTCCTTGAGCCGAATTTCGGCTAGGATTGCCTCCAGGGACCTTGGGCCGAAGGGGTGAGGGCGTGATCCGAAGCGGTCTATTTCTGCTGTGCTCACTTGCCGCTTTGCCGGCATTTGCGCAAACCACGCATATCAGCGGGCCTTTCGTACACCCGGCGTCCGGCATGGTGCTGCCGGAGCAGATCGGCGATTTCACGCGCTTCCGCGAAAGCCGAGGCGGCGAGGGCGCCGCCAGCGCCGCGTATGGTTACGCCGGGCCCGACGGGCGCATCTCCGCGACCTTCATCGTGTTCCTGCCGCCGGATGAGCCGAATTTCTGCAAGGATTACATCGCTGCGGGCCGCGAGGCGCTGCTGCGCAGGCGCGGCAACGTGCAGCCTTTGGACCCGCCTGAAGCGCCGGCGATAGAGGGATTCCCTTCCGCGATGGGCATTGCCGCGCGGTACGACTTTGCCGGCGGTGTGGCGAGTGCGCCGTTGCGCTCTGACCAGTATTATTACTGCAATGTCGCGGGCAAATGGGTGGTTCAGTACGATTTCGCCTATCCGGCCGATTTCGACGCGGCGACGGAAATCGCAAGCTTCTTCCACGACCTGAAGGTGACGATTTCCGACGCGCCCTGACGGCGGCGTTCGGCTAAACACAATAGAGGGCCGGTGCTTCCGGTCACGATCTGGGAGGATTTCATGGACGTGCAACGGCGCGACTTTCTGTTCACCGGTGCTCTGGCCGCAACAGCGGTCGCAGCCGCCGCGACGCCTGCGCGCGCTCAAGCCCCGGCAGGTCCGGGACAGGAACGCGGCGGCAGCGTGCGTCCGGGCGATGAGAAGGTCGTCTACGAAGGCGGCAAAGAGGTGAAGAAGCTCAAAATCGTCAACACCGCCGAGTTGGAAATCGAAGCCGAGAAAATTCTTCCCAAGGGCGGATATGGCTACATCTTCGGCGGTTCGGGCGCGGAATATACCAAGGCGGAAAACCTGCGCGCCATGCAGGCCGTCGGCATCGAGCCGCATTTTCTGGCGGGCGTGCTGAAGCCCGATTTGTCGGCGACCATCCTGGGCCACAAGCTACCGTTCCCGATCATGATTCCGCCGATGGGCAGCCATGGCCTGGCGCATGTGTCGAAGGAAATCGGCACCGCGCAGGCGGCAGCGGCCGTCAACACGCTGATGATGCTGTCGATGCAGTCCAACGTGCCGCTGGAGGATGTGGCCAAGGCCCATCCCGGCCCGAAATGGATGCAGCTCTATTTCCCCGCTGACCGGGGTTATGCGCGGGAGCTTATCCTGCGGGCCAGAGCGGCGGGATTTTCGGCGATCGTGCCGACCATCGATTCCACGCTGGCCTATCCGCGCGACAACAATATCCGCAACGATTTCCGCATTCCGGTCTCGCTCGGCAAAGGCAATGCCCCGCTGGAGGAGAAAGACCCCGTGAAGGCGGCGCAGATCATGGGCCGCCGCAAGGTCGACCTGAACTGGGACGACATGCTGTGGATCAAGCAGGAGACGGGTTTGCCGGTCGTCGTGAAGGGCGTGATGTCGCCGGTCACTGCGATGCAGGCCGTCGAGCGCGGCATCGACGCGGTTTACGTCTCCAACCACGGCGGACGTGCGCTGGACGGCGTGCCGGCGGCGATCACCGTTCTGCCCCGCGTGGCGGATGCGGTAAAGGGACGTATACCGATCATTTTCGACTCTGGCATCCGCCGCGGTCAGGACGTGTTCCGTGCGTTGGCGCTGGGCGCCGATGTGGTGGCGTGCGGGCGTCCGGTTCTCTACGGGCTGGCGCTTGGCGGCAGTTTGGGCGCGCAGAGCGTGCTCGAATATCTGCGCGACGATCTCTACATCGTCATGCAGCTCGCGGGCACACCCAACATCCGCTCCATAACCCGCGACCACATCGCCGCGCCACGCGTGGCGTAAAATGGCTCCTCCCCTGCGTAGCATAGCGAAGCGGGGGAGGGGGACCGCCGCAGGCGGTGGAGGGGGCTGCCGCACCCCGAATGCCAATAGCACTTGGCAATCACTGCTCGCCCCAAATTTCAGTGGCCGGGTTCCTAGTGACTGCTGCACCAGAAAATGTTGCAGGAAATGTCAGTGAACGGCGCAAATTGCGATTGCGCTAAAGCCTCGTAGCCGGAGCGCGCGGCCGCCCCCTCCACCATGCTTCGCATGGTCCCCCTTGTAACTTGAAATCGTCGTCATCGGATAAGCTGTCCGATGCGGTGGCGGGCGGAAGACCGATTCCCCCCAGGGTTCGAGCCCGTGGGGAG
>Ga0114969_10003812_pt1 | contig 12054 bp, 12 predicted proteins | sample M_130807_MF_Meta_FD_87316 | JGI IMG/M metagenome (GOLD analysis project Ga0114969, IMG submission 87316) | Freshwater microbial communities from Lake Montjoie, Canada to study carbon cycling - M_130807_MF_MetaG | ecosystem: Environmental > Aquatic > Freshwater > Lake | place: Lake Montjoie...
TATATAAGAACACTGTTTGCATAAATAATTTGTAATATAATAATTATAACCAGTTGCAATAATTTTATTACGATATAATATTATGCAACCATATTGTCTATCACATGGACTTTTCTGTGCAATATCACGCAATATGATTGATATATCCATTAGTTATTAGTTGTTTATTATTTATTAATTATTATTTATAAATAATAAAATCAATTTTTTAAATATTTAAAATTATAATCATTTCCATAATTATTATTTCTCATATTATTTCTTTCAGCATTTGTCTTTTTAATTAATAGATATCCGGCTATACCCATACCTATTAATAATAATATTACCACCGCTGCTATAATAAACATGGATTCAACAGACATACCTTCATTTACAGCAGCCGCTGGTGTTGCAGTTGATGTTGGTGCATTTGGTTTTGGCGCAGTTGATGTTGGTGCATTTGGTTTTGGTGCAGTTGATGTTGGTGCATTTGGTTTTGGTGCATTTGGTTTTGGCGCAGTTGATGTTGGTGTAGTTGATGTTGGCGCAGTTGATGTTGGTGCAGCGGCTGGTGTATTAGTGGCTGGTTGTAAATTACCGGCCGCACCAATTATTTTCTCTGCTCCCGCGCCTGCCAATAAATCTGCTAATTTCATTTTTTCATCTACCCATTCTTGACCTTTTTCTGCTCCTTTTTTTTCAATTGCATCATAAATTTGATTATATTTTTTTGCTATTTTTGTAACCATTTTATTTGCAATATCACTAACATTTGTTTGATCAAATACACATGTCATATATAATTTACCAATTGCTTCTTGTTCAAAATCAGTCAGTGATATACTCCCTTTGCCTTTTGATTTATTCATTGCATTCATTGCATCACATGAGATGTCTTGTAATACAATTTGATTACTTGCAGATGCATTTGCGGTACATGATGCAAAGTTTGATTGGTCTAATTTAGTTTTAATCTCTGTTGATATATCATCTGTATCATTAATTTTAAATGACTCATCTAAGTCTAATGCTTGTTTAACAGTTGCATCCAGTTCATATGAACTATCTACTTTACAATCATTAGCTACTGAAAATAATCCCCCACCTTCCCCAGGACATGCGCCAGCTAATTTTAATGCTTTATCTGGATCATACCCTGGTTTTGCCTGCATAAATTCATTCAATTTTTTTGTATTCTCTGCTTCAAGAGCAACAAGATCAGTGGCGCCAACTTTTTCAATAGTTTTATCAATTGAAGTTGATATATCATTTGAAATTTTACTCTGATTAGTTTGTGATGCCTTTACTACTGTTGTATTATCTGCTTGGGACTTTTGTTTTATACCTGAAATTGTTACATTATCACATTTAATATTTGATATCCATACTGTATTTGATGCACCAACTGCAGATGCTGCATTTGAACTATTTTTTTGAACTACGTCAGATGATACATTATTAACTAATTTAGTAACAGAAGTAACTAACATTGATCTGTCTATTTTATCATTAGTTTCAAATGATTTTTTAATTTTAGTACTATCATTAATTGATGTATTATTACCACCGCTAACTAGTGCAAAGTTTTCTTTAATATTAAAATAATTATTTAAATTAATTATATTATCAAACATTATATTAAAATAATAGATAAAAAAAAAATCTATTTATTAATATATATATGAACTTTGATAGTATAATTAAAATAGTTTTCTTTTTTGGTATACTTTATTTATTTTTCAATCCGATTATTAATCAAATGTTAGAAAAATTTAATATTGTTAGTGAAAATAATGATAATACAAAATCTGGTAAACTAGGTTTAAAATCAGTTGATAATAAATTATATTATTTTGTTAGTTTCTTTGATTTAAATGATAATACTAAAAAAATAGTTTTAGAAGAGTATTTTAAACAAAAAGCATTAGATGATTCCAATAAAATAACCTTATTAGATTCCTCCTTTTTATTTGATGAAAACTCTCTTACCGAGTTAACAATAGATAAAATACCATTACTCACTTTTGAAAATTTTAGTATAAATCGTATGTTTAATAAAGTACCTGTATTTATTATTTCCGCAGAAGATTTACCTAAATATACAAAGTCAATGTTAATATTAAATACTTTAGAACAATCTGGTTATACTATTTTCACTCATAACCCTAATCAAGCTCAATATTTATTTTATAATGAACAACGTAAAATATTATATTATTCAAAAAATGAATATCCTGGTGCATCATTTATTAAAACAGATATACCTATTGCATCAGATGGAATACTTAAAAATGTAATAACTGATAAATCCATTACAAATATTACACCAGTTGAAATGAAATCAAATAATGATGTATTTAAATATTATACTTTAAATTCTCTTTTACCTGGAACTTATACATGGGTATTTTCTAATTAAAATTATTTCTAATTAAAATTATTTCTATAATAATTATATAAATGAATATAAATATAGATATTGGTGGAAATAATCCATTTGATACTATTGGCCCTAGTTATGAAACTGATATAAATAATAAAAAAAAAGAATTTCGTGAAAAATGCACATCAAAAAATACATATTCAAATTTAGACAAGTTTGGCAATCCAAATTTTAATACAATGTGGCCAGTAATAGTAATGATAATAGGTATTATAATAACTGGATTTATATTTAATAAAACTAAATTTATAACTGATGTAACTGGAATACAAATAGAAAACCCATATATAGTTTTTATTAGTTTAATAATAGTATCTGCATTATTTGGTATTTATGCAATTTACTTATATATATATAAATATTCTCCCGAATATAATAAATGGTTAAATAGTTTATCTTCAGAATGTAAGACTTTAAGTATATCACTTGCAGACACTCAAGCAAAACAAAATGAACAAGATAGATTATTAAAAGAACGTAATTTAAATAGAATTTAAAATAAAATTGTAGTAATAATAAAATATATAATTACAAAAATATATTATATAATTTATTATATATTAAATAGAATTTAAAATAAAATTTTAGTAATAATAAAATATATAATTACAAAAATATATTATATAATTTATTATATATGGGAAATTCTATTACTAAAGATTTAAACGATCATCGATTTAATGAAAAGTCGTTATTAGGTATTGAAATTAAAAAAATAATGATGGATTATGATAAACCTATTGACCCCTATAATCCAACGTATAAAAATGTGAAACAATATTTAGCAAAAGCATGTTGTAAAGATGTGATACGCCCCGGTGTATCCAATGAAAAAAATAGTGTTGCATCTATTGCATTTCCAATTGCTGGCGACTTAACACAAGATAGATGTAAAAAAGACGGTGTTTGTTTAGAAACTGAGTATGTTGGATTGCAAATAGATGATGAACGAGTTAAATATTGTGGAAAAGGCGATACTATTGGTTTAGCAGGTTATAATTTTAGTATTGATCGCGATTCATCTGGAAATTCTGAATGTGATAATTATATGTTGGATTATTGTGCTAAAAGTATATACGACCAAGGATGTATTACTATAAATAAAAATAAAACTGGTAAATTAGTGTCACAATTTACAGATCCTAAAATTAATCCAATGTGTTTAGATAAAGATAAAAGAGTAAATTATGGACCTCCTGAATGTGAATGTTTAAATTCAATATTTGGAACCAATTTAAATACTAGGCCTGCTAAGAAAATTGGCGATAGCACTGGTAATCCATATGGATTAGAAGGCACTGCTACAGATCCTGAGAATAATTTTAGTAAATATTCATTAAATATTTTTAATCAACAAGCTGGCACGCAAAGACCACGTTCACTTGATAATAGATGTACAGTAGCTGCAACACGCGGAGATTCTGGTCGTTCATCTGCATATACATTATTAATAGATAAATTAGGACAAGTTACAATATGTTTAAATCAAATAAATTTGAATGATTCTAATATAGGAAATGCTAATATATCAGATCTCAAACAAGAAAATAACTGTGGAGGTGGTGCTTTACCGCCTGCAAAGAATGATCTTGATGTTGAAATTAATAAAGATATGATAGAAGAGGGCAAAGCAAAATTAGCTACTGAACTGGCAGAAAAAGCAAAGGCAGATAAAGCAAAGGCAGATAAAGCAAAAGCAGATGCAGAGGCTGCCAAACTTAAACCGTCTGCAACATCTACACCTGCAACATCTACACCTGCAACATCTACACCTGCAACATCTACACCTACAACATCTACACCTGCAACATCTACACCTGCAACATCTACACCTTCAACATCTACACCTGCAACATCTACACCTGCAACAGATGCATCAGCTGCATCCGCAGCAATAGCAGCACAACAAAAAGCCGACGCAAATGCTAGAAACGACGCAAAAGCTAAAATAGATGCAATAGCGGCACAACAAAAAGTAGATGCAGATGCAATAGCGGCACAACAAAAAGTAGATGCAGACGCCGCAGGAACAAGAAATAAAATAATAATAGGCGTAAGTATACTTGTTGTTGTAATTGTAATTATAACTGTAATTATAATTGTTGTAATAAGTTCAAGTAATTCACAAAAACAACAATACCAATCAATTCAAATGCAACCAATGCAACAATATCAACAACAATACCGGCGATAAATTATAATTATTAAATATATATAAAAAGATATAAAAGAATATATTATATAATAAATTAAAATGGGTGCAAATTATAACCTTAAAACTGGATATTTTTTTGTTAATCAAATTATAGATGGTGATATCAATATTGTTAAAGTTAGTCCTTTAACACAAGAAGAAATTGCAGATGGATGGAAGCAAGTATTACCTAAAGCACATCCTTCAGTTAAAACACATCAATTTAAGATTTACTTATCACAATTACCTCCACACTTATGGGGTAAAATTAAATGGCATAATGATATAATTGATACATATCCTTTAATTTCTGATAGAATTTATAAATATACTATAAAAAAAACTAATTTTGATTTAGATATTTTACAATTATATAATCATATTAATCGTAAATATATTGTATATGATGAATTAAAAACCCAAATTAAATATTTACAATCTAATAATGTTAAAGGATGGGTTATATTAAAGGCATTAGCTATTCTACAAAAAAAATGAAAATAATAAATATTAATAAATAATTATTTTATTAATATTTAATATTTAATATGTTCGGGTTAACTCATCAAAAACGCCGTGACAATAAACGTGATATTAAACCATCACAATTTAGATTTCCTAAAGATGATGAAGAATATGCGCTAGTTACTAAAGTTGGTGCTCCACACTGCACTATTCAATTAATTAATACAAATGAAGAAAAACAAGCATCTATTAAAGGTTTATTAAAAAAAGGAAAAAATAATAGAATATTTAATGGTGATATTGTTATTGCACAACCAAATATTGGTAAAGATCAACCATATATTATTATTCATAAATATCAATCTGATGAAGTTAAAGAATTAAAGAAACAAGGCGAGATTAAAGAATTACCTAAATCAACAGAACCATTTTCAATTACATATAATAATCACAATGATGTTTTTGATGATGATGAATTTGATAATATATAATTTATTTATGTTAAATCTGCATTATATGTATTTGTAATATGATTATATATAATATTATTATTATCTACACTTATATTAGTATTAGTTATATCTTTTTCATTAATGTTTAATTTTTTTAAATAATCTATACGAATATTATTTATTTTATTTGAATAATTTCTTATATATTCATTAAATTTAATTTCTGATTTTTTTATTTTATTTATTAATTTTAATACAAGTTCTTTTGAATTAATATTTTGATTTTTCATTTTAGTTTCTATATACCATAAACACCACGCCAAACAAAAACCACCAGGGTCACCTGTTTTTTGATTATATATATTTGTTTCATGTGATAATGTTTGAAAACTAACAAAGGGTAAATAATCAGCAGGTTTTAAATATGTGAATCCAGTATTCCATGTTAATTCTTCATCTAATATTTTATCAATGTTATAAATATTACCAAATACAATTTGTGCACCATATGGATCAAATCTTTCTATAGTCATATTTTTAAAATCATATATTATTATATTTGCATGAAATGTTTCAGTATATACTATAGTTAAAAATATTAGTGCAAATCGTTTGTTATTTTTTCTTCTTTCTGCATTAATTAAATTATTTAAATACGGATGAACATGATATTTATCATCTGTATAAAATGCTATATACCAAGGAAAAATTGATTTTTCTATAAGAAAATAATCTAACGGGAAAGTAAAAGTAGAATATAAACCATCAATCACATATGATTTCATACTTGGTATTAATAATTGTGGATAAGTATCTTTAAAATATAAAAAATAAATTGCTATATCTAATATACCTGCTTGAAACATAGTATAATGCGTATAAGGTTCAAATGTAATATTTACTTTTTCTTCTACTTGTTTATAAACAGGTAATGATTTATATAATTTAATCCATTTATTAATATTTTCATTAGTATCTTTTTTTAATAATTCTGGAAATATATCAGGATTTATACTTATATTATTATCTATTAATATCTTAGAATATATATCATAATCTAAATTAATTAATAATTCTAATGGAGTTATTTTATCTGAATTATGTTGATTCCATGTATTATTATCACAATATGATAATATTGTAGTATATATTTTAATTATTTCAGCATTATCTTTTTTATTTTTTTTATTAGTATCACTAACCTCCTCGATGTCATTTTTTAAAATAGAAGAACTATATATATTTTTATAATAATATAATAAACTATGAGCTATATTATCAATGTATGAATCAGTATCATTATAAAATTTTTTATTTTTATTTATAATTTTAGAAATAATTTGTTTACTATAATAATATTTATTATTTATTATATCATAATATATACCGCTCACTAATGGTTTTATAGTGCCAGTTGTTGTTCTTGTTATATAATCTAAATCAATATTCCTATCAATTAAATAATCAAATAGTATTTTATTATTAAAATATAAAACATGTAAAATTAATCCCGATCCATATTCTGCTTTAGCATTAATTTCATCATCAGTAAAATTATTTAATATTTTTATTTTTTGATTATCATTTAATAAATTATTTTCTAATAAACTAAATAAATATTGATTTCCATTTTTTGGTTTTGTTTTGTATACTTTAAAAAAATTAATTAATTCATTATATGGTAATGTAGTAATTATATATTCATAAACATTGTTTGTTTCTATTAATTCATCCCATTTTAATTCAGAATATTTATTCATTAAAACTGCAAAATATTCACCTGGTAAATAATATATAAACATATTATTATGCTTATTTTTGTTATAAATATATTCAGGATATGTTTCTATAAAATATGATAATATATCTATATTTCCTTCTTTTGCTGCTAAATGAAACCCATTTAATCCATCCCCATTCTCAAGATATATTGGATATTTTTGTAATTTTAATCCATCCAAATTATTTATTAAAATTAAGTAATGAAATAAATAATTTGAATGAAAAATAGGCGTATCTAGTGAATAATCTTTCAAATCTGATACATTTTTTATATTAATAATTTTTTTAAAATCTATTTTCATTATTTATTTAAAGCTAGAAATTAAAATATTAACTATGTATCAAGTAATATTTTAGGCACCAAATAATAAATAAATAAAATCAAACAAGATAATAAATAAATAAAATAAATCAAAATTATATAAATATAATTTTGATAGTGCTAATTTTCTACAATTTTGACAATGCAAAAAAGTGAAACTCTCATAATACTATAAATATTATGAGGGGATTTATTAAACTATTAATTTCCTACAATTTTGACAATGCAAAAAAGTGGAACTCAATTTTTAAAAATATAACACTAGTTTATATATTTGTGAATATATTTACATGTGTTTTCGTATACTGGTATTGAAAGTGTACTGGTTGGTTATGTGTATTATTTCCTAATTTTGTCGCTGACAAAGCTGGAACCCATATTATACATATATTAAAACTATCAATCTAATATATTTAGAAATCAATTTTTTTATATTATATATATACAAAAATATATAATAGAAAAATGACAATGGCGAGATTCGAACTCGCGAAGCTTTCGCAGTGGATCTTAAGCCCACCCCCTTTAACCACTCGGGAACATTGCCTAATGTTATCGGTCCCAGCAGGGTTTGAACCTGCGACCACACGATTAACAGTCGTGTGCTCTGCCAACTGAGCTATAGGACCCTTTGTAAAATACAAAATTTTATAATATTGATCTTAGTGAGGCTCGAACTCACGACCCCGGCGTCATAAGCACCGTGCTCTAACCAACTGAGCTATAAGATCTTAATTCGGTCCCGGCAGGGATTGAACCTGCGACCACACGGTTAAAAGCCGTGCGCTCTGCCTGCTGAGCTACAGGACCCATAATAATATAATTATTATATTATTATTTCCTTAAATATTAATGTATAATTACAATAATAAATAGGAACTATATTATTATATTAATATATATAAATATATCTTTAAGTCATTTATTATTATGACATTTTATAAATTATAATTTCCTTAAATATTATAAAACATAATACTTAGGAACAGAACAATATTAACTATTGGTACTAATATAATATTATATATCTTTAAATAATTTAATAATATAAAAATTGATAAAAAATAATTATAATACTAATTGTATTTATTAATAAAATGTCTGTATTTGAATTTTTCAACGATATTATTATTAATTCGCCAGATGATATTGACAAAATTAATAAACTTAATGATTCAATAAATAATATTCAATTATTATATATTAATACTAAATTAACAGGTGTGCAGTTAAAACACATTTGTGATATATTAAAACCAAAACATATTATATTTAGACAAAATTCTAATAATATAATAAAAGCATCATCTGAAAGTGTTGTATTTTCTATACCATTTGTTGATTCTATTAATAATACAATATTTTCATCTAGATCTATAGATAGAAATATTGATAATACAATATTTTCATCTAGATCTATAGATAGAAATATTGATAATACAATATTTTCATCTAGTGTGAATAGAATGACATTTTATTGGAATCGTAATCGTCCTCTTACTAAAAATATATATCCATCATGGATTTATGAAATGTATAATAATATATTTCATAATATAGAATCATTAAATGAATTATGTATTACTAAACCTAAACATAAATCAACAAAACGTATGAATAGTAATAGAACTACAAAAGGAATTCATAAATAATTTATTTTATAAAAAAATTGATATAAATAATAATAATTATTATTATTGATAGACATATTATTATGAATTGTACAATTACAATTAATTATAAATTAAATGCGTCTGGTGTTAAACAATTAGCACACCTTTTATATGAACAATCAACAAATTATGAATTTATAAATAATATAATTAATTATTATACATTAGAAGCATTAATAAATACAAAAAATAATGGTTTAATATCTAATATTTTATCATTTTATATGAATACTAAAAATGATATTATACTTACACAAATTATTCCATATATAACTCAATTAAATAATTTTAAATTAATGAAACGTGATTATATGAATTTTATAAATTATTATTATATTAATAATTATCCACAAGCAGAACAAATATTTACACAATATATATTAAATAATAGTTTAAATACAATACCAGGTAGCAGTCCATTAGGTTTACAAATGAAAGATATTAATTTTATTCTCAATAATAAATTATTTAAATTATTACCATATTTATTAGAATTATTTATTGAAGTAGATAATTCAGATTTTCCATTAATTAATCCTATTAATATAAATTTAAAAAAAATTAATATTAATTTACATTTATTAACATTTTTAATAAATAAAATTGAAACAGAATTTAATAATATTATATTAAAACAAATAAATAGTTTTTATACAAAATTAAATGAAATAAAAGTAATAATTGATGCTGGTAATATTTTACATAATAGACAAGGTAATATTACACAACAGAGTTTAATAGATTTAGAAAATATTATTATTAATGTAATTACAAATATCGGGACACCCTTAATTATTATTCATAGTAAACATTTTAAAACTCATCCAGAATTAATTAATATTTTTACTCGCACTGGAGTAATCTATTATAGAACACCTTATAATATTAATGATGATTTGTTTATTCTATGGTTCTTTTTAAAATATAATTGTGAACCATATATTATATCAAATGATAAATATAGAGACCATATATTTAAATTTAATACATTATCTAAAAATCAATCTAATATACCAAACAATGATTTAAATATATTTCAATTTAAAAATATTATTAAACAACAAACATTACAATATAATACACTTATTAATGAAATACAAAAACCAGTAAATTGGTCATTTTGTATTCAATTAATTGATAATAATATATATATACCACATGTATCAGGTAATTTTATTCAAATATAAAACATTTATTTAGTTCCTTTCTTAGAATGTTTCTTTGATGCCTTTTTTGATGCTTTTTTAGAACGTTTCTTAGCACCGCCTGACATGGATGATTTCTTTGAACGTTTCTTAGACGATTTCTTAGACGATTTCTTTGAACTTTTCTTTGAACGTTTCTTGGATGACTTTTTAGCACCACCTGACATGGATGATTTCTTTGAACGTTTCTTGGATGCTTTTTTAGATGACTTTTTGGATGCTTTTTTAGATGACTTTTTGGATGCTTTCTTAGAACGTTTCTTAGCACCACCTGAAATTGAACCACCTTTAGAAGCTTTCTTAGATGCCTTCTTAGATGCCTTCTTAGAACGTTTCTTAGCACCACCTTTAGAACTCTTTTTTTCTCCTTTTGCAGGCTTTCTATCTTTCATATAATCAGCAACAAACTTTAAATAAGGTTCTTTTAGTAATTTTGTAAATTCCGCCATTGATAAAGTTTTTTTATCTTCTTTCCCATTCTTCTCTTCAGTTAAATCAAATGTTGAATTTTCTTTATTTTCTCTTACAAATATCCGATGCACTTTATCGTCTTTTTTATCCATATAAACAAACGATAAACCTAGAGTGCCATCTATTATTGATTTTTTAATAATATTTTTTTTATCATTATTTATATGCTGCTTTGTGTATTCTTCCCTAAAGGTAATAGTACTCATATAAATATATCTAGAAAATTTTTTAAACTATTTTAATATAATATTTTTCTTAAATATTATATTAATATGTTTTTTAATTTTGATAATGCAAATAAAATTTCATGGCTACAAGTACTTATTTTTAGTTTTCTCCCTATCGGACAATTGCTTGTGCGAATTTTTTATTTAAAAGGGTCTCTTGATAAATTATGGTTAATGTTTCCAATTTTATTAATGCCTCCATTTAGTTTTATTCCATTAATATTAATAAAATTAGGATTTGTTCAAGATGGTAAGGGTTCAGACCCAATTGATAAAATTATGATATTACCTTTAATTGCACGTATTATTACATTAATTGTATTGAATAAATTAAACATGTATAGCTCTGGTTTATTCATTTTAATTAATTTATTAATTAATATATTTACAATTTTTATAGCAAATATGACAAGAAGATACTATAATTGTAATGCAGAAGGTATTACATTTGATTCTTTTGGAAAAGCTATAATTGATTCAACAATAGCATACGCTGCGAGTGAGGTAACGCCTATACTAATTACAAAAATCCCTTTTGTAGGTGTATTTATTAGTGTTCTTAAGTTTATTATTGGTCTATTTACTAAAAATGCAAATATAATTGATGGGTTATTTAGTAATATGGGTTTTGCAATTTCTTATATATTAATAAATATGTTCAATCAGGATGATTTAAATAAATTTTGTAATACACCATTTACAGGTAATTATACAGATAAAATACCTTTTATTATAAGTATTATTGTAATAATTATTGTTAAAATTTATGAATTAATATTTGGATAAATTAAATATTCAATTTTTATTTCTAAACTATATAAAATATTAAATATTTGGA
>Ga0114969_10003814_pt1 | contig 12052 bp, 7 predicted proteins | sample M_130807_MF_Meta_FD_87316 | JGI IMG/M metagenome (GOLD analysis project Ga0114969, IMG submission 87316) | Freshwater microbial communities from Lake Montjoie, Canada to study carbon cycling - M_130807_MF_MetaG | ecosystem: Environmental > Aquatic > Freshwater > Lake | place: Lake Montjoie...
TCTGTCTCCACTTTGTTTAGCAACATTACAAAATAATTTTTAATAACTATCAAAGTTGTTCTTTGGCGGCCTTCTTGTCTGCCGTTGAACGTTTGATTGTCGTCTTTTAAACTTGCCCATAACTTGTTTATACCCCTGATAAAACTTCTGTTATGCACCCTAATTTGGGTAGATAACCCTGATTTTTATAGGGTTTATTATTTTCAAATATAAGGTTCTCAATTGAATTACAAGTCATCAAAAGGGCTTTTTATATTTTGAAGGCTCTTTGTGCTAACATGCGTATATATCTCAGTGGTCTTACTGCTTTTATGGCCAAGTAATTCCTGTATATATCTGAGATCGGTGCCCGCTTCTAATAGATGCGTGGCATAGCTGTGCCTCAACCAATGTAAGGTAACTGGCTTTTCTATTTTAGCTCGGGAAAGGGCCTGTTTTAAAACACTCTCAAGACTTTTTTCACTATAAGGGGTTCCTGGGTTCTGTCCTTCAAACAGCAATTTTTCCGGTTTGTAAATTTTGAAATACTCCCTAAGCATCATTAATATTTTCTCAGAAAGTGGAACCATTCGGTCTTTTTTTCCTTTGGCTTGTCTTATAATAACAAGCTTCCTCTTAGAGTCAATATCAAATGGTTTTAAATTCAATAATTCGCCTCTTCTGAGGCCACAACTATAGATGAGTGATAACATGACTTTATGTTTGATATTTGTTAAAGCTTCTAAAATCATTTTTACTTCTTCCTTGCTTAATACATTCGGCAACAAATGTTCGCGCTTGGGCCTGTATACTTTCTCAATATCTATGGTCTTTTCCGCTATGGTTTTATAATATAGTTTAATGGCATTCACTATCTGATTCTGATAGGAGGATGAGAGATTGTTCTTTAAAATATAATCATTATTATAGTCGATGATATCTTGGTTGTTTATTAGTTCTATCGGTTTTTCTGCATAGTAGCTGAAGAAAGCTTTCAAAGCTTCTGCATAAGTCTTAACGGTGCTATCGCTGTACCGTTTAGACTTCAACCATCTTTTGAATTGTTCTACTCCTAATTTCTTATCCTCGGGTATTTGTTTATTTTCAGTACCTTCGATTTTGAATTGTTGCCGATAGGCGAGGGTGTCGGGCACATGCCATACTTTTAAAGTCTGACTCCATTTCACACCCGCTAAAAGCTTAATGCGGGCATTCAATGCTGGGGTGCTTTCAAAAAAAATAGCAATTCTTTTCTCCCCGTTGTGTTGGATCAATTGTGCTTTCCATTTCATACTTGTTTTTAGTTTTTTAATACACTCCGTGCCCCTCAGTCACACCATTACTTTCTTTTGTTTTTGGTAAATATACGCACCAAGGGCGCCCTATACAGGATGCTATGCAAGTATAAAGCTTTTTTTTAAATTATTTATAAACTCAAAAGGAGTTTATTTTAACAATGTAAAATCAAGGCTAAAGTCGACTTTAAACGTTTACAAACGGTTCTATTCGACTACAAGTATTTAACTACCGAGTAAGGAATAAAACTGCCTCTAGATTTGCACTATCAAATCGAAACTATTGTGTTTTAATTTCAATTTTCAAATACAACAAGGCGATTCAAAAAGTAAAAATTTAAATACATATATATCATGAAAAGTTTAATCAATTCAGTACGTTTAATGGGCCATGTTGGCGCAACACCTGCAGTAAAAAGTTTCGACAATGGCAACAAAGTCGCCAAGCTTATTTTAGCAACCAACGAGCGCCAAAAAAATGCAAAAGGAGAAACCATCGCCATCACCCACTGGCACAATTTAGTGTTCTGGGGCAAGCAAGCCGAACTCATCGAAAAGTACATCGGCAAAGGCGAGCGCATTGCCATCGAAGGCACCCTGGCCAATCGCTCCTAGGAAACCAAAACAGGCGAGAAAAAACAAATCACCGAAGTGCGGGTCGATAGCTTCGAATTTGTTAGCAGAAAAGCGCAGAATGCACATTCAGTAAAAGGCTCCGATGTGGCGGATGATCTGCCTTTTTAGTTAAAATATTAACTTAGAAACCACACCCATTGGTGCTTCCCTAAAACAATCAGCATCAATCAAAAAAAGCGGCTTTCCATTATTGGAAAACCGCTTTTTGTTTTTTAGTTTAGTTGTTAGTTAATTGTTACATGGGAATAGTTATTGGTTAATTGTTATTAAGGGAAATATCGATTTGAGTTAATGGTTAATTGTTACTTTGGAGTAGTTGATAGTTATTTGTTAAAGGTTATTATGGATAATTTCACCACCTCCCTACTAACTTAATAACTCAATAACCTAAAAGGAGTAAAAAAAATACCACTTAGTATGTAGTTTCAATAATTAGCCATAGTATTCTGACCCCGAAGGGGTCATATATCTGTAACATAGACAATACAAACTATCTACCGACCCTGAAGGGGTCGCCTAAATTATTAGTTAATTGTTATTAAGGAAACAGCCACAACATCCTAATAACCCAATAACTAAAACAAAAAGTGGGGTCTTTCGGTATTTTAGCAGTTCGATTACCTTGATGTGCTGCCTGCTTTTTTATCGGTGTAATTATTTAAAGCCCTATGTTTTTTAACCATGTTTTTGTTTAAGGGCGCCATTCGCATAGAATGGCCCGCTGCAGACACTTTATTCACAAGCATTTCTCAGGGCCTTTGCCTTTTCAGTTGCATGCAAAAAATTCCTAAATTCTGCGTAAATTTGCACCTCATTTTATACATTTAGAAACGCGTATGGTCAAAAATTCTTATTTAAGTAATGCCGATGTCAACTACATTGACGATTTGTACAAGCATTACCAAAGTGATAAAGAATCAGTGGATTTCGGTTGGCAAAAATTCTTCGAAGGGTTCGACTTCGGCTCCGGCAAAAGCTTCGGCAGTGGCGAGGCCATTAGCGAAGATGCCCTCAAAGAAATCAATGTTCTCAATTTAATCAATGCTTACCGTTCACGCGGGCACCTGTTTACCCATACCAATCCGGTTAGAGAGCGCAGACAGTATACGCCAACCCTCGATTTAGCCAATTTCGGTTTGAACGAAACCGACCTCGATAAAAGCTTTAATGCCGGCGTTGAAATCGGTCTTGGTGCCGCCCCGCTAAGAACCATTATTGAAGCATTGAAAAAAACCTATTGCGAAAGCATTGGTGTAGAATACCTTCATATCGATGATCCCATTCGCATTGAGTGGTTGCGCAAATTAATGGAGACCACCCAAAACCAACCCAACCTTACCATAGAAGAAAAGAAACAGTGCTTGTATAAATTGAACCAAGCCACCGCTTTTGAAAATTTCATCCATACCAAATTCATTGGTCAAAAACGTTTTTCATTAGAAGGTTTAGAGTGTTTAATTCCAGCACTCGATGCGGTTGTGCACTATGGTGCCGAGCTCGGCGTGCAAGAATTTGTAATGGGCATGGCCCACCGCGGTCGTCTCAATGTATTGGCCAATATTTTTAATAAAACGTACTCCGATATTTTTAGCGAGTTCGAAGGCAAAGTGTTCCAAGACGATCAATTCGAAGGCGATGTAAAATACCATTTGGGCTATAACACCGTTGCGCCAACACCAAATGGTAAAGAAGTGAAAATTAAATTAGCGCCTAACCCTTCTCACCTCGAGGCGGTTAATCCAGTAGTGAAGGGAATGGTTCGCGCTAAACTCGACCATGTTTACAATGGCGATCAAGATAAGATATGTGCCATTCTAATTCATGGCGATGCCGCTGTGGCTGGTCAAGGTATTGTATACGAAGTGGTGCAAATGAGCGGCTTGGAAGCCAACAGAATTGGCGGTACCATGCACATTGTAACCAACAACCAAATTGGATTTACGACCAACTATACCGATAGCAGAACCAGTATTTATTGTACCGATGTGGCCAAGACCACCAATTGCCCAGTGTTCCATGTGAATGGCGATGATGTAGAAGCCGTAGTGCACACTATTAAAATGGCCATGGCCTACCGCAATGAATTTAATACCGATGTATTTATTGACTTATTAGGGTACAGAAAATATGGTCATAACGAAGGCGATGAGCCGCGTTTTACCCAGCCATTATTGTATAAAATTATATCAACGCACCCAAATCCAAGAGAAATTTACAAAGAGAAATTAATTGCGCGTGGCGAAATTGATGCCGCCATTGAAGAAGAAATGGAAGTGCATTTCAAACAATTGTTGCAAGACAAATTGGATGATGTGAAACAAGAAAAAGCACCATTGTCTAAAATGAAAGTTGAAGACGTGTGGAAGGATTTTCATTTTCCAAAAAGAGAAGATTTCGAACAAGCCACCGATACTACTTTTGATGCAAAAAAATGGATAGTATTGGCCGAAAAAATCAACCATTTGCCAGCCGATAATTTGCCAATTAAAAAAGTGCAACAGATTTACGAAGGCCGTTTGAAAATGATCAAAGAGAATAAGTTCGACTGGGCCATGGGCGAGTTGATGGCGTATGCCACTTTGTTATCTGAAGGTCATGGCGTGCGTTTGGCGGGGCAAGATGTAGAGCGTGGAACTTTCAGTCATAGACATGCTTTGATTAAGAAAGAAGATTCAGAGGCCGAGTATGCGCCATTGGATCATGTCAGCGAAAAACAGCCGCGATTTTATGTTTACAATTCCTTATTAAGCGAGTACGCTGAGTTGGGTTTTGAATACGGCTACAGTGCCACAACACCTAGCCATTTAACGATATGGGAAGCGCAGTTTGGCGACTTTGGCAATGGTGCGCAAATCATGATCGATCAGTTTATAGCCAGTGCCGGTACCAAATGGGGTCAATACAGTGGCTTAATGATGATGATGCCGCATGGTTACGAGGGGCAAGGTCCCGAGCACTCATCAGCGCGTTTAGAAAGGTTTTTACAATTGTGTGCGAATAACAATATGCAAGTCGTTAATTGCACCACACCTGCCAATTATTTTCATGCCATCCGTAGACAATTGAAACGCTCATTCAGAGTGCCATTGATTGCCATGACACCAAAAAGTTTATTGCGACATCCAATGTGCACCAGCACCATCGAAGATTTTACATCAGGTACTTTCCAAGAGATGATAGGCGATACCTATGCCGATGCTAAGCAAGTTAAAAAAGTATTGATATGCACTGGTAAAATATATTATGAATTGTTAGCCAAGCAACAAAGCGATGCAAGAAAAGATGTGGCGATTATTCGCTTAGAACAAATGTATCCATTGCCAGAAAAACAATTGCAAGCTTTTTATGAACAGTATGCCAAAGCCGATTTCTATTGGGTACAAGAAGAACCAAAGAACATGGGTGTATGGATGCATTTCTGCCGATATGATTTGCCAATGCATTTGAAATTTATTGGTAGAAAAAGCAGTGCGAGTCCAGCAACAGGTTTTAAGAAAATGCACGACAAAGAACAATCTGCTATTATCGACGAAGCGTTTGCTTAAGGCCATATAAGTACTAAACCATGCAATAAAGCGTTCTAACACCATGACAAAATATAGTTTGATACTTCTCCTAGCATTTTGCAGCTTATGGGCTTGTAAAAAAGCAGATGATGGCACCAAAACCAAAGTTGGATTTTACAGCATGGACAGCACAGCTATAGAAAGCAGTTTAAGTTTATTTGTAGACAATGAATTCAAAGGCAAATTACCGATACGGACGACAGAGCCTACTTGTGGCGATTCCACTTTGTTGTTTGTTGTGGTAGATGGCAAAAAACACGAGTTAGATGTGAAGAACAATAAGGGCGATTTTATCAATTCGGAATACATTGAAATTACAAGCTCCAAATGCGGTTCGGGTTCTGGTAAAAACCACAAACATGTAGATGGTATGAATGGAAGTACGTTCAAAAAAATGACCGATGCCGATTGCGCCACCATGGGCTTTACCAGATAACATACATGCAACTTTTCTATAAACAATACGGCAATACTGGTACCCCTCTTTTTATTTTACATGGCATTTTTGGCATGCTAGACAATTGGCACAACATTGCTAAAAAATTATCCGAGCATTATACCGTTTACACCATCGATGCGCGCAACCATGGGCAGTCGCCCCACAGCGATGAGAGCGGTTACCAAGCGATGGCCTCTGATATTATAGAATTGGCCGATAATTTACACATCCATCAGTTTATTTTAATGGGCCATAGCATGGGAGGTAAAACCGCTTTATGGGTGGCGAATCAATATCCTGAGCGTGTTCAAAAACTCATAGCCGTTGACATTGCACCCAAGCGTTATAAGCCAGGGCATGTGGCTTATTTTAAAGCATTCGAAGAAATTAATTGGAGCGCTTTTACTTCGCGCAAAGAAATCGATGAGGCTTTAATGGCCTTTGACTCAAACATAAGGGTGCGTTTGTTTTTAGCCAAAAATATTGACCGCAATGAGGCAGGTACTTTTACTATAAAAGCAAACATATCTGCTTTGAAAAACGCGTATGATGAAATCATTGGTGAGTTGCATTTTACTTCGGTATACCAAGGCAAAACCTTGTTTGTTTTAGGGGTCAATTCACATTATTTAAATGAAGACGACAAACCTTACATTTTAGAACATTTTCCTAAGGCGCAATTTGTTGTCATACCGAATGCAGGGCATTGGGTGCATGCCGATAATCCACTGGCTTTTTTGGAAGCCTTAGAATCCTTTTTGTAAAATATTTTTTAAGCAGACAATACCATGAATACAAAGAGGGTGGCGAGGTAAATGACGATTTTAACGGTGTCGTTGTCCTTGGCGTGCAGTTCACTGTAAGGATACATTTTTTTGTTCATAGGCGTGAAGATTTTTACTAGTTTGTTTAACGAAGTATGCCGATACCCATATTTGAACCCCTTGCACGTTAACAGCAATAAAATTCAAGTGTATAAATTTTATTGACACGCTTATAAATCCAAGCCTTTTTCCTTCCAATTCTCAATATGAGAAATTAGAAATCAAAATGTAAAACCAAGCATCTCTTAAAAAACATACCAACTGGTATGTTTTAGTTGGAATTTGGCAATTGGCAATTGAAACCAAGCAACTAATTTAAATGTAAAAATGGTACTGCTCCATAGGTGCGTTTCCTAAAAGCATATTTAAAAAGATTGCTCGCTTAATCCTAAAAAACATACTACTTGGTATGTCATCAGATAAATCTTTTATTGCCTATAAAAAACAGCATCGAAGCAACCAACCTATCCCACCTCAAATAATTTAAATTGATTTAACATACATGTGAGCTCGATGCATTTCGAAAACTTTCGGGGTATTAAACTTTCAATTAGGCAGCAATGAAGGGTGATGGTGCGTGAAAAGACCATCTATAGTAACTATTAATATTAAACTATTCAAAATTACAGCAGCGAGACGTGCGCGTTGAGTCCACGCATGCGTAAAAATTTCATTTTGTCAGACTATGAAGGGTTGATTGTGCGGCAAGACAAGGTGAAATTTTCTATGCGTGGTGGGCTTTTACTCGCTTCGCTCATGAGAACGCCTTCGGCTTAGTTTTGGTTACTTTTTTGCCCATCAAAAAAGTAACAAAGCATCAGAAAAAAAAGCTCTGTTGAGTCAATGCGTAAAGCTTTCATTTTAGGCAGCTATGAAGTGTGGGAATGTGAGAGATGCTCCGCCTCAGCTGGATGGAATTCTCTAAGCGTGGTAGCATTTCTCGCTTCGTTCATAAGAGTGCTTCCAACTAGGTTTGTCCACGATTCTAATCTAAAATTTTGCCACTTAATAATTAATTAAATTATCAAAATACTAGAACAAAGTTATAAAAGACAGCGGTGGAGCCAGTATTGAATCCATTTTTGCAAAAGTGTTTTAGTATAGCTGAATAAAGATAAGTGGTAGAAAAAAATAGATTATTGATGAATTAATGACCTAGTGGTTAGGACACCATCAACCAACAAACTAACTTGATAAACACCTGCTGCTAAAGGAAACTTCTCACTATCCCATGTAAAAGAATTAATAGTTCCGTTATCAGAATTAATTTCAATTTCATACAACACTTGTCCTAGGGCATTTTGAATTTTCATACCAATCGGTCTGTTTTTTGGATTGCTAAAATGCAAGGTAAAATTATTGGTAAATGGATTCGGATAAATGCGCCAATCTAAATTGTTACTTTGTGTTTTATTCAAGCCAACCGTATTGTCGATCACTTGCGAAAAGGTATCGCTGCAAAGATTGCTATTCTTGGCTTTAAGCACAATGGTGTGTTTGCCTTTCGTACTAAAAACATGGCCCAATGCTTTTTTATTTTGATTCAAGGGTATTTGATCCACAGTCCAATAAAAAGTCTTAACACTGGTATCACTTGCCATTAAATAAACGCTGTCATTTAAATGTTGGTAGGTGAATTTTGCCGATGGTAAAGCATCAACAGAAACGATTTGTGAAAGATAGTCACTGCAACCATTTTTATTCGTTGCGGTTAATATAATATTATAAGAACTGCGGTTGCTATAAATATGTTTTGGAATGAACAAATTGGAAGTACTGCCATCGCCCAAATCCCAATAATACGCACTGTCGCACAGACTCGTATTGTTAAGCGGCATCGTATCGCCATAGCAATGGTTATAGGCTACAAAATTAACCACGGGCAAAGGATTGATGAGGACGGATTTTGTAATGGTATCGCTACAAAAATTACTCGATGTAACAGCCAATTTTACTTGCTTGTTGCCATCAGATTGATAGCTGTGTGTGATATTTTTTGAAACAGCAAAAGTACTATCATCAAACAACCATTTATAAAACGATTCGCCCGTACTTTGACTAGTAAATAGCACACCAGATTTTTGACACTTGCCTTTGTAATTAAAGTCTGCTTTTGGTTGTGCGAAGAATGTATAGGTAGCACTCACACTGTCTTTGCAATTTAATAAACTGGTGGCTTTTAATTTCACGTTGTGATTGCCGCTGTATTTAAACACATGGGTAGGGTTAATCCGAATGTCGGTGGTGCTATCATCGAAGGTCCATACAAAGGTGACATTTCCTGCGGTAGTATTGTTAAATGCAACTGCAGTGCGTTGACAGAAATTAGTAGTGTTTGTATTAAAAACAGCCTTAGGTGTTTCGTAAATTTCGATCACGCGTTTGATAGAATCGCTATAACCAAATTTGCCTTTTACGACAAGGGTAACAGTGTATTTTCCTATGTTTTTGTAGAGGTGATCAATTGAGTAAGCCTTACTCGTTGTGCTATCACCAAAGCGCCATAAATAGCTTGTGCTTTTTAAACTGCGATTAATAAATTTAGTGATGGCACCTTGGCAAGTATTGCTCGCAGAAAATTGTGCTTTTGGTAAATCAACCTCATGCACCCCAGGTGAATATTGATTGTTCAAAGCCATGGTATCGTTGTAATAATCGCGCACCAAATTTTTGAAGCCTAAAAGGGTATCGATAATAATGCCTTTGCCAATATGTATAGAGCTTGCTTGGTAGCGATACGCTTTAATGGTGGTTAATGAATCGACGTTGGCAATAGCACCTGCTTTGCCCGCATTGATTAACAAAGGATCAGATTTAAAGCCTACATTTTTACCATTGTATACTTCTTGTCCAGTGCCGCCGCGCCATGCTACCATTGAGGTATAAGTGGTGCCCATGTCAATGAATTTGGTGCCCTGACCAAAGTCGTAATACGCGTTGTTGTAAAATTTTAGATTGAGGGTGCGTTGCAAATTAACAGTGGTGGCATTGTTCTTTGTAAGAAAAATATTGTTGCACACCCTCACATCTTCAAGGGTTCCATAATTATTAAAAACCGCCATGGCGCCAGATGCAAAACCATTGCCCACAGTATCTACAAAAACAGTGTTGTTGTACACATCTATTTTCTGAGCGGTGATAAGTCCTGGAGGGTCGCCACTCCATACCAAAATGCCCAAGCCTTTGCCATCGCGTTCACTAATATTATACCGTATGGTATTATTTTTCATTGGTCGCGCGCCAGCATATTGTGCGATTAAAAAACCAGGTCCATCATTATTATGCGAATAGTTGTATTGCATCACCGAAGATTGAACACCACCATCTAAATCGAACCCATCGCCATCGCCTGTTTGCGAGCGGTTGTGATGCGAATAACAATATTGAATGGTCACCGATCGCGAATCCCAAGCCCAAATGCCTGCTGGTCCACCGCCCGCATAATTATTGTTTTTGCCATTCTCATAAGCCTCGCAATATTCCATGGTGCAGGTATCTACTTGCCCCACAATTATACCACTGCCACTGTGGGTGCTATAACCCAATATGCCATCATTATAAGCGGCAATACATCTTGTAATCCAAATGTTTTTATGCGAAAAAGCAGTGTCTACCACTTTGTAATAACCATACATGCTAATGCCACTTAAGCCATTGTTATGGGCATAGCAGCGGTTAATTTTTACACTGTCATAACCACTTCTGCTGCCATCAGTTGGCCAACTGCCCACTTGTATGCCGGCATTATAAAATCCAGAGGCTTCTACGTTGTGAATCTCTATGTGTTTTCTTTTTTTATTGGCAGTATCGTCCATATAAAAATAAACACCAGTGCCAGTATTGGTTTTATAACCTGAACCAACAAAAATTAAATTGTGCACTTCAATACCGCCATTGTTATAAGCCATAAAACCATGGCCATTGCCTGCTAAAATGGTAGCGCGTGTTTTGCCATAAGAACTTACAACAATTGGATTTTTAGGTGTGCCTTTATTCGAAGGGGTTAAATAAATATTGCCAGAAAAGGAACTGCCGCCTTCAAAAAAAATGGAGTCGCCAGCCAAAAAAGTAGTAGCGTTAACTTTGGCAATGGTGGCCCAAGCACCATTAATGGAATTGCCATTGAAAATATCATTGCCGCCAGTTTTAATATAATAATTTTTTGAAAAAGCAGTGATAAAAACTGCGCAACTCAGCAGAAAGGATAAAAGGTATTTTGGGAAAAAAGTTTTCATGGATTAACTTGTAAAACAAAGATACTAAGAAATTGATTATTTATAAATCTTAACTTCTTTCACGCCATCTAAACTTATTTTAGCGCGGTACATGCCTTCGCTGTTAAAAGGCATTTCGATATTACCTAAATGATCGAGGGCTACGAGGCCGCCTTCACCGCCAATCTTCACCAATTTATCATATACCACCAAATCGCAAGCTGCTTTTAAAGTCATATTTTTATAGGCCATTAAACAACTGATATCATAGGCGACCACACTGCGCAAAAACAATTCACCATGCCCCGTACAACTAATGGCACAAGTGGCATTGTTAGCATAAGTGCCAGCGCCTATCACAGGCGAATCGCCAATGCGTCCGTATTTTTTGTTGGTCATGCCTCCAGTACTAGTTGCAGCTGCAAGGTTGCCTTTGCTATCCAAAGCTACAGCACCCACGGTGCCAAATTTCTTTTCGCCTTTTTGTTCGGTATGGTCGAGTTGAAAGCTATCCGATCCTTTAATGTCTTGCCATTGTTGGTAGCGTTGGTCGGTATAAAAATAGGAATCATCTGCTATGGCGATGCCATTTTGTTTAGCAAATTCTAATGCACCTTGGCTTGCCATCATTACATGTTCGCTTTTTTCCATGATGGCTTTTGCCAACAATACTGGATTTTTAATAGAAGGTACACCGCAAGCGGCACCTGCTTTTAGGTCGATGCCCTGCATAATGGCGGCATCCATTTCGTGTCCACCAATGTGATTGAACACTGCGCCTTTCCCTGCATTAAAAAGGGGATTGTCTTCGAGGGTTACCACTGCCATGGCCACTGCTTCGGTAGCCGAACCATTTTGTTTGAGCACTTGGTAGCCAGCATCGAGTGCTGCTTCCAAACCTTTGAGATAGGCTTTTTCTAAAGTGGGGGTCAATAGGTGAGGGGCTATGGTACCAGCGCCTCCGTGTAAGGCAATTGCAATTTTTTCCATGGAATTGATGGCTCAAAATTACGCCAAATTCTTGGGTGGAATTAATATATATAAAAAGAATCGATAACCTTTTGCGCATTTGCTTGTTTATGGTTAGGTTTGCACTTAA
>Ga0114969_10003815_pt1 | contig 12051 bp, 8 predicted proteins | sample M_130807_MF_Meta_FD_87316 | JGI IMG/M metagenome (GOLD analysis project Ga0114969, IMG submission 87316) | Freshwater microbial communities from Lake Montjoie, Canada to study carbon cycling - M_130807_MF_MetaG | ecosystem: Environmental > Aquatic > Freshwater > Lake | place: Lake Montjoie...
GAATGCGATTGCCGTTGGTCGGATCGATCCAGTGCGCCTGCGGGTCGTCGCCGCCGGGCGCGCCACGAAGTCCGGTGAAGGTGTTGCCGCCATCCGTGGCCTCGTACGCCGCCGTGTTGAACGTGTACACGACGTCGGGATTTTTCGGATCGACGAACATGCCGCAGTTGTAGCCGCCCTGACCGTTGCGGATGCGCGCGTCATCCTGCGCCATGCGACGCCACGTGCCGCCGCCGTCGTCGGAGCGGTAGAGTCCGTTGTTGTCGATCACGAACACACGTTGTGCATTGGTATTCGGCGCCACAGCGAGGGATGTGCGGCTCGCCGAAATGCGCGGAAGGCCGCCACCGGTCACTTCCTTCCACGTCACGCCGCCGTCGGTGGACTTGAAGAGCGATGTTCCGGTCGGAGCGGCCGCCTGGCCTCCACGTCCGCCTCCGGCACCAGCCGGCGGCGCCGGTGTCACGCCACTCATCGGCGGAAGGGCCGCGTAGTGCCGAATCGTCATTGCGAAAACGACGTCGGGCCGGTCGTAGGCGATGGCAAGCTTCTGGATGCCGATGCTGTCGGCCACGAACAGCGTTTTGGTCCATGTCGCGCCACCATCAGTCGTGCGATATACGCCGCGCGTGTCGGTCTTGATATGTGCATCGCCTTGCGCGGCAACGAGCACCACATCCGGGTTGCGCGGATCAATGATGATGGACGGGATCTGCTTGCTCGCGACGAGCCCGATGTGCTTCCACGTTTTGCCGGCGTCGACCGACTTGTAGACGCCATTGCCTTCATTCACCGTGCCGCCCGTGACCTGATCGCCCGTGCCCACGTACAGGATGTTCGCATTTGACGGCGCAACCTCCACCGCGCCAACCGACGACACCTCTTTCACGTCGTCGAACACCGGGTACCAGACCTGTCCGGCACTTGTGGTCTTCCACACGCCCGCCGACGGGAACCCGGCGTAGAACGTGCCTGGTTCGCCGATGGCACCGGTCACGGAGGAAACGCGCCCGCCACGAAATGGGCCGACGTTGCGCCACATCAGACCCGAAAGCAGGTCGGGCTTGATTGGCGTTGCGGCGGAGAACGCCAGCAACGCAAGAACCGCGATGACTGCGCGAGCGCGAGCGCGAGAGCGAGCGCGGGGCGGGGCGGTGTGCGGGCGTTGCGTCATGAGGTGTTCACACGGTAAACGGGAGGGACTAGCATTCCGCAATATCTCTCCCCGACGGGCTCGCGGCCATGTCGCGACGGGCCCGGTGTGAGCGACGTCACGGTCACCAGGATCGATGACACAGGCCCGATCTCATCCGGCAGCTCGGTTCACGAGTATTTCGTCCCAGTGGACAACGGGAACGGCCTCGTTGGCCAAGCATCTCGATGTGAACAACGTGATGGTCACGCTGGGCCAGAAGGTGAAGCAGGGCGATGTGATCGTCGGCGGCCCGAGCGCCGAATGCATGCTCATTGAAAACAATCGCACGGATGGCGAACGCACGGGTCCGACGGGGAGATCGTACGTGCCGTCCGTGGGAACCGGCGCTTACAAACCCGTCGCTCTTTCATGACTGGCAAAAGGGAGCCGTCGCCGGCGAGTGGATCTTGACGAACAAGGGGTGGCACAGCAGGCCGGACCCGTCGTACTACGATCTGATGACGATCTTCGACGTGACCAACACCTTCGGACATTGGCAGCGCGTCGAAGCGGCCGCGATCTATGTCACGCGATCGGCGACTTACCTCGGCGCAGACGCGGCGATGCTCGGCTTGGTGCCGTAGTTCCTACAGCGGAACCGCGGAGGTCCGCGGAGAACGGCACAGCAGAGATTCCCAGATACCACAAAAGACTTGGGGGAACTACAACGACACTTTCATGTCGTGGCAGTTCCCCCAGTCAGTTGTCGTCTCAGCGCTTTCTCAGCCCTACTCTCCGCGGGTCTCCGCGGTTCCGCAGTTACGGCAACCGGAGTGCGTTGAGCTTCGTGCTGCCGCCCGCACCCGACGCAAACACGATGTACTGCTTGCCCTTGTGCATGAACGTCATTGGCACGGCCGTGTTCACCGCGGGAATCGCCACGGAGTCCACCATTTTGCCCGTCGCCTTGTTGAGCGCGTAGAGCTGCGCAGAGGGCGCCGCGACCGGTGCACCACCGGCGCCAGCGCGTCCGCCACGTCCTGGACCCGCTCCGGCTCGGCCACCACCCCCACCGCCGCCACGGCCCGTGCCGTTGATCAGGAGCGTCTTCGTGACGATGATCTCGGGCTGGCTGCTGTTGTTTGGAAGCTTTGGAAGGCTGGTCACGCCCGCCCAGAGCGGCGACTGCGGAACCTGTGGTGCCGTGCGCCAGATGCCGCCGTTCGGCGACCACCACGTCTTGTCACCCGTCTTCATGTTGTACGCCGTGATACCACCCTTCTCGGCCGGCTTGAGGATCGAGATGCCGTCGATCACACTCGCAGGGCCGCCGCGGCGGAACGCGCCATCGTTGCCCTCGGTGTTGCCCTTCGGGTCGTATCCCGCCACAGGCGGAAGCGCGCCGAGCAGGCCGCAGCTGTTATGGGGCGAGGTGTACTCGATTTCCGAGCACGGGTCCCGCTGCACGCTGATCGTCGTCAGGCCGGTCTGCGACCCGACGTACATCATTCCCGTTTCGGGATCCACCGCGCTGCCGCCGTCAATGTTGACGCCGCCACTCGCGCCCGGAGCGTACCACGAGCACTTGTACTGGGCTGGGCCGTTGGCGCCCTTGCCGTCTGCCGGCGAACCCGGGATGAAGTACGGACCCATGCGGCAGAGCTTCGCGATTTTCAGCGCGGAGTCCTTGATCGCCGGGTTGTAATCAATCAGGTCCTTTTCGACGAGCCCAAGCTGCGAATAGGGCGCCGGCTTGGTGGGAATCGGCTGCGTCGCGGCGGTCACCTCGCCGGGTACTTCGCTCTGACCGACTGGCGTCTCGACGATCGGCCAGATTGGCTCGCCCGTCACGCGGTCGAGCACGTAGAAGATGCCGTTTTTCGTCGTCTGTCCGAGAATCTTCCGGGGTTTCCCGTCAATGACAACGTCGAGAAGATTCGGCGTCATCGAATTGTCGTAGTCCCAGATGTCGTGGTGCACAAACTGGTAGTGCCACTTCCGCTTGCCCGTCTTCACGTCAATCGCGACAATGCTGCTCGAATAAAGATTGTCGCCCGGGCGATGACCGCCGTACTCGTCAGCGGGGGGCATGCCAACCGGGATGTAGACCAGGCCGAGGTCAGGGTCCGCGGCGTACGTCGCCCACGGATCCACCTTGCCCACGCCAGGCGTACCGATCTTGGATCCGTTCTTCCACGTTTCCGCGCCGAACTCGCCGGGCTGCGGAACGAGGTTGAACTTCCAGAGTTGCTTGCCGGTCTTGATGTCGAATCCGCGGACGAAGCCGGGGATGTTGACCTTGCGCAGCGGGTAGTAGCCGTGCATCGACGAGTTGCCGACGACGATCACGTTACCCACTATGATCGCCGGTGAGCTGTTGGCGATCTGGCCGTTGACCGGGTCGATACCGACTGTGCCATCCGCGCCCGTCTTCTTGGCCGCGTCCCAGCCTTCGCCCGTTCGTGCGCGGCGGGCCGGTGCTGCTTCTGAAATGATGAGCGGCCCCGAATCGTCCACCGCGAGCGGAACGAGCGGATAACCGAGGCCATCCATCAGGTCCACGACGCCCTTCTTGCCGAAGAGCGGATCCGGCTTGCCCGTCTTCGCATCGAGCGATGCCAGGTGATAGCCCGGCGTGATGACGACGGCGCGTTCACTCACGCCATCGGTCCAGTAGGCGAGGCCGCGGCCGGCGAACTGGCGCGGCGCCTTCTGCCAACGGATGCCCTCGTCGAGCTTCCATTCCCAGAGCGCCTTGCCGTCTTCTGGATTGATCGCGTACGCGTACCGGTGCGTGGTGGCGACGGTGAGGATGCGGCCATTCGCGTAGAGCGGCGTGGTCCGGTAGTACTCGTCATCGCCGTCCTTCGCGGCATTCCACTGCCAGGCCACCTGCAGCTTGCCGAAGTTGGACTCGTTAATCTGGTCGAGCGCCGAGTAGCGCGAACTCCAGGCGTCGCCGCCCCACACGCGCCATTCGCCGGGCTTGTTACCGCGGACAAGTCCGCTGCCCTGGCGTGCGCTGGATGTCGAAGCCACGAGTGCCGTCGCCACGATCGCGACGGCCGTGAACATCAGGAGGAGAAACGAGCGCTGGCGGGGAGAGCGTTGCGTCATTTTCCGAATCCTTTCCTGGTGGTGTCCGGCGCCACGACGCGAATTTTCGCGAGTGACACCGAGTCGCCGGGGAGCGGTCGCTCTCCAGCGGGCATCGTGTTCAATTGCAGAATGTACGCCGTAATTCCGGCGTAGTCTTCATCGGTCATGCTTCCCGGATTGTCCTGCGGCATGTTGCTGCGGATGTATCCGAAGAACTCGCCGAGCGGCCTTCCGACCAGCCCGGACCAGAACTTGTATCCGGCCAACTCAACCGGCTTGTGGCAGGAGAGACAGGTCGTGTCGAACGCGTCCTTGCCCTTCGCGGCCTGAACGGCCGTGTAGATCTTGGAAAGTGTCGTCAGCGAATCGGCTCCTTGGGCCGCGGCCTTCGCTGACGGCACGAGCAGTGCGGTTCCAGCGACGACAAGCGCGGTACGAACCGATCGGGAGGAGAAAGTCAGCATCATCTAGAATCTACGAATCAGGGCGTCCCTTCGCTGCCCCGGGAGCGGTCGTTCCCGGGGTCGGAAATGGACCCCAGCAGGCGCCTCACGATGGGCCGTCCGTACCAGATGGCCGCACCGGCGACCAACGCGAGGGTCGCGAAGCGCAGCAGGGCTGCGCCGAACGCCGCATCCAGTGCGGGCATTTCGAAACTGTACTCGCGCAGCAGGCTCCCGCGGTCGAGCATCCAGTGCCACGCCGTATGGGCAACGAGCGCCGACAAAATGATCGTTCCCATGCGCTCGGCTACCACGCGGCGAAAGGCCCAGTTCAGGAGCGGCACGGCGAACAACAGCACAAGAATCTGCCCCAGCTCCACGCCAATGTTGAAGGTCGCGAGCGACATGGCGAGATGCGTTCCGGCGAACTGCAGCGACTCGCGTAGCGCGAACGAGAAGCCGAAGCCGTGAATCAATCCGAATCCGAACGCAATCATCCAACGCCGTTCGAGTGTCGCGCCCACGATGTTCTCGAACGCCGTGTAGACGATGGAAATCGCGATCAGTACCTCAACCAGAGGTGGAAACCAGAGCGCCGTGGGCGCGAATCCAAGGGCCGACGCCACCATCGTAATGGAATGCGCGACGGTGAATGCTGTGACAACCACCAACAGCGGTCGCAGCCGGCGGAAGGGAATCACCAGGCAGATGATGAACAGCAGGTGATCGATGCCGTCGAGGATGTGGTTGAAGCCCAGGGAAACGAACTGGCCCGCTGCCTGGAACCACTGCGGGTCGAGATGCACCAATCCCGGATCACCGAGGTAGGTGAACACGCGCTCGCTGCCATCCGGTGGCAGAAAGTGCAGGACCGTCGTGGTGCGAACGCTGAGCCGGGCGAGCGTCGGATCAATCGAGAAATGCGCGTTCGCTGACGTAATTGGATATTCGAGCACGACATCTACCATCGCCTGCTGCCAGGCGAGGTCGGTGGACGCCGGAATCGTGGGTGCACTGAAGTGGGCGACCGCCGCTTCATATGACTCAAACACTCGGTCGCTCTGCAGCGAGATTCGGGCGTTGGTGATACGTGGCGCACCGAGCTGGGTGCCTTCTTCAAAAATCCTGAGGTTGTCCGAGACCCAGATTTTCGTGCCATCGTGCAGCAGCGAATCGAGCTGCGTGAGCACGAGATAGCCCGGCCCACGCAGCGGCCACTGGATGTCGCGCATGGCCTCGAGGGGGACGCGCACCACCAGGCGCAGCGATTTTCCCTCAGGTTTGAGATATGCCAGGATCGTGACGCTCTTGGGGATTTCGTGCGCGGCGCCGCCGGTGGGTGCGGCGAGGAGTAGGGCGGCGGCCGCGGCCAGTACCGTCGCCGTGCGGCGGCGCGCGCGCAACAGCGCCAGCGCGACTGGACGCAGGCGCGTAAATGGCCGTAGGTTCAGGTGTTGCAGGAAGTCCCCCATAGTCGCACGAACTTACACTCCCACACCGCGCCCTCACTAGACATGCGGGCGCCCCCACCGGAGATCAGGGAATGGAAGTGAGTTCCACGTTGTTCACGCACGTCGCGCCGGCTCTTATGGTTGCGGCATCCATCGCCTCGGCGCAGGCCGGCAAGTCACCAGCCAAACCCGCTGGCACCGCGGCCAAGCCCGCCGCCGCAGCGCCACAGGGCCCGTCAGCGCCGCAGTTCACCGTTGATATGCTCTGGCCGAAGCCACTGCCCACGCATCAGCTCATGGGTTCGGCCGTCGGCGTGGCGACAGACGCGCAGGACCATGTGTTCGTGGTCCACAAAATCGACTCCTTCACGGCTCGTACCGAGACGGGCGCAAACGCCACTCCGCCAATCGCAGAGTGCTGCCTGAGCGCACCACCGGTGCTCGAGTTCGACGCGGCCGGCAAACTCGTGAACGCCTGGGGTGGTCCCGGTGCCGGGTACGACTGGCCGGCCGTTCCGTCGGGCATTGGCATTGATCCCAAGGGCAACGTCTGGATCGCCGGCAGCGGCGGACTCGACGGCCAAGTCCTCGTCTTCTCGCACGACGGCAAGTTCATTCGCCAGATTGGCAAGGCTGGCTCGGCGCCGGCGGCAGTTGCAGTAGCAGTTGATACCGCTTACCAGGGTGTTTCGCCCGGCGGGCGTGGTGCGGCCGCCGGTGGTCGGGGCGCTGCAGGAGCGGCTCCAGCAGGTCGTGGCGGTCGCGGTGGTCGCGGCGGCGCAGCGCCTTCGCTTGCGCCCAACAGTGCGAGCGGCGACATGTTCGGCGGCGCCACGCGCATCTCGTTCGACGCGCTCGGCACCACGGCATTCATCGCCGATGGCCTTCGCAATCGTCGTGTGGTAGCCGTGGATGCCGCAACCGGCGCGATCAAGTCGTTCTGGGGGGCGTATGGCAAGACGCCGAGCGATGCGCCGACGCCAGCGTACACAGCTGATGCGGCGCCATCGCAGAGTTTCTCCGCAGTGACCTGCGCCGAAGTCTCGAAGGACGGTATGGTGTATGTGTGCGATCGCAACAACGACCGCATCCAGGTCTTCAAGACCGACGGTTCATTCATGAAGGAAGCAAAGGTTGCTCCCGCTACGCTTGCTGACGGATCGGTATGGGACATCGCCTTTTCGGCGGACGCGGCGCAGAAGTACCTCTATGTGGCCGACGGCATGAGCGACAAGGTGCGCATCCTCGATCGCGCGACGCTCACGGAGCTCACGGCGTTCGGCGACGGCGGCCGCGTCCCGGGCACCTTCTACGCAGTGCACAGCATTGCCGTGGATTCCAAGGGCAACATCTATACGGCTGAGACGCTTGAAGGAAAGCGCGTCCAGAAGTTCAACTACAAAGGAGTCGGCCGAGTGACCAAGGCAAACCAGGGCGCGCTCTGGCCGGGAGCAGGACGATGAACATGAAAAAGAGTGTCCTCATTGCGACCGCACTCACGGTCGGTTTTGTTGTGCTGCACCAGGGGCAGCAGGTGCTGCAAGCGCGCGCGAACGAAGACATGGTCAATGCGCCGCGCTTCGAAGTGGATCCCGTCTGGCCGAAGCCGCTGCCGAATCACTGGGTAATGGGCAATGTGATCGGCGTGGGTGTTGACGCGCGCGACCATGTGTTCATCGTGCATCGCGCAGACACGTTTGAGCCCAGTGGCAAGGAAACCGGACTCGCGCAGACTCCGCCGACGGCGGAGTGCTGCACGCCGGCGCCGCCGGTGATCGAGTTTGATCCGGCCGGTAACGTGGTCAACGCCTGGGGCGGCCCACCGGCGGACAAGTCGTACGTGTGGCCGACGTCGAACCACGGCATCGCAGTGGACGACAAGGGCAATATCTGGATTGGCGGTAACGGAAACGGCAACCCGGCCATCGGACAGGGGCCGGACTCGCACATCCTGAATTTCACGCATGACGGCAAATATCTCCGCACGATCGGCGTGCCGGGGCAGAATACGAACAGCAACACGAACGATCACTTCGGTAAGGTCGCGAAGATTTCGTTCGACATCAAAGCGCAGGAAGCCTTTGTCGCTGACGGGTATGGCAATCACCGCGTGGCGGTGGTGGACATGGGCACGGGTGCAGTGAAGCGCTACTGGGGCGCGTACGGCAACGTGCCGAGCGATTCGAACTTCGGCCCGTACAATCCGGATGCGCCGCTCATCAAGCAGTTCCGGACGCCCGTGCACTGCGCCGAGCCGACGAACGATGGCCTGGTGTACGTGTGCGACCGTCCAAACGATCGTATTCAGGTGTTCGACAAGTCCGGCAAGTTCGTGAAGGAGAAGATCATTGCGCCGCGCACCTTGGGCGACGGCAGTGTGTGGGACATCGCCTGGTCGAAGGACAAGGAACAGAAGTACATGTTCCTCGCCGACGGCAAGAACGAACGCATCTATGTGATGGACCGCCTGTCGCTCGAGATCATCACGAGCTTCGGCGACGGCGGACGTCAGCCCGGGTCCTGGTTCGCGGTGCATTCGATCGCGACCGACTCAAAGGGCAACATCTTTACGACGGAGACCTACGAGGGCAAGCGCGTGCAGAAGTTCTCGTACAAGGGCATGGGCATGGTGACCAAGGCGAACCAAGGAGTGGTTTGGCCCAAGAAGTAACGCGAGCTGTTGTAGCGTCGGGAGAAGGCGAATACCGGCGCTACACGGCTCGCGCTGAGGGAGCGTTTGCGGCGCGCCTGGTGTCGAAGCCCGCGTGCCTGGCGAAGTGGGATGCAGGGTGGAAAATCCTGCTCGTCTCCCTCGTCTCCCTCGTCTCCCTCGTCTCCCTCGTCTCCTTCGTCTCCCTGGGGATCAGCTGATGGCCGCTGAAGTGAAAACAAAGCCCACGAATGCCAGCGTCACGGCGTTCCTGAAGAAAGCCGCGAAGGATAAGCGGCTCGAGCTCTGCGAGGCGATTGCCAGGATCATGGCGAAAGCCACAGGCAAGAAGCCGGTGATGTGGGGAACGGAAATCGTCGGGTACGACACGTACCCCATTGTCTATGCGGATGGGCACACCGAGCAGTGGCCGGTCGCGGCGTTTTCGCCGCGCAAAGAGGCGGTCGTGATCTACGGAACACGCGCATCGCCGCAATACACCGCGCTCTTGAAAAGGCTTGGCAAGCACAAGGCTGGCAGCGGCTGTGTGTACATCAAATCGCTCGCCGATATCGACGTGAAGGTGCTCGACGAGTTGATCGCGACTGCGGTGAAGGGGCGGCTCGCGAGGGTCAAGCGATAGCCGCGCCTCGCGTTCCAGCCGCGGTGCGCCGATACTAGAGGCATGCGACGCCTGTTCGTGGTCGAGTCGAACAGGGACGGCAAGCCATTCAGCCGGAACGACCGATCGGTGGTCTACGCCCGCGCGAAAGGCGAGCTTGACACGCTACCGTTTGGCACACAGAAGGATGTGTACACGGTTGGCTACGAGTGGATTAATCACTCGCTCGCGCCGGTGCATCCGGATCCCACCGGTGCGCGCATCATGGTCGGCGGCGACGTCGTCTGGCAGATTGGCACCGGCTATTTCAGCTGCCGCAATCACGATGGCACCTTCAATCTCGACCAGTTCACCGAGCGGGCGCTGCTGCCGAACGTGCAGATGATCGAGCTCAAGCTGTCGCAGGGCGCCAAACCTGGGCATGGCGGCATCCTCGTGAACGCCGGATTCCAGATCGCGACGAAAGTCGCGCTTGGCGCCGCGGGGCTCAAGCATCCCCGTGACCTGAAGCCCTGGTATCTCAATCGACGCGTGAGTGCGCTCGGGACGCTGACGTATGCGTCCATCTACCCAAGTGTCGAACCCGGTGCCCTGCTCAGTACTCCGGCGACCGGCATGCTCGCCAACGTCTGGGCAGCGGCGAGCGCGGACCGATTTTAGCTTTCACGGTGTGACACTGTCCGCTCCGCTCGTCGCACAGCAGAAGCTCACCTATCCGCCCACCAGGCGCGGTGAGGTGGAGGACACCTACGGCACAAAGCCGGTGGCGGACCCCTATCGCTGGCTCGAAGACGCCGACAGCGCCGAGACCAAGGCGTGGGTGATCGCGCAGGCTGCGTTCACGGAGCAGCAGCTGGCTGAGCTGCCGATGCGGCAGTGGTTCAAGGATCGCATCACGAAGCTCTGGGACTATCCCAAGACCGGTGTGCCGACATTCGAGGCCGGGACGCTGTTCTATTCGAAGAACAGCGGCCTGCAAAAGCAGGCACCGGTGTTTGCGAAGCGTGGCAGCGCCGCCGAAAAGCAGATTCTCGATCCGAACCTGCTCGGCGCCGAGGGCTCGATTGCGCTCGCGAACTGGGTGCCTTCACCGGACGCGAAGTTGCTCGCGTATGCCACGTCAGAAGGCGGCGCCGACTGGCAGGACATTCACATCCGCGATCTGGCCACGGGCAAGGATCATGCCGAGGTGGTGGCGTGGGTGCGCTTTTCCGGGTTGAGCTGGACGAAGGACTCTCGCGGCTTCTTCTACTCGCGCTATCCCGAAGTGGCGGACCGCATGCACGCCGAGTTGAAGGATCAGGCGCTCTACTATCATCGCATTGGGACGCCGCAGTCGGCCGACGAACAGGTGTACGCGCGGCCCGACATGCCCAGCTGGTTCATCAATGGCGGCGTGTCGGACGACGGCCGCTGGCTCTTCGTGTACATGGCGAAGGGGGCGGAGAACAAGAACCGGCTCTATATCGCCGAGTTAGGCGATGCCAAGAATCCGAACGTATCCGCGCCGGTACGGCCGCTCTACGAGGCGGACGACGCGGAGTACGGCCCGATCGGAATCGTCGGCACGACGGTGTACTTGCGCACCGATCGTGGCGCGCCAAACCGGATGATCGTCGCCGCCGACGTCGCCCAGCCTGATGCCGCCACGTGGCGCACCGTCGTGCCCGAGAGCAAACACGCCATTGAAGGCGCCGCGATGACGAAGGATCGCATCGTGGTGCAGACCCTCGTGGATGTGCAGAGCCGGTTGACTCTCTGGACGCTTGAAGGAAAGGCCGGTGACGATGTCACGCTTCCGACGGCCGGCACCGTCGGTGGACTCTCGGCGCGACAAGACGTGCGCGACATCTACTACGCCTTCACCTCGTTCCTCTCTCCGCCTGCGGTGTTTCACTGGGATGCGGCCGCGGAGAAGAGCACGCGTTGGGATCAGGCCGTTGCAACCTTCGATCCGTCGGCGTTCGAGACGGTGCCGGTGTTCTACGCATCGAAGGACGGTACAAAGGTGCCGATGTTCCTGTCGATGAAGAAAGGCACGCAGAAGAACGGCAACAGTCCGACGATGCTCTATGCGTACGGCGGATTCTCGGTGTCGATGTTGCCGGCGTTCAGCCCATCCGTGATCGCATGGATGGAGCAGGGCGGGATCTATGCGCAGCCGAGCATTCGCGGTGGTGCGGAGTACGGTGAGGCCTGGCACGAAGGCGGCATGCTCGGCCAGAAGCAGAACAGCTTCGACGATATGATCGCCGCGGCCGAGTATCTCGTGCGCGAGCAGTGGACGTCGCCGCCGCATCTGGCCATTCGCGGCGGATCGAACGGCGGTCTGCTCGTTGGCGCGGTGATGGAACAGCGGCCGGATCTGTTTGCTGTCGCCATTCCGCAGGTCGGCGTGATGGACATGCTGCGCTACGACCAGTTCACCGGGGGGCGCGCCTGGGTCACAGAGTACGGCTCAGCGCAGGACGCGACCGCGTTCGAGTGGCTCATCAAGTACTCGCCGCTGCACAACGTCAAACAGGGTGGCTGCTATCCGGCGACGCTGGTGACGACGGCCGACCATGACGACCGCGTCGTGCCCGGGCATTCGATGAAGTTCGCGGCGGCGTTGCAGGCCGCGCAGGGGTGCGCGAATCCGACGCTGATCC
>Ga0114969_10003818_pt1 | contig 12049 bp, 13 predicted proteins | sample M_130807_MF_Meta_FD_87316 | JGI IMG/M metagenome (GOLD analysis project Ga0114969, IMG submission 87316) | Freshwater microbial communities from Lake Montjoie, Canada to study carbon cycling - M_130807_MF_MetaG | ecosystem: Environmental > Aquatic > Freshwater > Lake | place: Lake Montjoie...
TGGGCCAGCGCCGCAGATGCCGCAGCCCCGGAGGCAGCCGCAAAAGCATTGCGCAAAAAATCCCGCCGCCCGGCCCGGGCCTCATGCGCCACCGTTTGCAGGCCTGCACGGCCCAGAAAGTTCTCTGGAGCTCGCCTCAATCGCCCGGGGTTGAGCCAGTGGGTGTTCAAACTAGATTCCTTTGCAGGGGCTGCGGTGTTGAGGTGTGTTAAGTCGTAATATCAGCATGTACGAATATAAAAGACTTTCTTGGCTTTTGCACTAGGGGTTTTCACTAATTGAGGCCCGCCCACAGATTCACCTGATGCCGCCCGGGAATTTGTAGTGGCTGCGGTTGAGCGCTGCGGCAATCGCTGTGACTTCATCCGGGAAAAGGCGCAAGCCGAGTTCGGTGTTGCACTGCTCGACCATCCCGCGCAACATACCGGCCGTGCTGATGCGCCCCTTGGGCCGGTAAATGGCACTGCCGTCGCCGCCAACTCTTTTCTGATGGCATGCTGCACACTGATGCGTGGCGATCAACTCTTCGCCCAGCCCGATGTCGGCGCCGTCAAAAATCTTGGCGTCTTGGGCCAAGGCCGGCACGGCCCCGTGCAAGGCTGCAAGCAGCAGCAGGGCAAGCAAGCGTTTCACGGCTTGTCTTGCTCCATGAGTAAGTAGGTGTTGTAGGCGTTCATGCGGTTGGCCACGCGAAACAGCGGCAGCGACTCAAAACGGCTCCAGTCGGCGGCCTCGTAAGCGGCATCGAAGGGGTCAAGGTTTTTAGCCGCTACGCCCATGGTGGCGCGCAGATGCACCAAGTAATCTCGGGTCATTTGCATGTCTTCCCGGGCTGAGGTCGACACTGGCCCATGGCCTGGCACGATGACTCGACTCTCCAGCGCAAGCAGGCGCTCCAGCGAGCCAATCCACTGCCGACTGTCGGCTTGGCCAACAAAGGGAATTCGGGCGCGAAACACCAGGTCACCCGCGATCAGCACTTTCTCTTGCGGCAGGTAAACCACCAAGTCCTCGGGTGTGTGAGACGGCCCCATCGGCTTGATCACGATCTGCACGCCACCCAACCACAGTTCGCGCTCAGCGCCGAGCCACTCATCGGCTTCCACCAGGCGGGTGTCGGCGTTGATCCACGGCGCGAGTTGCTCGCGCGAGGCCCTCAGGCGTAGCTCAGCGGTGTCTGAGCGCAGGTAGTCTCTAGCGCCTTGGTGCGCCCATATTCGGGCCCCCAGCGCTTTGAAGGTTTGCAGCCCATAAATATGGTCGGCGTGGTAGTGGGTCACGATCACATGGCTGATGGGCTGCAGCGTGATGAGGCGTATCTCCTCGGCCAGACCTTGTGCCAAGGCAGGTGAGCCGAGGGCATCGACCACCACCACCCCTTGGCCGGTGACGATCACGGCCGCGTTGGAGATAAAGTTCTGGTTGCCGGGTGTGCCCAAGGCGGAGAGGCCTTGAACATACCAGACCGAGGGCGAAACCTGTATCAAGCCTAGGCTCGGCGCAGTTTGGCCCCAAGCCGTAGCTGCCGTACTGATGGCCGCGGCCACTGCCCAGGCCCGCAGGGTGCGCATGGCTGCTTGCGTGTTGGCGGTCTGCGCTCAGGCCAGGGTATCGGCCCAGATATTTTGCGCCCAGGCCATGGCGTAAATGCCCTCGAGCTCATTTGCCGCGCCCGACACCCCACCAGCGCCTGGCACCGTGAGCATGGTTTTCTGAACTGCGTCATACCGGTGCACGCTGGCGACGTGAACGACCTCTTTGTCGCTGACAAAGCTGTAGCAGGTGTTGTTGTAGATCGGCAGGCTGTTGGGTGCCTGGCCGCTCAGCAGTGCCACCACCGCGGCCGCACAGGTCTTGCCGTGCTGATTGGCCATATGGCCAGACTTTGGCATCGCTGGTGCCGCCAGGACCGCGTCGCCCAGCACGTGGATATTTTTGGCAACCTTCGACTCATGGGTCAAAAAATCAACCTCGCACCAGCGCTTGTTGGCTGTGGCCAAACCGGTCTTGACGGCAATATCGCCTGCCCGCATGGCCGGCAGGACATTGAGGACCGTGGCTTTCACGTCGTCACTGAACTCGAATTTCAGGGTGTTGGTCAGCGCATCGACATCGACTAGGCTGTGTTTGGGGCGGTACTCCACGATGCCCTGGTAGCGCTCGGCCCATGCCTTCTTGAAGAGTGGCCCTTTAGAAGTGACATCGTCATTGGCGTCCAGCACCAGTACCTTGCTGCGGGGCTTGGCCTGACTGAAATAGTGGGCCACTTGGCAGGCCCGCTCATAGGGGCCAGGGGGGCAGCGGTAGGGCGCCAGTGGAACCGTCAAAGCATAAACACCGCCATCGGGCATGGCCTCGAGTTGCCGTCGCAGGGCGAGGGTTTGCGCACCGGCTTTCCAGGCGTGCAGTACCGTGTCTTGCGCACCCGCCCTGGCCATGCCGGGCAAGGCATCCATCATCATGTCGACCCCCGGGGAGAGGATCAGGCGGTCATAAGGCAGCTCGCCGCCGCTGGCCAGTTGAACGATGCGCCGGTCGGGGTCTATGCTGGTGACCAGGTCACGCAACAGGTTCACACCGTGCCGTTTGGATAAATTGTCATAGGGTGAGGTGATGTCGGCCATCGTCTTGCTGCCACCAAGCACCAGGTTGGAGATGGGGCAGGATACAAACTCAGGGTTGGGCTCAACCAGGGTCACATTGATTTGATAGTCTGACCACATCCGCACATACTTGGCGGCTGTAGCGCCGCCATAGCCGCCCCCCACCACCACCACCTTTGGCCCGCTCTGGCCGATGGCTTTGCCGGGCAGCCCCAGGGCGCCCAGGGCAGCCCCCATCGATGCAGTCTGTAAAAGTTGACGACGTTGCATGGTGCGCTCCTGTAGGGTTTATTTTTTCAATGCCGAAAAATAGTCCGCCAGCTGCTGGAGCTGCTCGTCCGAGTAGCCTTTGGCAATCTGGTGCATCACCGTCGCCGGCCGGGTGCCAGCCTTGTAGTCCAGCAACTTCTTGGCCATGTCTTCCTTGGATGCGCCGGCCAGCGACGCCGAACTGCCAACTGCCACGCCCAGTGTGCCGTGGCAATTGGCACAGCCGGCCGCCCAACTGCGAACCTGCAGCGCATCGGCTTGAGCCCAGCAGCTCTGGGCACCCCAAAGTACCGCAGCAGCGGCGAGCAAACGTGTGGTTGAGCTCATCAAAGTATCTCCTGTTTGAAGCTCGCCAGACCGGCGAAGCAGATTTATCACTGATTGCTTATATTGATTTCGCGATTATTTGTCTAAAAATGGTGCGCGTAACCTAGTGAAAACCCGAAGCCTGGGCCGAGTGCTCGGCCTCAGGCTGATTCAATAGCGATTTGCGTGCACACCGCCCGGCAGAGGCTGACGACGCGTTCATTCACGATGCGGTAGTAAATTTGCACACCGTCGCGCCGCTTGCCCAACACCTGGGACTTGTACAAAGTGTTCAGGTGCTGCGACATATTGGGTTGGGTGGTGTTGATTTCTGCCAGCAATTCACCGACATTTTTTTCGCCATCGCACAGGCTGCTGATGATCTTCAGGCGCATCGGTGCCGACATCACCCGGAACACCTCTGCAGCGGTTTCAAAGACCTGGTCAGACTCTGAAAAAGAGGGTGTGACACCCCTGGTTTTAGCGCTGGGTCGGGCTGCTGAGGTGGCCTGTTTCGTCATGTTTGAATCCTAACAGCGGGCTTCAGGCACGCCGGTAGACACAGAAAACACCGTCTGGCGCTGCCGATGTGCTGTAGTGCCGGTCGAGGCGAAAAGCGCTCTCGCTGATCTGACCCTGGTGCTGCAGTGCGGCGAGTTTGTCCTTGAAGCCCAGCGACTCCCAGACTTCGAGTTTGACGGTAAAAGCAAACGGTGCGCCTGGGCGCAAAACCCGAAACAGCTCGTCCAGGCACTTCGCATCAACATGACCATGGGTAAACGTGCCGCAGCAACTCATGGCATCCTGGCTGGCGTCGGCCAAGGGCAATGGGGCGTTGAGGTCGGCCGTTAAAAACTGCCGGTAGACGCCGCGCCGGCCTGCGACCTGCATCATCTCGGGCGACACATCCAGGCCATCGATGCACTGAAAACCGTGCCCGGCCAGCGCCTGCCCGCCCAGCCCGGTGCCACAGCCAATGTCGAGTATTTGAGCCTGCCGGTCTGGCAGATGTTGGGCCAGCAAGCCGGCCACCAAGGCGGGCGACTGGTAGTTCAGGCCCTGCAGCATGGTGTTGTCGTAGGTTTCAGCCCAGTCGCGGTACAGGGCGCGCGACTCGTCATCAGTTTGCAGTGCGTAGGCCCGCACCAGCAGCGCTGCTGCCTGCGGGCTGACGCCAGGCGGAATTTTTACGGGCGTTCTCATGGGTGAAGTTTAGGCCCACCAGGCACAGACGCGGTTGCCTTGCAATGGTCCAGGAATGCTTGCTCAAGGCTCTGAGCGCCAAGCTGCGCTATGAGATCCTGGGACACCCCATCAAACACGATTCGACCCTGATTCAGCACCAGCAAGCGACTGGCATTCTGGACTTCATCAACCAGGTGGGTCGCCCACAAAACGGCCACGCCCTGGTAGCGGGCGAGTTCCTCAACCGCGCTCATCAGTTCACGGCGCGAAGCAGGGTCTAAGCCGACGGTGGGTTCATCCATCAACAGCAGGCGCGGCTGATGCAGCAGCGCGCGAATTAACTCGACTTTGCGTCGATTGCCGCCCGAGAGTGCCCGCACAGCCACCTTGGATTGGTCGCTCAGCCCATGGCGGGCCAGCCCTTTGGCGATCCGCTGCGCTGCTTCCTTTTTTGCGATGCCATGTAAATCGCTGTGAAACTGCAGGTTGGCGAGCACGCTCAGGTCAAGGTCCAAAGAAGACTGCTGAAAAACAATGCCAAGCCCGGCCAATGCCGTGGCGGCCTGGGTCCGCATGTCGTGGCCCAAAATGCTCAAGCTGCCTTTGTCAGGGGAGAACAAGCCGCTGAGAATTTGTATGAGAGTGGACTTGCCAGCGCCATTGGGGCCGAGCAGCGCCACGATTTGACCGGCATACACATTGAGGCTGACCTCGCTCAAGGCTGCCCTGCTGCCGTAAGACTTGCTGATGCTGTGTGTTGCCAAAACAGGCGCGGCTTGACCGATTGAATCGAGGATTGTCATGGTCAGGTCCGCGGTTTTTGTCGGTCACCTAAAAGGTTCATGCGGGTGAGCAATTCTTTTTCATGCTGCACCGTCAGCGCAATCGCTTGTCTGTAAGCGGTGGTATCAAGGTAGGCAATTTCTTGATCGTAACGCGCCAGCTCGGCAATGTGTCGCGCGCTATGGGTGGCCTGCCGGAATACCCCGTGCAGTGTTTGAATGATGTTGCGGTCGGTACCGCTGGGCGCGGCCAAGCCCCAGGGGGAGGTGTAAATTGCCTGCTTGAAGCCCAGTTCACGCATGGTCGGAACATCGGGCCATTTAGCGCTGCGCTGCGCACTAAAAATAGCGAGCAAGCGCAACTTGCCCTGGTCTACCCAGGGTGCGAACCCGGTTGAATTAACCCCCGCCATCAGGGTGCCATTCACCAGCGCCAGCATTTGGTCGGTGGTGCCTTTGTAGGGGATGTGGGTATAGCTGACGCGCCGGTCCTGCATGATTTCTTCCATGGCCAGGTGCGCCGTCGTGCCAATGCCCGTCGATCCCATGAGCAACTCGTTCGGGCGGGAGCGCGCCCAACGGAGCATGTCTTCCAGGGTGTTCCAGGAGCTGCTGCTTGGCACCAACAAGCCGAAGGTAGTGCCAGAAATTTGCAATATTGGCGTGAGATCTGCAATCGGATCCCAGGCGACCGAATACATCAATGCATACCGAAATACCGTGATCGGTAATTGGCCGATGGTGTATCCGTCTGGCGCGGCCATTTTTAGCAGCGGCGCGACCAGCGTGCCGGCCGCTCCTGGTCGGTTGATGATGGTCACTGGTTGACCGAGCCGCTCTCCCGCCTCGTCCGCTAAGATGCGCAGGGTCAAGTCGGTACTCCCGCCGGCGGGCCAAGGTACGATCAGGCTGATAGGCCGGGTTGGCCAAGTGGTGGCCTGCGCAAAAGGCGCAAGCGGCGCGGCCAAGGTCAGCAGTCCGGTTTTTAAAAGACGTCGGCGTCCAGGAAGGGGACAGACGCCAAAGCGATTTTGAGGTGCCATTGAAAGTTCGGGCTCGGTTTTTTTGCTCGGTAAGCTATCCAGACAACCGCTTGCTCAGGCGGGCAATTGTATTTTTAAACCTTCACTTTGAGGCGGCATCTTTTGGTTGAGCGCCCAGGGCAGGCCAACACGTAAAACGCCAATAGGCCTAACGGTAGCAGATGCCATGTTCTTCAAAAAATACGTCGTCCTGAGCTTGCTGACACTGGTCGTTAATATCGCAATGGTGCTCTTTGGCGGTGGCGCCTGCGCAGCTGTACAGACGATCGCCGTGCTGGGTGTTCACAATGATCCACGGTATGCTGCGCGTCAAATTGACCGAGCGTACCCCGACCATCCAACGGGCCGTGCGGTGGATGCGGCAAGCGTGGCTGTTGAGGAGTCCGAGCCTGAAATGGCGGCGGTCGGACAAAGCCTTATCGTCAAACCTTTTTTGGCGGCAAATGCGCTTGATCTAGCCCGCGTGATGATGCAGATCAAAGCGGCCAAGATCCAATATGTGTTGCTAGATCTGCCCGTTGAAGCAATCAGACAGGTGGTGGCTGATACGTCGGCTGGGCCGGGCGCCCCCATTTTTTTCAATATCGGCGCATCCGCAGATGACTTGCGCGGGCTCGCTTGCTCAGCGCTTGTGCTGCATACCTACCCCAGTGCCTCCATGCTGAGCGACGCTCTGGCACAGTTTCTCGCCTCCAAGTCTTGGACGCAACTGCTGGTGCTGCATGGACAAAAGCCACAAGACAAACTGCAACTCGATGCGCTGGTTCGCTCAGCCAAACGTTATGGGCTGAAGCTGAGCAAGGCCCTGCCGTTCAAAATCTCGGGCGACCCAAGGGAGCGTGATTTGGGCAATACGCGGCTGCTGACCAACGACAAAAACCACGATGTGGTGGTGGTGCTTGATACCGAGGGCGAATTTGCCCGAACGCTGCAATACAACACACAGTGGCCCCGACCGGTTGTCGGGGCGGTCGGTTTGGTTCCCATGGCATGGCATCCGCGGTGGGAGCGCAACGGCGCACCACAGCTAAACCGACGATTTGGTCGTTTGACTCACCGGACCATGACCTCGCAGGACTGGGCCGCCTGGCTGGCGGTAAAAGCCGTTGTGGCAGTGCTGTCAGAACGGCCTCAGTCACGCCTCGCAGAGCAACTTCAGCTATTGCGTAGCGGCAAGATTTTGATTGATGGTTTCAAAGGTCCTGCGTTGTCCTTCAGGGCCTGGGACGGGCAACTGCGGCAACCGATTTTGCTCGGACACGCCGATGGCGTGGCCGCTTCTGCGCCATTTGAGGGCGTGCTTCATCCCAGCGAAGTTCTCGACACGCTTGGCATTGATGAAAGTGAAACTGCATGTCGCGCCCACCCTTGATCATCCACCTCGGGCGGGCGCTTCGCGCAGTCGTCGGCCGCGAGCTTATGAAGTTTGGCCGCCAGCCTGCGCGGCTGGCCTCGTCCCTAGTTCGGCCACTTTTGTGGTTTATTGTCTTCTCCGCCGGTTTCCACAATGTTTTTGGGATTGCAATCATCCCGCCTTACGAGACATATGTCGAGTACAAGGTGTACATGGTTCCTGGGTTGCTCGGCATGATGGCGCTCTTTAATGGCATGCAAAGCTCGCTTTCCATGGTTTATGACCGAGAGATGGGCGTCATGCGCCTGCTGCTTACGGCGCCATTGGCGCGCGGCTGGTTATTATTTTTCAAGCTGACGGCCACCACCACTTTGTCGCTCGTTCAAATGGTGGTTTTTCTGGGCATTGCGTGGGGGTTCGGGGTAGAGGGCGAGTGGTGGCATTGGCTGGCCGCCCTGCCAATGATGGCCTTGGTGAGCACCATGCTGGCGGCCTTTGGCTTGATGCTGTCGGTCTACATTAAACAGCTCGAAAACTTTGCAGGTACGATGAACTTCGTCATCTTCCCGATGTTTTTTATCAGTTCGGCTTTATACCCCCTGTGGAAGTTGCAGGAATCAGGCGCACTTTGGCTTTTCGAATTGGCTCAGTTCAACCCATTTACACATGCGGTCGAACTGATCCGGTTTGCCATGCAGGGGCAACTCAACGTGAACGCACTAGCCATTGTTACGCTTGGCGGGATCGCGTTCTTCTTCTTGGCCTTGCGCGGCTACGACCCGCAACGGGGCTGGATTCGCAAACGCGCTCAAAGCTAAGGGCTCGTGAAACAATAACTTGAACATTTGTCTCTCCAGCTTCTGGCGCATTACGTCGGTTTGCATCGCTGATGTGCCTTGGCCACTTAGCGCTCCTGACGCCCAGCACATCCCGAACCCGACGGCCAAACGAACAACTTAATATTTGACCAACCCTCAGTTGACGGTCTCTGCGTACGACTGGCTTTACGCTGGGTCCGATCAATTCACCAGAATGGTGTGTGGGACCCGGCCAACGGCAACGGTTTTAAGCGATCTACCGCTGGCGGTGTCGATGAGGGTCATGTCATCCGACATTCCGTTCGCTACGAACAGGCGAGAACCGTCTTTATTGAGTGCGACGCCCCAAGCCCGTTTGCCGACCAAAATGGTTCGCCTGACAACCCGTGATACGGCGTCCACTTCAGCCACGTGGTTGGCGCGCCCGAGCGCCACCCAGACGGTTGTGCCATCTGCAGACATAGTGATTCCTACCGGCGTGATGTTGGCAGAACGCATGCCGGGCAGTTTAAACCCCAGGGTATGCTTTACCTTCATGGTCGCGGTATCGATGACGCTGACACTGGCACTCAGCTCATTGGTAACCCATAACTCGCTGCCGTCCAGGCTGATCGCAAATCGTCTGGGGCGCATGCCCACTTTGACCTGGCCGCTCAATTTCCGTTTGGCGACGTCGATGGCATAGACCGAGTTGGCGACCTCCGAGGTCACGTAGACGAACCGGCCGTCCGCCGATGCCAAAACGCCCTCAGGTTCGGCGCCCGTTTTGATGGAAAAAAGAGGCTTTTTGCTCGCCACATCATAGGCAGTTAATTGACTGCCTTCCTCGATAGAGACATAGGCTGATTTGCCATCCGGGGACAAAGCGAAAATTTCAGGGCTCTCCCCAGTGGGCAATGCGTCTGTCAATTTGCCAGCGAGAAGATCAATGATGCCGATTTGGTTGCTGTCTCCGCAGGCCACCATGATGTGCTGGCTGCCATTGGCCCATGCCATGTGCCTCGGCCGATCGCAGGTCTTAATCAGCCTGATGACTTTTCCGTCATCGTCCATTTGCAGGATTTGATGATCTTTCTCGCTGCTGACAAAGATATCCGCCTGTGCAGAAAGCGACAACAACATGCCAAACAGCTGAATGGCACCCCGACGACACAGGGTACGGGCGGGGCCGGGTGATGGCGTGGGTCTGCTAACCATGGTGCTCCTATCTATTTTTTTGGCGTGGAGAAAATAGCTTATCGGATACTGGCGATGTAATGGGCGAGGTTCTCTATGTCTGCCTCGTTCAAGGTTTGCGCCACGCTGGTCATATTTCCCGCATCGTTGGTTCGGGTGCGCGCCTTGAAATCGCGCAATTGCTGCACCACGTAATCATATTGCTGCCCGGCGACTCTAGGTATTTCGTTTTGGCCAGAAAAAGCACCTAGATGACACATAGCACACAAAGTTTGATCAGCCTTATCTTTGCCAAGCTTTACTTTCTTTTCATCGGTCTGAAAGGGGTTCGCTTTGACTTTCTGCCCGGCATAAAAATTGGCGATATTGATCATGTCCTCGCGACTCAAGGTCGCAGCCATCGGCGACATGATGGTGTTGTTCCGGCGTCCTTCCTTATAGTCTTTGAGTTGGATATAGATGTAGCGCCAGGTTTGGCCTGCCAAGTTAGGGAAAATACTCGCCACTGCATTGCCGTCGATCCCATGACATGCTGCACACACCTGAGCTTTCTCTTTTCCGGCCTGCAGGTCCTGCGCTGGGCTCAGGTTGTAACTCGTCAGTAGCGGCAGCAGAGCCACAAGTTTTACAAACCGATTCATTGAAGCTCCGCCCTAAAAAAAAAGTACCGGCCACCGTCGGTGGCCGGTACAACTCAAACCGGCCGGAAATACGAAGATAAATTAAGCGACCAGGCCTAATTACCTAGGGTGTACACGACCATTGAGTTACCGCGCTTGAAGTCAAGCTGGTTGTTACCGCCGCAACCCATCGCCACGTACTGCGTCCCTGAGACCATATAGGATACCGGCATGGCGTTGGCGCCCGCGCCACAGTTGTGTTCCCACAAGAGCTTGCCAGTCTCGGCGTGCAGAGCGCGAAACAGGCCATTGCCCTCCCCATAAAAGACCAAATCGCCTGCGGTTGCCAATGCCCCGCCAATCAGCGGCTCCTCGGTATCGAATTTCCAAGCCATCTTTCCAGTGTTGTAGTCCACCGCGGCGAGGCGGCCCCATTGTTTTTCTGATTCAACAATCTTAAAAGCGCCGCCCAACCACAATTTGCCACCAGGATATTTGGAGGCCTCCACATGGTAGGTCATGGGTTGGTGCAGATTGAGGGCATAGGCCATGTTTAGACGGGGGTTGATAGCCATAGGCGACCACTCGACGCCTCCATTTGCGCCCGGCAACATCCGAGCGCCCGTGGCGGTTGGCAATACCCACATGTTTTCCTGAGGGATCATGGCCTCTGAAAAGCGGATCATTTGCCCGGTTTCACGGTGGTGAACATAAACATGCCCGGTTTTACCGCCATGGATCACGCCAGGCACCGTGTTACCCGATGCATCTTTGACATCAACCAGTATGGGTGGACTCACCGCATCAAGGTCCCACACGTCATGAGCGATGTATTGGAAATGCCATTTGTAGGCGCCCGTGTCAAGGTTAACGGCCACCAGCGAGTCGGTGTAGAGGTTGTCACCCGGGCGCTCAGCGCCATAAAGGTCGGGTGAGGGATTGCCCACAACAAAGAAGATGGTTCGTGATTTCAAGTCCACGGCGGGGTTCATCCAGACACCACCTCCCAGCGTCTGGTAAAAAGAACTGTCACGGCCGAGTTGGGCTTTTTCAGCGGCAATATCGCGATGCATGTCGCGACCGGTCGCGTCGTTCACTGCCCAGACACCCTCATGGCCCTTCTCAGGAATCGTATGGAATGTCCAGTTCAGTTTGCCGGTTGCCGAATCAAACGATTTAACAAAACCGCGAATGCCGTATTCGCCGCCGTTGGTACCGATCAATACCTGCCCCCCGACAACTGTCGGTGCCATCGTCTCGCTATACCCTTTTTCTGGGTCGGCGATTTCTATATTCCAGAGCACCGCGCCAGTTTTGGCGTCGAGTGCCAGCAGCCGCGCATCCAGCGTTCCCATGAAAAGCCTGCCACCCTCAACAGCCACGCCACGGTTATTGGGCCCGCAACAGAACGTGGTGATGGGCCCCATCTTGTGCTTGTAGTGCCAGAACTGTTTGCCGGTCACCGCGTCAAGCGCGTAAACATGGTTGAAACTGGTGGTCATGTACATCACGCCGTCGACCACGATAGGCGCAGTCTCCATTGATTCCAGTACCTCGGTTTGAAAGGTGAACGCCGGCCGCAGTTTGCTGACGTTAGCGGTGTTGATTTGGCTACCCGGATAAAAACGTGTTTGAGCGTAATCGCCATTGGTGTGAAGCCAATCATTGGCCTGCGTACCCGCTGCATCCAGCTGGGCTTGCGACACGTTGATGCCCTTGCCAATCGTTGCCGCTCCCATGGATGCCGATTTCTGGCCCTGAATTTCCTGCGCGGCGGCAAAACTGGTGAAAGTGCACAGCGCTACGAAAATCGCTAACGAATTCTTGAGTTGTCGAATGCTCACGGTCGTCTCCTTATTTGAGGGGGATTAGATTTGCAAACAAAAACAAAA